>OBJG01001094.1_pt1 | contig 22498 bp, 17 predicted proteins | sample 1517941 | NCBI WGS metagenome assembly OBJG01 (sample SAMN04571712, study PRJEB22368) | human gut metagenome | biome: human gut; material: stool | host: Homo sapiens | place: Luxembourg | collected 2012-09-21
GAAAGGATAAGTGCATAACCATCATTTCTACTGGCTATACACTTATTATACGAGGATTAACGGTATGGAATCAGTAAAATTATCAAAATTGAAATTTAAGGATTTTGGATTGGATATAAAGAAGAATTTTCTCAATCCACCAAAATGCGAGTGTGGGTGTGGCGAGTACGGTCTATTGAGATGTGATAATTCAAATAAATTACAGGACAATATTTGTCACATGGTTTGTGAGAGTGGTAAATATCCATGTGGAGTAGTGGTATTAAGAAAAGACAATACTGTTTTGATTGGATTTTCGGATAAAGAAAAACCAACGATATTATGTGGATATAAAGCATATGGTTTCAAGGAAGCACCAAAAGAACAGCAGTATTTATCAGTAGGCAAATTGGTTACAAAAACACATGAATTAGAACATTATGGGGTAATGGTTGAATTAGAAGATAATTTTTATCAGACCATAATGGAATAGGTTAGGGGGGAATGAATTATTAATACAAAGAAAAAGGCAATTCCTATATATAAACAGAGACTAGCAGGATATTTAATGTTATGTGGGTTTAGGTTGATGGGAGTTGAAGAAAACGAAAAATACAAAGGGAAAAATGTATTCTATTTTATGGAATCCGAACGATTACATAAATGCATCCAATCTTATTTTGGAAATCCAAGGTAAGTAGAAGGAGGCACAAACGATGAATACAAATATAGAAAATTGCAACTTTGAGTTGTTAAACGAGCAAAAAGAACAGCTTACATATGAGATTACACAAGGAGAAAGTTCCGGTTTCTTTAATGTATTTGATATTGAAGCAGGTTGTAGAAAAACGAGAACGGCTGAAAGTGCGTTGATAGAAGCATATTATAAATACGGTCGAAAATCCATTTTGGTTAGACGAAATGATGAAGATTGTAGAGAGTCTATGAGAATCATTAATAAAGCAGCAAAATCAGATATTGCATTTGCTTATAATAATGAGGATGTCACATTATCAGATCTGAAAAATGTCAATAAAAATCTCAATACAATTCCTATTGTAATTATTACACATCAAAAATATAGAGTGCTTATGAAGGATACCAATAAAAGAAAATTGTTTTCTACGGATAGAAAAAATTTGATAGTGGATGAATTTGTATCGGCTATAGAGGTAATTTCAGTTAGTGAAACAGATATAGAAACATTTAGAATTTTATTTAAAAGTGATCCAATAATTTCACTGGCATTTGAAAAATCTATGAAGTGGATAGTTGATTTTTTCATGACATGGAACAAGGAAAATTCATGTAGACGATTTGTAAATATTGATGATGAACACCCTTCAAAAAATTTCAATGAATTAATAAAACTGATTAAAGCAAATGTTACAAATGAAATTTTAACGGAATGGAAGTACGGAATATTTGAATGTACAAATCCAGTAGAAATTAATATTAATTTATTGAGTTCATTAAAAACAGTGAAAATGCTTTGTGACCGACTTATGGAGTATAAGCAGTTGTTTACTGAAATGTGTGTTTACAATGATAAAAAGTTGTATACCACAGATCCACGTAATAACTATTGGTTCTTAGATAACAATATTATGCTTGACGCTTCTGGAGAGTTACAAAGCGCATATGCTCTTAATTATGATGAATTTTCGTTACAGCATTGTGAAAAGGTATTAAATCATAGCAATTGGAAAATTATAAACATTCCAGTAAATACTACAAGTGCAGGAAAAGAGAGAATTATTAATTTTTATGATGTTGTGAATGAGGAGATAAAAAAATATGGTAAAGATATTCTTGTTATTGGCAAGAAAAACGAAATGGACATGATTGATGTGCCGGAGGATAACAAGGGATATTTTGGAAATGTTACCGGTAGTAATAAATGGTATGACATAAAAAACGTTGCCATTATTCAAACCCACAATCTTAGTGATGTAGATTACATTTTAAAGTATTTACATTATGGAAAGAAAAAGATTGAGGAAAAAATCAATCTGAGTGGATATCGTTCAGGACGTACAGGATATTCGTCATATAGTTTTAAAGACGAAAGACTAGAGGAGATACGTGTAAGATGGATTGCATCTGAAATATATCAGGCAATAAAACGTGTAAATCGTAATATGCAATACAACACAGACGTATTGATATTCATAAATAATGAAAAAGTAATCGAGCTGTTAAAAAGTCAAATGAAAAATTGTCAGTATGAAGTAATCAAGTACGATGATGATAAATTTTCTTTTATTAGAAATAAGCAGGATGATTATATCGACAGACTACAAAAAAGCAGTTATGCGACAAAATTTATTGATTTTTTAGCAGAAGTGCAAAACGGATTGCATCAAGAATTTGTTGATGACAAAAACAGACTTTCCAAAGTAAAAGTTAGGAATTATTTAGGGATAAATTCAAGTGGAAATTTCAGTAATAAAGTCTTAAAGAAAACGGAAGTAATTAAATATTGTCAAGTAAGAAATATTGATTTGTCGGGGCAGTATATAAAACTTCCGAAGACGGGATAATCCAAAATGATACCCCATTTCTATATAATAATATATTTATTAGGAATGGGGTAACACTTTGAAATGTAGATGATTTTCGCTTGATTGGACTGACATATTGCGTAAGCAATGTGACAGGACATATCAACGAAAAAGGCAGACAGATTAGATTGACACCCCTTAAGGGTGGCAAGATAAGATGGCTGACTAACAGGGTGTGGGATGTTCCCACTAATATATTTTACTTTCTTTGCAACCATCCTTTTCTACTAAGCTACACAACGCAATCAAAGATTGCTGTTCCGCTAAGTGAAAAGCCTGCGCCAAAGAAAGTAACAAAGAAAGCGCATGAATCAAAAATAATTATTCATTTAGGTGATCAGTGCAAATTTGACAACAATCATATCCGAATTCAGCATCACACCAACGTAAATCATGATCACAGTATACTCGTAAAAAGTCACCCTTTTCATAATTTTTTTCTTGATTTACATTGGATGGATTCACCCAATATTTTCGTGCAAAGGGGCAATTGCTTAAATCGTCCCAATCTGTTATTACGGGATAATGATCGTCAAAATCTAAGTTGTGTCCATTCATAATATCACCTCCTCCTATACGTAAAATATTATAGCATATTATGAAATAAAATGTTATGAGATGGAGAAAAACAACATTGTTAGCAAAAATGAATGGTTAAAGATGAATTTATTATACATGAAGAAGGAGATTTTAATAATGGCAAATAAAAATAACGAATATTGTTGCATGTGCGGAAGCAAAAAAGATGAAGTAGATATGTTAATAAAGGGTAAGTATGGTTACATCTGTGATAGCTGTATCAGTATAGCAAGTGACCTACTCAATGATGAGGAAGAGGAATCTATCACAAACAATATGCAGTTGGCTACACCTTCACAGATTAAAGCACATTTGGATCAGTATGTGATTGGACAGGATGAAGCAAAGAGAACACTTGCAGTTGCAGTATATAACCACTATAAGAGATTGAAGCAGAATAAAAAATCAGATGTTGAGATACAGAAATCCAATATCCTTATGATTGGTTCAACCGGGAGCGGTAAGACATATTTAGCCCAAACACTTGCGAAATTTATAGGCATACCCTTCGCTATTGCTGATTCTACTTGTTTAACTGAGGCTGGATATGTTGGCGAAGATGTTGAAACCATGTTAAGAACACTTTTACAAAATGCGAATCATGATGTTGAATTAGCACAAAAGGGAATTATTTATATTGACGAGATAGATAAAATTAGTCGTAAAGGCGAAAATATGTCAATTACTCGTGATGTATCTGGCGAGGGAGTACAACAGGCATTACTTAAAATTATTGAGGGAACTATTTCAGAAGTGCCAGTAACAGGCGGTAGAAAGCATCCACAGGGAAAAACAGTTAAGATTGATACATCTAACATCCTATTTATTTGTGGTGGAGCTTTTGATGGCATTGATAAGATTATCGGCAAGGAAGAGACACATAATTCTATTGGATTTGGTGCTAATGTTTCTGATAAGAAAGAATCAGTTGCCGACTTGTCAAAGGTTGAGCAGCATGATCTTGTCAAGTATGGACTTATGCCAGAGTTAATAGGCAGACTTCCTATTATAACTGCACTCAATCCGTTATCAGAGGAAGATTTGGTGCATATTCTAACAGAGCCTAAGAACGCTATCACAAAGCAGTACCAGGAGTTATTATCTGTGGATGGTGTGAAATTGGAATTTGAGGATGAAGCATTGAGAAAGATTGCGGAGTTGGCTATTAAGAAGAAAACAGGAGCAAGAGGTCTTAGAAGTGTCATTGAATCGGCTATGCAGAAGGTTATGTTTGATGTTCCAGATATGGCAAGTGTAAAGAAAGTTGTTGTAACTGCTGATTGTGTAGAAGGAAAAGCGGATGCACTTGTTTATGGTGCAAGGAATAAGAAGATTGCGTAAGTGAAACTGTTTCACATATAGCCATTTGATGCTAAGTCATTGTGAAAGACATAAAAATTTGGATATATTAAATTGTAAAATGGAGAAATGGATTATGTTAAAGTTAGAAGATTTAGTAGTAGATAAAGAATTTGAAGAATTATTACCTGTTCTTACACAAGAAGAATTTAACCGATTGGAACAGAGCATTTTGAAAGATGGTATGCTTGATCCTATTAAGGTGTGGGAAGAACCAGGTACCGGGAAATACATTATTATTGATGGACACAACAGATGTAAGATTTTGAAAAAGAATAATATCAGTTTGAATTATTGGGAAAATTACACAATTATGTACGCTGATGAATTACCTACTAGAAATGATGTAAAACGTTGGATGTTAGAACAACAGTTAGGACGTAGGAATTTATCTGAAGCAGAAAAATATGAGATTGTCCAGAAATTCAAGAGTGTCTTTGAACAGAAAGCAAAGAAAAATCAATCTTTAGGTGGTAAAGGTTCGGCAAATTTGCCAAAGGTTGACACACGAAAAGAAATGGCAAAGGCAACAGGTGTTTCAGAAGGTACATACCGAAAGATGGACGTAGTAATGAAATCTGATAATGAAGATTTGAAACAGAAGTTGCGTGAAAAGAAAGTATCGGTTGACGCTGCATATAAGGAAATAAAGAGTGCAGATCAGAAGCCTATTACAGTAAGACAACAAATTGATAAGTTGGATAAGAGAATAAATGATATAGACAAAACTATTGAATCTCTACAGGCTGAAAAAGAAGAAATCATAAAAAAGCGTAGTTCTATATTTGAGGGATTAGATATTAAATGTCTTATGAAATATAGATGGGTAGAAAATGAAAAAGTAAGTCCTGTTTTTTGGATATGTCAGATTTACATTGATAACGATGGACAAGAAGATGTTATAGGAAACTATGAAACGACATATAGTAATGAATTCCCTGATACTTTTTATAAAAGTAGGAAATATTTTGATTTTGAAAAAATACCAGAAAAATATATAAATGATTTTCGCATGGTATGGAAACAAGCACATGATGAACAGGTAAAACTTCAAAAAGAGGATGAGTTAAGAAGTAATAAAGCATGGGATGATTTTGAAAAGACAATTAACGAATCAAAAAAAACAATATATACAGATGAAGATAAGGTTATCCTGAAACAGTTTTACCGTGTACTTGCTAGTACATATCATCCAGATAATAAAAAGACAGGTAATGTGGAAATGATGAAACATTTGAACGATTTAAAAGCCGTGTGGGGAATATAAAAAGAGGGTATGAACATGGAAAGAGAAAACAGTTATTCAGAATATTTTAACTAACTATGGACAGTACATCTCAAAAGAAGAGGTCGAGGCAATAGCAGATAGCGGAAAAGAGCAAGATCTTATATATGATTTGATTTATCTGAGATTATTGGTCAAAATTCGAATGATTATTTTAAAATTGACGATTAGATATTTCTAATCGCCAATATAGAGTGTTATTCAAATATATTATCTTTAATCTGATTGATTTTTGTAGAAAGATTTGGATTTTGTTGTGATAGTTCATCTAATCTATTCATTGTATCTTCTGGAGAATAAGGAAGCTGATCAAAAATTATATCTCCAAAAGTACATGGATATGGTGGATTTGTCTTAATACCATAGCTACATGCTTCGTGACAAACTTGAATAAAATCAAATTTGCTAGCTTTTTCAATTGAATGCTGACTGTTATGCCCCCATTCAATTCTAAAATTTGGATATGCGATTTCTTTACCACATACATCACAAATAAAAGATTTTTTAAATTTAGGCATGTATATTATCCTCCTTGATATATAGTTTGTCTATTAATATATCATATTGTGGGAATAAACACAAACATAAAATGGTATGAAGAGGTTTTTAAAAATTGCAAAACTTAATGCTGCTAACAGTTCATATGGTGGAAATTATTTTTTTTAGTTTGCATTGTGTGATAAAAGCAAATGAAATCAGACTTTCATATTAGGTGGTAAATGTACATTGATAATTGAATATTGACGGCTGATGATATTGAGCATTGAAAAAGTAGACACATATATATTTAAATATAGTTGTTATAGGTGTATAATTTATTCATCAAAGTCTGAAGGGAGACCATCTTATGAGCGATTTTAACGATATGATTGATTTTAACGAGCTGAATAGAAGTATAGCGGAAGCATATGTAAATAAATATTTTACTCAAATGAAAGAAAAACTAGATCAAGATGGGTATTTTATGTATGATGAATATGAGACTATTTATATCCATGCAGGAAGGTTTATTCCACAAATTTTGAATGATAGATTATTTTTAGATGAAGAAGATGATGATATGTTAATGGCTGTAGAGGAAATGATAAAAGATGAAGGTAATTGTGGAATAGTGATTAAACAAAGTATGTATGATAGAAATATGATTTATCAATTGCTAGAAAATTTTATGAAAGATAAGTAATAAAGATACCAGCCGTCAATATTTGATGGTTGGTATTTTTATCATTTTTTCACAGGTCGTTACATGAGTTTTCTATACTTGTGTAATGGCTTTTCGTGCGTAATTCACGCAATTATCCATAATGATTCAGATAACAACAGAATAACCAAAAAAGTTTCTTCCTTAGTGGAGAATATATTAATGAGAAGGTGTATTTATTTGTAGAGAGTTCAAACCTCTCCATTGATAAAAGCACATTCTGTAGTTGGCATAATAAAAATTTAGTACGATTGGAGGCTGATTATTATAAGTAAGAAAATTGACAAAACGCCAATGAAAGCACCATTGGTATACATTAACAGAGTAAAAATGAAAGAATTAGATGGTAATGGAAAGTATACATTTGTTCCTGTTGTGAAGGATTCAGATGGTAAAAAGGTATATCGTTGTAAGTTGGACAACGCTGAGAAGAAAAAATATGATAAATCTGTTGAAAATAAAATTAAACGTGATAGAAATAATCATATGATTTTAACGGCAGAATCAGAGCTAATCCGTATTATCAAACATTTATCTGAAGAAAATGAGATTGTAAAGGAAAGGGATTACATTCCTGATGTTTTATCTTTAAAAGTTGGAAGATCTTATACAGCTTATAAAGAAAAAATGACAAAAACAGGAATGATTGTCACATACAATGGAATCAAATATAAGAGAATTATTGTATCTTCTAGTCATAGCAGGACACAGAAAGCAATGCTTGTATCTGTAGATGTGTGGGAAAAGGCATTGGATATTTTACTCTGTGGTCTTGATAGAAATACAAAATACAAGTTTATGTCAAAATGGAATTCATATATTGGATTGGCTGCAACAGACAGTATACCAGTATCAATGCCAAATATTGTTGTTATTGATGATAAGGAAATCTTTCAAAAAGAAAAAGTGGATGTTGTGTTGGAAACAGACACAGAGGATGAAAACGGCAATATAAGCAGAAAATTTGAAGTAGAAAATGATAGAGAAGAAGATATATCTATAAATTTGTTTGATGGTGCAGGACTTGTAACTGTTGAAAAAGCAGGGCAGTGGAGCAAGGAATTGAATCTCGATTATATACCGGCATCTTTCCAGTTTCGATGCATTCCATGTTTAAAAGGAAAACTTTATACAATGCCTGTGACCGAGTTCGCAAATACAATTGGATCAAGTGCCATTATTGATATCAAGGGTAAAAAATGGGATTTGTTTAATGACAAGATTGATTGTATTTTAACGAAAAGTCAGTTTAAGTTCCATGATTTGTATGATTCTATTGAGAATTGGAAAGAGTGTTTTGAAAAAGAGGTTTATGGATATAAGAGGACATTTAATATTTCTTCTTATGATGAAAAATTGTCAGAATTGAAGAAAACAACAGTTATGGCATATCAGCCATTACAGACATCAAGTTATACAGACGATGAAATAAAAAAATTGTGTGATGCTACAGTTGATGGATATATAAATGCGTGCAGTAGTGTCGAAGGATTTTTAAAATATCGTGGAATTATCAGTGATCAGGATGAAAATGATGATATTGAATGGAGCAAGTTTCCAGCGTATTATCAGGCATTGTATTATAATCATTCATTATTTAATGATGAATTTGTTCAAAAGAAGATAAAGCAAGATCTGAAATCTGGAAAAGAACGTGCCTATGTGGGAAAAATTATTGTAAGCGGAAATTATCAGACATTGACACCAGATTTGTATGCCTTGATGCAACATGCTTTCGGATTGGAAGTAACCGGATTGTTACATGGAAACGAAGTTTATTCTAATTATTGGAATTATAATTTGTATGATACACCTTGGATTGATATTATTCGCTCACCACATATTGCAAATGAACATTGTCCCGTACAAGTTGTTACGAGTGAAGAAATGGAAAAATGGTTCCGGTATCAGAAAACCGGAATTATACTTAGTGTATTTGAAAATACTATTGCTTTGAAACTTAATTCGGCGGATTTTGATGGTGATCATGTTCTTACAACGGACAATAGAGTTATTTGTGAAGCAGCTAGAAGAAACAATGCCAATACAATTCATCATATTAAAACTGATGAACGAAAGTCTGCTAATGGGGTGAAAAAGGTTGATGTTGGTGATATAGACACCATTATAGAATGTGACCATAAAGGATATAAAAATAATATTGGTAGTGTTATCAATCCTATATCGGAACTCTGGTCTTTGAAACAGACGGAAGATGTTCAAAATTATATAAAAATTATGAGTATAGTTGGTTCGATTACTATTGATTATGCAAAACATGGCGAAGAAGCTGAAATGCCAAGTGAAATAAGGGATTTATTAAAAGAGCATAAAAAGCCATATTTTATGAAATATCTTAGATCACTTAGAAAGAAACGTAGCATGGAAAAGGAAATGAAAACTAACGCTGCATTGGTTGGAGAGAAAGATGAAAATTTATTTGATGATTCTGATTGTACCATGAACAGGATTTGTCATTATATGGAAAGTCAGATTGCAAAGAAGAGATCCTCTATACAGGTAAAGCAAACGTTTGAAGTGACTACTTTAATGTCAAGTGCCCCAGATGTTACATCAAATAAATATAAGGAAATAAAAGACTATTTGGTTGATGCACAAGAAGAATTTGCAGATATTTCCAATGAAAATTATTATGATGCCGATTTTTGTATGTCCGGCGATACAGAACGTGACCAAAAATATGTAGCATTATATGATAAGGTAAGGGCTGATTTGTTAGAAATTAAGCCGAAAGTTTCGGAGTTGGTGGATATACTTCTTGAAATATATTATACAGATAAAGGATTTATGAAACGGTATAAAGATAAGTCTATTCTGTGGGGCTGCTTTGGAGAACTGCTTATTGAACGATGCAAAGGCAACTTCAACAATGATATAGATGAAAAACAGCTTGCAAAATTGAAGAAGCGTAGAGAAAAGGCAGTAAAAAGCATAAATACATTAAAAGAGTATAGAGACAAGAATTTCTTGATTTCTGAATTTGAAACAGAAGCTGCCAAGGAAAAATCTATAGACATTTATTCAGAGGATATTTCATGGATCAAAAATCAGATTACAACAAAAGAAAAATATAGTGTTGAGGCAAGAAAATTGTTATTGGCATTATTTTATGCTTGCAGAAAAACTAATAGTTTTGATGTGAAATTGTATCAAAGTCAAAATAATAGGCTGAACAGATCGAGTCTTTGCAGACTGGTAAAGATAGATAGAAAACATCTTGACTCGATTTTGAATATGCTACGAGATCATAAGATAATTGAATTGCAAGTAGATAAAAACAATCATTTGTGTATACATATGTTAAATATGCCGGAAAACGGGACGAAAGTCATTAAGGAAAATGTTGAATATCAACATCTGTATGCTGTTGCAAATGATAAATTTAGGGAAAAAGTTGTAAAAAACGTAGATAAAAATTGTGCATAAATACCATGAAATGTTGAAAATAAAGGGGGGAAGTATGTAAGTGTGATAAAACTGACAAATCATACTTAGGAAGAAAAGTATTTCTTCCAAATAATTATTTAAAGAATTGGAGAAAGACTATGAATCAAAAAGAGTTAAGAAATAAATTGATTACAGTAGTTGATTCTGGTCTTAGTGCCAGAGCTATTGCAGATCATGCTAAAATTTCGTATGACGTTTTGGCAAAGTATAAGCAGGGGAAAATGTACCTTATTCCATCCGATGCGGATAAATTGGAAAAGTATTTATCGTTGGTACAGATTCCAACAGAGATTTAGTAATACACTACGTATGCACTTCAAATTGATACTGCGTGTCAATTCCTGTATATCATCTATGAAAGATGCGTGTATATACTTGTAATACGGAGTGAAAAAACTCCGCACGATAATGACATTCTTTTTGAATGATTATTATATATTTGAATATCATACTAGATGGCATGAATTTTGGATTCGTGCCACGATAATAACGATTGCTGCCTTGAGCAAGTAGTAGTTTTTATTATATATTGCTGATATACTGTATTCAAACAACAGTGTGTCAGTAGAGTACCAAAAGTATTCAAAACAATTACAATGATTGAGCGGACAGGCTGACTTCAAACTAGGTCTGTCCGTGAAGTATGAAAACGAAAGAAATAGAAAATATGTAGTATTCTGTCAATTATTGGTATATAATGGAAAATAATACTAATGATTGGTGGGAAAAATATGGACGAATATACTTTGTATTTGGATGAAAGTAAGACTGGAAATTATAATACAATTACTAAAATGCAAGAAGATCCTTTATTTGTAATTGCTGGAATAATTGTAAAAAACAGTTATCATGATACAATATTGTCTGAACAAATAAATAGCCTTAAATGTAGTATTTGGAATCGTTGTGATAATGATTTACTTTTTAAAGAGCATATATTACATGAGCTAGAAATGTCTAGGGCATTTACGCATAAAACTAAACAATTAAAATTTGAATATAACAAAGTGTTTAAGAACAAACATATTTATAATTACACATATGATATGATGTCAAATATAATAGAAAATGCTGACATTGTAATAATTGGTGCCGGAGTTATGGAAAAAGAATTACAATTAATGCATTTAAGACAAGAATTGAATGATGAATTGTCTATTTGTATGAATATTATAATTGAAAACTATTATCATTTCCTTTGTGCAGTGGACGGTATCGGAACTATTTGTTATGAATCCATGCCAGAAAATCAGAATGCAAAAATACAGAAAAGATATCAAATTATAAGAAATACAGGTACGATGTTTTATCCTGCTAAGGCAATTAATAAACGAGTAAAAGGAATTGAATTTAAAAATAAATTAGATAATATAATTGGTTTACAAGTCGCTGATTTTATTCCTAATGCAATAGGTAGACATATTTTAAATAAAGTTTATAATAATAAGCAAAGGAATGTATACTATCCGATTATAGAGAGCAAACTATATGATGGCAGTATAGGAAAAATAGAAAGATTTGGAATAAAAAAGATTCCATAAAATATATTGACATTTTAATAAAAATGGATATACTATAATATCAGTAAGGGATGATTGCACACAGTGCGGACTATGGTCTATTCAACCCGAAATTTAAAAGAAAGTTCAGGTAGCTCCTGAACTTTTTGGATTTATATAGATAACCAGTGTGATTGATTTTGCACTGGTTATTCTTTTTTTTTGTCAATAAAACTAGATATATCAAGGAAAGGAGGAGTATGAGTGACACAGGAAGAATTACGAAGTCTATATAAAGAGAGACTTGAACGAGAGAAGCAGACATACATTTCAAAAATGGTCAAAATTGATCCGAGTATTTTGTCAAAATTTAAAACAGGAAAAATTGACTTATATCCTAATCTATTTGAGAGATTAGAAGACTATCTCACAAATTCATAAAATTCATTTCAAATTTATCTAAGGCGAAAGCCTCAATCTGATTATTCAATCAAATATTCCATGAGGAAAAATTAATGAAACTTAATAAGAATGACAGAATCAAGTACGATGATTCTATTTATGCGGTTGTAGCAGTTATATGGTCAACCGTTTATTTGCGTGCGGTAGAAGATGACATGGCGAATTATGATTACAAAATTGAAGAAGTTTATAAAACATACAGAGATGTGGAGTTTCTGGGAAAGAAGGTTAGTTAATGGAAGAAAATAAATATACATATGAGAATTTATTATTGGCACTTAATAGTATGGATGATGATAAGAAAAACTTTTTACTAGATGGTATTAAGGTACCAGATTTACTTAACATGATTAATTCAGAGGAAAGATATAATACAGTAATAAAAACTATCAATCAGTATATTATTGGGTATCAGTTGTATCAGGAATGTCTGCAAGAATTTAAAACAATTTTAGATTCAGAATCATATCTAAAAAATGAAAAACATACTGAAATATCCACAGATTCAAAAAGATCAATTATCAGATGGTATGTAGAAAAATAAATAGGACAATAACATTTATTAAATTAATTCAGGAGAAAAAATAATATGATTACTTACATTAAAATGAAAAGAAAAGAACATAAAATTAAACTGGCAGTATACACAGCAATAGAAAGTTTTATCAATGAAAAAGAGGATATAGCAAAACTGGTTGCAGATTTATATAAGTCAATGAAAGATACATCGGTTGATGAACTACAGAGCAAATTTATCAATGCCTTAGCTGAAATCGTAGCAAGTAAGAACAATACAGGTAAATAAAAAGAATAAGGAAAAGGTAACTTTTAATAGAAAGGAAACAAGATGAATGATTTTCAGATAAGATTAATTGCTGGTCTTGACAGTTCTAAATCAAAGCAGCAACTAAGTTCAGATATAAATGCTTTGAAGAAACAGCTTTCTACAGTTGATGTTCAAGCAAAATTGGGAAAAGATGTAGTTACAAATCTTTCCAAACAATTAAATATGGTGCAGATAAATCTACAGAATGTAAAAGTAGATCAAAATGCAATAAATAACATGATTTCTCAGATTAATAAGTCTCTTAGCAGTATAAATATCAATCTGGGAAGCAATATCAATACAAGCGGAGCTATACAGTCGGCACAAAAAACAGGACAGCAGATCGGACAGCAGCTCGGCAATTCTATTAATCAAAGTCTACAAGCAAATCTCGGTTATGTGAAGCAGAATATACAAAATCTGCTCAAAAGTTTCTCAGCACAAAAATTAAACAGTGCGGATATATTCAAAACATTCAATCTCAATCGGGCAAAAATAGATCCATCCGTTACAAAAGAAGTACAGTCTTTAACCACAGAACTTAATGCTCTTGCTAATCAGGCATTAAAAACAAATTCAGACAGTTCTTGGGAAGGAATTGTAAATAGAATCAATATATTATCTAATACGCTTACTAAATTTGGCTCTGCAAGGGATTTAAGTGGATTTAAAGAGCAGCTAGATATATTAAACTATTTTCAAGGAAAAAAGATTTTTGTAGGGGATAAATCGGAAGCCCTACAGAACGCAGGAATGTCTATACGAGAGTTAAATACTCAGTTTAGAAACCTCGGTGTCACATTCACTTCTGTTTCAGAAAATTCTACTAAGTTAGATCAGATATGGTCTGAACTTTTCAATATTAATCCAAGGTTACAAAATTTCACAACGTTTGGAGATCAGATAAACGCTATTGTAAATGAGCTTAAAGTCGCAAAAGAGGCTCTTTACGGAGATAGTAATTTACGTCCTGTCGATAGTGGTGAGGTAGTTAAATATCTCAATTCATGGCAGGAGTCATTATCGCAGTTATCGAGCAAGATAGAAACACTCAAAACAGAGCAGTTAGATCTTGAAAGTCAGATTGCACAGGCATCTAATAGTACTACTAATACTATTGTAGATAATCAGCAGAAGCAACAGCAAGCCTATCAGCAGACTGCACAGGCAGTACAGGCTATTACATCTGACCAGTCAGTTATTAAAAGTGGTGTAGGTGCTAGAGCGTTTGATAATGTAGATCAAGCAAAGCAGTACTTTACTGACTTAATGCAGTCAGAGAAAGCTGTAATTGCCACTACAGAACGATTCGGAGAAAATAACGGACTCACAGCTTTTTCGGTCAATATCAAAAGAGCAACAGGAGAGGTTGAGTCACTTAGATATGTAATAGATTCAATCAAGGATGATTCAGGGAATGTGCTTAGTACGTTTTATCGTCCTAGTAGTTCACAGCTTAATGATGCAGGAGCTATTAAACAGATTGAGTCAATAGAAAGAGCATTTTCAGATTATGAGACAAGACTTGCCAAATTCAAATCTACAAATAGCGAGATATTAAGTGGTCTTGATACACCATTAAAAGATTTTGAAAGCAAGTTATCTGGTCTAAAAAATGGTGTAAGTACAATAAATGAGGTCAAAACATCATTCAATGCACTTAATAGTGAAGCTGCTAAGATCACACAGAACTTTAGTAAACAGCTTAGTCCTATAGATCGTGCCGTATCTAAGATTGCACAGGGTGACGAAGCTATTAAGAGCTTACGTGCCGACTTTAAAGGTCTTGATAATGCACCAAAAGAGATTAACAAGGAACTCAATACTTGTGCCACACTTTTACAGAAAGTAAAGAGCATAGAGTCACAGGAAGGACGTACAGAAAACTGGTCTAAGGCATATAAGGACTGGTCGAGTGCTATTGATTCAGTTAGTGCAAAGCTGAATACTCTTAAAAAGGAACAGTCAAATGTTGCATCTACTCAGATATTCAACACAAGTGATCTAAAGACTAATAATGTAGCTTATATGAGCAAGGTCTATAATACCATTGAAAAACAGATGGTGGAAATCAATAGACTTGCAAATGTAAAAGGTTGGTCTGATGTAAAAGTATCCGGTGTTGAAGAGGCAAGCGGTAAAATTCAGAAACTCACTCTGACAGTACGTGATGCCGAAGGTGCTTTGAAGTCCTTTAATATGCAACGTGAAAAGATACAAGGCAATGGCAAGGCACAGGCTGGACTTATACAGACTGGTGATATCAAGGTACTTGAAACCGCAGTACAGTACGCAGAAAAGCTAAAATCTATTGAAGCATCAATGGGCGAGTTTGGAAATACAACCACAGCAATTTCAACACTTGAAAATGGATTTACAAAATTAGGACTCTCTACCGATGAGGTTAGGTTTAAAATGGATGCGGTAAAGACAGAATACAGCACATTACAATCTATGATTGGCAATGGAGCAAGTAGTAATGAGATCGTATCACAGTTTGAGAAAGTTAATAGTGTGTTAGGACAAACTCAGAATGATTTGAAAACCACTAGATCAGAATATAGCCTACTTGCTACAGAGTTTTCAAGATTATCACTTGCAAATGATATTGAGGAATGGAATCAGAAAAATTCTGCTGCAACCAAAGAAGTGATAGCACAAAATGAAAAATATATTGTATCCCTTAGAGACTTAGATACTGCTATGACAAAGGTTGAGCAGAATAACATAGCTAATTCGTTTAAAGAAACCGAAAACTCTATGCGAGGTTTGGGAAAACTTGGTGCTAGTATCACAGACCAGTTTAAACAGGCTATTGATTCGTTTAAAGTATGGGTATCAGCTACTACATTAGTGATGGGAGCTGTAACAAAGGTCAGAGATGCAGTAACTGAAATTAAGGATATAAATGATATTCTTACGGAAATCAGCAAAACATCTGATATTACACAGGCTAAGTTATCAGAGCTTGGCAAATCCGCATATGATCATGCCTCAAAGTATGGTCTGAAAGCCTCAAACTGGTTAACAGGTGTGCAGGAAATGAACCGAAGTGGTTTTTATGGAGAGCAAGGAACAGCATTAGCGGATACTTCTACTCTTGCACAGTCTGCCGGAGATATGACAGCAGAAGTTGCTAACAACTGGATTCTTGCTACGAATGCTGCATACAAATATGAAGGCGAAGCAGAAAAACTCAATGCTGTATTGGATGGAACAAATGAAATCACAAACAGAAATTCAGTTAATATGACTGACATGGCTGATGCTATGACTATTGTAGGCTCAAATGCTGCAAATACAGGAGTAAAGGTTGATGAATTGTCATCAATTATTGGTACTGCTGTAGCAACTACAAAAAAGAGCGGTAGTGAAGTTGGTACAGCTTTTAAAACAATTTTTGTAAATCTGCAAAACACATCATCGGATAAAATATTGAATACCTTAAAAGAAGCTGGTACATCAATGACTGAGATCAAAGATGGTGCGGAGCGTCTAAGATCCCCTATTGCGATTCTTAAGGATTTGGCGAAAACGTACAATAGCCTTGATAAAGATGATCCTCTTAGAGCTGATATTACTAGAAACATAGGTGGAAAGCACTATGCCAATGTTTTAGGCAGTACACTTGATAATTTTGAGCAGTACTCAAAAATGCTTCAGGATTATTCTGAAGGTGATGGAAGTGCTATGGAAGAGGCACAGAAATCAGCACATAACTTGACAGGTGAGTTGAATACTCTTGGTAATACATGGACATCTACAGTTAACAATATTATAAATGCAGATGATTTAACTAAGGTTGTTAGAAATCTTAATAGTCTTTTATCGGTTGTAAATGAAATTACGGGAATGTTAGGCACAACTGGAACTATTGGTGTAGGTGCTGGGTTAATTGCCAATGCAAAAAATGTTGGATTGTTCAATATGATAAAAGATAACGATTCGTTATCAGGACAAAAATTAGTGACTTCATTAGAGGCAAGAAAAGTCGCACAAGAAGAAGTAGTCAGACAGCTTGAAGTGGATATTCAATGTTTAAAGGCATATGAAACTGAATGCCAAAAAGGCGAAGTTTCTACAGAAACATTTGCGAGTACAATGAAAGGTGCAAGTGTTGAAGCACAAAAATATGCTGTAAATATTAAAGAAGGAACTGGTTCCGCAGAAACTTTTGCAACAAATCAAAAAGCAATTCAAACATCAATGACTGAGACTGCTACAGTATCAAAGGTCGCAGCAGCAGGACTAAGCATATTTAAAGCCGCTCTTAATACCATAATAATATTCGCCGCAGTTGAGGGAATACAATTATTAATAAATGCTTTTGATAATTTGGTGCTGACTGTTGACGAAGCCGAAGAAGCAAGAAGTAAAGCTGCAAGCGACTTAAGCGAAGCACAAAGCAATCTCGAATCCATTAATTCAGAACTCGAAACAACTCAGCAGAGAATAGATGAATTAAATGGAAAAGACAAGCTTACATTTACAGAGCAAGGGGAATTAGAAGACCTTAAAGAGAAAAATAAATTATTGCAGTTACAGGCAGATGCAGCAGAACGTATTCAAAAATCTAAACAGCAGGATTTATTAAATACAGATAGTGATAATTTCAATAAACTCTATAAAGACAAGATTAATAAGAGCGATATAGCCGAAACAAAACAGGAATATAAGAATAGTATTGGTGCTTTAGATCCAAAAGAAAATGACATAACAGGTCAAATAGCACAGTTACAATTATTACAAGACCAATATGCAGATTTAGCTACACAGGTCGAAAACTATAATGATCAATATGGAAAAGAACATGGTGCTGAATACTTAGCAGATGATATGAAAGTCACACAGGGAAGCATTGATGATGTGACAAGTTCATTGAATAAGCAATTAGAAACACTTCTTAATATGCAGAATGATTATCAGTCAGTGGGAATTGATAATCTTACAAGCAAACAGAAAGAAGAATATGAACAGATTGCAAATGCAATTAAGTTAATATATTCCAGTCTTGATCCTAGTAAATATAATGAGATTTCAGTACAGGATATATTTGATACCAAAGATATTGAGGTTACAAAAGATGATCTTATCGCTCTTGCACAGGCTGGCGATTTAGATGAAAGTACGCTTGAAAAATATCCAAAACTTACAAAGGCTATTAAGGATGCAGATTTAATTATTGGCGGTGAAGCAAAATCAGATACTGAAGCTTTTACGGATGCTATTATTGCTATGAGTAATTCGGCTGATGAAGCAAGTGATTCCGTTGATGATGTTGCGGATTCAACATCGTCTTTCTCTTCCACAGTCTCATCTCTCAAAGACCTTAAAGACCAGTTATCTGACCTCGATACGATAATGGCTAGTTTTGTATCAGGCGATGATATAGACGTATCTAATTTTGACAACATTATCAATAAATTTACTGAATTAAAAGAAGCAGGAAAAGATATTGATATGTCTTCTGTTGAGGATGCAATCAATCAGATTGGTAATTCATCTTCTATTGAGGAAGCGCAGTCTAGTCTTGATTCATTGTGTCAGCAATACATTAACGCTTCTGGTATCTTAGACAACTTAACTGAGTCTAATGCTGGCTTTGTACAGAGTCAGCTTGAACAGATAGGTGTGTCTAATGCTGCGGAAATTGTTACTAATTCTCTTGCGGCTGAACAGGATTATTTGGCTTGGGCTAAAGACAATTCGGCTGCATCGAGTGCAAATCTTGCTAATATGACTTCTGTAGAAATGGCTGCTTTATTAGCTGATGCAAATGTGACAGACGAAGCAAAAGCGTCTATGTATAATTATTGGGTTGCCAAGGGAAATGTACTTGATCTTGGTGCAATCACTACAGATGGAGATATAAGTAACTTATCAGGATTATGTAGTGCGCTTGGTATAGCAACCAAACAGTGCGAAACTTTCGCTAAAGCTAAATCATTATTGGCTGCGGCTGTTCAAAGTAATGATTTAACTGCTATCGCAGGATATGCAGGTCAAATTGCAGGACTCCAAGCTAGTATTACAACCCAAATATCTGCCACATTAGGTTCAAAAAGCAATTCTAATTACTCTCCTAAATATGGTGGAGGCTCATCGACAAAGAAAGCTTATGAAGATGCTGCAAAGGATGCAAAGAAAAGTGCTGACAAGGCAAAAGATGATGCAGAGAAAGCAGCCGAAGAAGCTCGACAGAAAGCCGAAGCTGAATTAGACGCATATCTCAAATATCAAGAAGCAATGCTTGATGCCAACGAAATAACTGTATCTCAATATGCAGATGCTGTTTCAGATCGTTTAACTGAAATGTTTGAGAATGGCGAAATTTCCGCTTCTAAATTCTACTCTGGTGTCGAAACAATGTGCAAGAAACAGCTTGATATATATGACAAAGTAAAAGAAGCCGTTGTCAGACGTTACGACAAAGAGATAGATAAAATCCAAGAAACAATGGATGCCATAGATGAACAAAATGAAGCTCTTAATAAACAGAAAGACATAATGGATAAACAGCTTCAATATGTCAAAGCTATGGAAGAAGTCGAAATTGATAAGCTTACAAGAGAAAAAGAAGCCTACGAAAAAGAGAATGAAGCTTATGAAAAACAGAAAGATACAATGGACAAGGCTGTATCTTATGCTACTACTCTCATTGACAAGAAGATTGAGAAAATCAATGATGAGTCTGATGCTTTAGATAAGTTAAGCGAAAAATATGATCAGCAACAGACCGATTATCAGAATATGTTGTCTGGAATTGATAAAATTTATGATGATCGTATTCAGGAGTTAAATAAACAGAGCGATGCTATTCAAGACCAGATAGACAAAATCCAGGATGAGAATAGCGAATTAGACCTTCAGTATCGTAAGGAACAGGCTTTATATGCTTTATCTAAAGCACAAAACCAACGCACCAAAAAGCTTTATGTCAAAGGGCGAGGAATTATCTACACTCAAGACGATGAAGCGGTTCGAGATGCAAAAAAAGACCTCAAGGATATTGAAACCGAAGAAGTTGTAAGTAAGCTCAATAAGGAAAAACAAGCTATTGCTGACCAGATTGAAGAGGTGCAGAAATGGAAAGATAAGTGGAGTGAAATTTCAAACGCATATCAGGAGAAAATCAATAATGAATTACTTGTTAATCATTTCGGTACGGATTATGTAAATAAGATTCTTTCTGGAAATATAACCGACTATAATGACTTCAAAAATGCTTATTTAAATATACAAGCTAAAATCGATGACGTGTCTGAGCAGAAAAAGGCTCTTGAAGAAGAATTGGACGCTTGGAACAAGAAAAAGGATGCTTGGTCAAAAGTTACTGACGCTGCACAGAATGAGGAAAATAAACAGGCAGCTATTCAACAATGGGGAAAAGATTATGCTAAAATTATTCTTGATGCTCGTCAGAACGATTTGCAGAATTTTGAGACGAATTATCTCTTTATTAACGACAGAATCAATGATAATCAAGGTGCTATAGATTCCTTGGATGAAATAATCAATATACATGAGCAGAGAAAACAGAATTATGAAGACCTTACTACTGCTATGGAGAACGAAGAACTCAAACGAGAACTCGATCGTGAACTTGGCAGAACGTGGGAAAAAGACACTCTTAATGCGAGTGAGATTGATTGGGAAGCATGGAAACAAAAGTATCTTGATATTCAGGATCAGCTTAATAATAACGACAAACTCAAAGAGTCCTACGAAGAAAAGAAAAATGAGTTAGATACATGGAAGCAGAAATGGAGTGATGCAACAAGCAGTATTCAAAATTCGATTAATGATCAGTATGCTGCACAGATTCTTGGTCAGAACTGTGAAAGTAATATCTTTACCGACCGACAGAAGAATCTGACAAATTTCACCAATGCTTATGTTAAACTCTATCAGAAGCAAGCGGATGCAGCTATTAATGCTGCCAATGCGGAAGTTACAGCCGCTAAAAATGCAAGAGCGGAAATAGCATCTAGTAGTACAAGTGTTGATAACGGAAGCTCTACTGGTTCATCAAGTTATTCTGGTGGCGGCGGTGGAGGTTCAAGTACTCCAAAACCTAAAGAGCGGTCTGATAAATATTGGACATTTCAGTATTTTGGCGGCGGTTATAGTTCAGAAGCCGCAGCCAAAAAGCATATGGGTGATTATGCTGGTGCAAATGGTACAACAAAATATGGCAGTCAATATTTTGTCGTTAAATGGTTACAAGGATGTGAAACAAGTGCCATTGCAGCTAATTATGTTAAGTCTTTAAGAGCGACAGCAAAGAAAAACAAATACAATTATGTTAAGCGTTTCCATTCAGGTCTTGAACTTGGTCGAATTTCCAAAACAAATGGAGAAGACTTCAATACAGTCCAAAGAGTAGGTACACAAGGTCTTAAATCTGATGAAGTACCTATTATTGCACAGGCAGGGGAAGCTGTTGTAACAGAAAAACAGATTGAAAATCTTGCCGAAGCAATAGACTATATTCCTGTTTATCAAGAGATACTTGATAGATTAGGTGAAGTTGCTAATGCTGGCAAAATGGATGAAGTGGCTAAGATGATTCCAAAAGCTAAGTACGATATACCAAAACCAAAGGAAGTTACTCAGAATAATCAGACAATCAATGTTACACAGGATATTAACGTCAATTGTCCAAACGTCACTAATACTTCAGGTGCTGAATATTTGGTAAAAGCTTTAAGGAAAGCGAGTGCAGATGTTTTAGTGTATAATAAATAACTTTTATGGAGAGTGGTTTTATTACTGCTCTCCTATTTTTAAAGGTGGGAAAGATGGTTGTACCATATGGAATTGAATTATACAAATGCCTCAGATGAAGGTATTGTTTATTTATTTGGGAATAGCTTTTCAAAAGAATAGTAACAGAATATATTATTTTGATTAGGGCAGAGGTTGTAATGACTTCTGCCTTTTGTATTAAGGAGCGTGATTATTATAGATAGTATGGCAATTACATTAGATAGTAAAGTTTTATTGAATATAAAAGAAGCATCCGATTTATTTGGAATCGGGCAGCACAGACTTAGAGAGATAGTTCGTGAAGATTATGGAAGTAAATATCATTTGATGCTGGGGAGAACTATCAAGATCAAAAGAAAACAGTTTGAGGAATTTATAGATAATGTTGAACAGATTTAAGAAATGGACAATGTGCTTGGAATATGCTACAATCCAATGTGGTATGCATTCGAGGCACTCTGATTTAAGGAGGCTCAAGAATGGCGAATAAAACTATGTCAGAAAAGA
>OBJG01001165.1_pt1 | contig 21578 bp, 21 predicted proteins | sample 1517941 | NCBI WGS metagenome assembly OBJG01 (sample SAMN04571712, study PRJEB22368) | human gut metagenome | biome: human gut; material: stool | host: Homo sapiens | place: Luxembourg | collected 2012-09-21
CTTTTGACTCGTGCAGACGAACTCCCGGAAACCACTCAAACGTAGAGTTCGCAATATAATATGTATCATCCACACGAATAATGGATGGATCTGCATTAAATCCCGGCAAAACCGGATTCTTAATCTGCAACATAAATGTGTGCCTCCTTACTGTTTATCTTTCTTCTATCATACAGGAAAATGGGAGGTTTTGCAATGGGAAAAGAAGAATTTATTCATCCTCTTGACATTTCTCCCTAAATGCCGTATGATAGTCAGCACAAAGAAAATCTTTTTTTCTTTATGTTCCGAAGAATTTTGCACACTTATATTTAATTTCCCTTAATTATTTTGATTTTGACTTAATTTAACACATTTATCAAACTGCACTAAAGGAGGCATTTTTATGCACAAAAAAACACTACAAAATTTATTTTCTTACCGCAAACGCGAAGAAGTTTTAGCGGAGATCCAAAGCAGCTGGAAATTAAACGACCTTTTCATAAGTTGGAACGAAGAGCAAAAAGAAGCATTTCTTGACATCTGCACCGGACAGCGTGGTGTCAAAATCCTTTTTGACAGTTTTTTCAAAGAAGTTTTCAACCCGGAATACAATCCGCAGACCTTCTGCTTCGCCAGTACAAGCGCGTCAAAGACCGTGATTCCAAAAACTTCAATTACAAAAACATCCGACCGGTTCATGTCATTGTTTTCTTTGAACACAGTCCAAAAGAATTTCATGCGTTTCCGGATACCTACCTGCATTCGTTTCACGCGGTTTCCGACACAAAACTGGAAATGAATCTTTTGCAGAATTTTTTGTTTGTACCCCTTGACATTTTCCATAAAACCATGGAAAATAAAGATATCAACACAGAGTTGGAAGCTTGGCTTACTTTTTTAAGCACAGACGACCCGAAGCAGATTTATGATCTTATCCGGAAATTTCCAATGTTTAAGGAAATGTACGAAGACATTTTCCAGCTCTGCCAAAACACGGAGAAGGTGATGAACATGTATTCCAAAGAATTAGCCCAACTGGACCACAATACCGCTGAATATATGGTTGACGAAATGCAGAAGGATTTGGATGAAGCAAGGAGCATCATCCGGGAAAAAGAGGACACCATCCAAAGTCAAAGTGATGAGTTGAAACTTAAGGAAGACACCATTCAGAGCCAAAGTGATGAGCTAAAACTTAAAGAGGACACCATCCAAAGCCAAAGTGATGAGCTTGCAAAAGCTTATGCTCTGATTGAAGAGCTCCAAAAAAATCAACGTAACTAATACTATATTAGCCTATACAGAAGAGCCATTGTTTACCTTTCTTTCGGTAAGCAATGGCTCTTCTGATTTGTACATATCCTTTACATCAAACCGCTTCACGCAAATTGAATAAAGTTAAGCAAATTACTGCAGTAAAGAAAGTACTCCCTGGTTGGACTGGTTTGCCTGAGCCAGCATAGAAGTAGCTGCCTGCTGCAAGATGCTCTCTTTGGAGAATCTTGTCATTTCATCTGCCATATCAGTATCACGGATACGGGATTCAGCAGACTGCATGTTTTCTGCCGTGTTGTCGTCAACTTTAACAGTGTACTCAAGACGGTTCTGAACAGCACCGAGTTTGGAACGCTCTGTTGTTACATCTTTGATCATAGTATCAACTTTGTCGATGAGTTTGGAGATTCCTTCGCCATTAACTTTAGTTACGCTAAAGATTGCCTTATCAGCCGCAGTATCAGCCTTCATAGCGTCTGCACCAGTCTTGTCTTCGCTGTATCCATACTTCTTAAGTAACGCCTTACCATCACCATCTAAATTATCTCCATCAAGACCGGCTGCCGTGGCAGCGTCTGCTGCTGTAATTGAACTGCCATTTGCTGCTTTAAAGGATTTTTCTACAGTAAACACATCTTTATTGTAGGTATACTGAGTTTTACTGGTATCCTTGTTTTCGGCTACGATAGTTCCGTCGACATCAGCAGTTGATGCAGTTCCTTTATCATTACCTGTGTAGGTGGCGGTCTTGGTCATATACAATGTATCATCCCAGGATGTAGATTTAATTGTTACCTTAATGCCCTGACTTGAGTTTGCACCAACCTGTAACCACTGATCTTTATAAGATCCATCCAACAATTTCTTCTTGTTGAATTCTGTATCAGTGTCAATACGGTTGTACTCATTTTTCAGGTTGTCGATCTCGTCCTGAATCTTCTGGAAATCGTTTTCCTGCTCGCCATCCAGTACACCGGCGTTAGATGCCTGTACCATCAATTCACGGGTTCTCTGCAAGATTGCGTGTTTCTGGTCCATAGCACCTTCAGCGGTCTGGATCAAAGAAATACCATCCTGTGCGTTGTCAGATGCACGATTCAAACCACGAACCTGAGCTCTCATTTTCTCAGAAATAGCAAGTCCTGCTGCATCATCTGCTGCACGGTTGATTTTGTATCCGCTGGAAAGTTTCTCAGTAGATTTAGCCAGGTTGTTTCCTACGATTCCTAACTGTCTGTTAGCGTTCATTGATGTAATGTTGTGTTGTACTATCATAATAATTACCTCCTTGTTTTACGCCTTACGGCTTATGTCCTTCCCAAATCCGTTTGGGTAGAAATTTCATTTTCTTATTTATAATATCCGGCGCCGGTGCCTGCCTTGGGCCCTCCGGCCAGCACACATGCGTCGATTATTATCGAATTATTTTGCCTCGCCCTTTTTCTTGCGATAGCGTTCCGGAAGTTCCGGTTCGGCGTAATATTTCGGCCGTTTCTCCTTGATTTCCGGATGTGCTTTTTCAAGCACTTTGCTTCGAACGATGTCAACCTCTTTGGGAGCGTCCACCATAATTCGAAGATGATTGTTGCTTCCTCCCAGGAATACAATCTTGATATCATCGCCAAGCATCAGATATTCTTCTGTGCTGAGTGTGAGTCGCAGCATCCTTGCCACCTCCCTCTGCTGTGCCGCTGGAACCAGAAAAATTTGCCAGCCACAACAATTGTTACTATAATGTTGCATGTAAGCTATGTTTGGATAAGTCATCTAAACAAATAGGACGAAGTGCATCATGCACTTTAGAATGGAGGAAAAAATGAGCAAAACACAACCAATCAAAGATGAAGAAATGTTGAAAAAATTTCGAAATTACTATCGAGACATTGAGCTAAACCCTCGAAATTACGCACTTATTGTGTTCGGATTGAATTCAGCACTTCGTATTAGTGACATCTTAGGGCTCTGTTGGAATGATGTTTATTCAGATCAAAATCATCGCTATCGTGAACACATAGCCGTATGGGAACAAAAAACAGGGAAGGAGAATATTCTTATTGTGAATCAACATGCAAAAGAAGCGTTAGAATATTATCGAAAAACTCTTTTGCATTATCATAAAAATGACTATATCTTTCAGGGACAAAAAAGCGGGCCGGAACCTTTAAGCCGGTCGCAGGCATTCCGAATCATAAAAAAGGCGGCAAATTATTATGGATTTGAGCAAAACATCAGCTGCCACTCCCTTCGGAAAACGTTTGGCTACTTTGCCTGGAAGAACGGAACACCGCCGGCTCTCCTGATGAGCATATACAATCATTCGTCGTATGAAATTACCAAAAGATACCTTGGTATAGATCAGTTAGAAAAAGATAAAGTTTTTTTAGAAACTTTTTTGTAAAAAACACTAAAGTATTTTTTTGACCTGTCGATATATATGGTACAAAGAAAAATGCAACATTATAGTAACAAATGTTGCATTTTTTCTTATTTTATTTAACACAACCCACCGTCCTAAAATACATTTACCGGAATAGTTACGTTTGTGCTAAAAAAAGAAGCGATATCTTCTTTCCCGAATTATCGCTTCTTCCTTTATTATTCTGCACATTTTTTCAAAAATTATTCTTATTTCTGTCCACCGCGTCCGCTGATGATCCACGGTGCCGGCTGCTGCTTAAACGAATTGCGGCTTGACAAAGTCGATACGGCGATCTGAATCACTTCGACATCTTCGATGCCATGAGATTCGAGCATTGTCTTGGCGCCTGCTGCCACCTGGAAATCCAAAGTATAGACAACTACATTAATTCGTGGATTTTTTTTCGTCAAATACGCAAGTTCCTGATCCATACTTGCAGAAGCCACCATAAATACGGTATCCGGAACCGGGCAGTCCTTCATGCTCTCTTCATCTACATGATCGACGATCTGCACATTGCTGAGTCCAAAATGCTCCACATTGTCCTCCATCGTCTCGCGGTCGGCACGGCTGTATTCCACGGCAATTACCGTTCCCTCTGCTGCCGTCAATGCTGCCTCGATGGCGATACTTTCTCCGCTGATCACACAGAGATTATCCTGTGTATCCACCATCATTTTATTGAGAATGACAGCGCGGATCTCGCTTCCCACATAATGAATCGAACCCTTTTGGAACATTTCATTTCCCATACCGATTTTCGCCGTATTGCGGGCGTTCGGATTGATAATGAGCATTCCGGCGGAAGCATTGATTCCGCGGTCGATCATATCCTTTACTTTACTGTTCAGAATCTCGCCTTCCGGTTTGGAACCCTCATTATACCAGACATCGCATTCTCCAAGACCGGCATTCCAAAGTCGATAAAAAATATCATCTACGCCCGCATTGGTAAACACCAAAGTCGTCTTGTGTGCCTCCACGGTCGGGATCACATTTTTATTCTTTTTCGTGATATCTATCATCTTAACATGTTCAAGGTCAATCGCCGTATTTTGGGCATAATACTGCAGCCACGACAAGATTACCTCGTTACTAAAAAGCGGTTCCTTCATAAACCATTTCCTCCGTTCCTTTTGATACTATTATTATATCTCAAACCGCATGACAAAACAACCGCTTTTATAATTTCGTAGCATTCTTTTACGATTTGTGCTATACTGTAACTTAGCAAAGTTTTTGGAGGTAGTTACATGAATACCATAGGATTGATTGGCGCGATGGACGAAGAAGTCGCCATTTTGAAAGAACAGATGACTGACACAAAAGAAATGACCAAAGCGGGAATGACCTTTGTCGAGGGAAATCTGTGGGGACTGAAAACCGTCGTTGTCGTAAGCGGCATTGGGAAAGTAAATATGGCAGTCTGCACGCAGATCCTGATTGACATTTTTTCTGTCGATACCGTAATAAATACGGGCGTTGCGGGCTCGCTCAATAATACATTGGAAATTGGTGACATTGTGCTTTCACGCTGTGCCCAGCAGCATGACATGGATGCTTCCCCGCTTGGAGATCCGGTCGGCATTATCCCACGGATGGATGAATCTATTTTTGCCGCGGATGAAACTCTTGTTAAACTGGCAAAAGAGGCCTGTGAAAAAGCAAACTCTGACATAATCTGCCATGTCGGAAAAGTAGTAAGCGGTGACCAGTTCATCGCCGACGGCGAAAAAAAGCAATACTTGATCGATACTTTTGAAGGTGACTGTGCTGAGATGGAAGGGGCTGCGATGGCACAAGTGGCTTACTTGAATCACATTCCATTTCTGATCATACGCGCGATCTCCGACAAAGCAGACAACTCCGGCCACATGGATTATCCAACATTTGCCAAACAGGCAATTACTCATACAGTGGCACTTTTAAAAGAAATGTATACATTATTAATAGAAAGAAGATGACAGAATCGTGAAATTAGGTAGAAATGAAACTTGCTGGTGTGGCAGCGGCAGAAAATATAAAAGCTGCCATATGGCATTTGACGAAAAAATTGAACATTATATGCTGACATATCCACACGCAGAGGAACCGCCTCGCAGTATCATCAAGACGCCGGCGCAGATTGAAGGCATACGTAAAGCCGGCGAGATCAACTCCATGGTCCTTGATTCCGTCGCGGAAATGATCGGCGAAGGTGTGTCGACGCAAGAAATCGACGATCTTGTAGCCAAACGAACCGCTAACCTTGGCGGCATCTGCGCCTGCCTCGGTTACCAAGGATATCCGAAAAATGTGTGCACTTCCATTGATGACGTTGTCTGTCACGGAATCCCGGATCCAAAGCGGATTTTGCAAAGCGGCGATATTGTAAATGTGGATTGCACTACAATTGTAGATGGATTTTATGGCGATGCTTCCCGTATGTTTTTGATTGGCGAAGTAAGCGAAGAGAAGAAAAAACTGGTTCAGGTAACGAAAGAATGTCTCGACGAAGCGGTCAGCATCGCGAAACCATGGACGACATTGGGTGATTTTGGATATGCGATCAATAAACGCGCCAAAGAAAATGGCTACAGCGTTGTCGTAGAAATCGGCGGACACGGCGTCGGCGTAGAATTTCACGAAGAACCGTGGGTTCCGCATATCGGCGAACCGGGAACCGGAATGCTTCTTGTCCCGGGTATGACGATCACCATTGAACCAATGATCAATATGGGAACTTCCGATGTTTACTGTGATGAAGATGACGGATGGACGATTTACACCGATGACGGGGAACCTTCTGCCCAATGGGAATACACACTGGTTATCACAGAAACCGGAAATGAAATTCTTTCCCGCTAGAGAATTTAATTGTGCTGCAAAATACCTATGTAGCAAAAGGAGCTGCGTATCATTTACACAGCTCCTTTGTTGTCTTTTGTAAGGAAAACCTATAATTTTGAAAAAGATTAGGGGTAAGAGTATTGCCTCTTATTTTTTATTTATCAAATTTCCAACTATCTGCCAAAACGTTTGTCTTTTCAAATACAAAGTATACGGTATGCTCGCCGGTTACTTTCTTATTAAGTGCAGCGACACATTCTTTGTATTCCGTCATAGATGTGTCACTCAGTTTCATGCTTACCGTAGAAGCTCCGTCGTCGCCAAAGTCTACATTTGCCACTCCGATATAACTTCCTACTTCTGTATTGTAAAGAGAATAATTTGCGCCATTCCACAATGCATTTGAACTTGCTTCACTGTTAGCAATCGTTCCTACCTGTTTTGCAATTGCGAAGGACTCGGCTTCTATCGTGTTATACGGATTTACGGTTCCAACTGCGTTTACACCTGCTGCCGTCATTTTTGTGTCTGCCACTGAACCGTCTTTGTTTGTGAAGTTTCCATTTTCTCCCAAATTCAAGATGTCTGCATAAGTGGTTCTGTAATCGCCTTTGGTTCCCAATGCCAGTGTATCTTTCTTTGTATGATAGAACGCATACCAGGTTCCTTTGAACTCTGCAAAACAGTGATGATTATTTCCGCTTGCTCCGAAATAAGTTCCCGGATTTTTCAATACACAGCCGACAAATTTGAATCCTGTCATCGGATTATCACTTTCCATTACGGCGATATTTGCTGTCGGTACATCTTTATCACGTCCGGAGAAGTCCGTCCAGTTTGTACAGTAACTATAATAATATTTGTCTCCGATTTTATTGATTCCGGAATCTTCAAACATATATGGTGCGTCAATTGTGACAGGGTCGCCATCCAGACTTACCATATCATCTGCAAGTTTTACAACTCTTCCGCATTTTGGATTCTTGATAAAATCTTCCGGCTTGTCTGTCGTATCACCAATTCCTCCAAAGTACAGATATCCGGTTCCGTCATCATCAACCAATACAGCCGGGTCAAACAGCCAGCCAATCTCGGATCCGGAACATCCCGGAGTCTCACGGCTGATCAGCTGTTTTCCAATCGGGTCTCTCCATGGCCCTGTCGGACTGTCTGCTTCCAACACTCCAATTCCACTGCCATTGTCAGCAAAATACAAGAAGAATTTTTCTTTTCCATTAATTGTCTTATGACATGCTGCCGGTGCCCAGGAATTTGATGCCCATTTCGCTGCTCCTTTTGAGCCTGCTACCGGAATCGCACCATGATCTGTCCAGTTTACCATGTCAGCCGATGAATATACATTAATGGTATTGATCTTTGAATAGTTATTGTCCGCATCCGGTGTTTTCTCGTACTGCTGGGAATCGTTTGTACCATATACATAGATTCTTCCATTGTATTCCATCGCGTATGGATCTGCAGTCAGACGGGAAGTCATGATCGGATTGCTTACGGATGTTTTACCCAAACCAAGGGAAAGATCCGGATAATCAACACCTGCAGCCGCTTTTGCCACACCGCTGATCGTCACTTCATCCAGGTAGAAATCCATATTGTTGCCGGACTCATATACCGACTGCCAGTAAATAATGATCTGTCCGTTATGTTCCGGAACATTCATTTTTGCTTCACATTTTGTCCAAGTATCGTTTGGCAGATCAAATGTCTTGATTCCATCATATCTCGTTTCACCACTTCCGTTGACGTACTGCATAGAAAGATCGATTTTACTGTCTGCTCCTGTAGACTGTTTCGCATAAAATGTAATCTCATAATCGTTATCTGTCTCTGCAAAAGAAGTCACATCAATGCATGCACCGTGCCAGTCCTGTGAACGGCCAGTAATCTTGGCACTCTTGCCTGTACCATTTGCGCCATCTTCTACGATAGAGACAGAAGCATCTCCACGTTTTTCGATTGGTTCTGTACCGTCATCTTCCATCGTGGCATTTACAAGAACTGCCGGTGTCGGTTCCGGTGTCGTCTCTCCTGCAGGAGCTTCTGTCGGAGCTGCCGTCGGATTCAATCCCGGACCATTTACTTCCGCAATTTTATTTGCTTCTGTAATCTCATCCAAATATACAGATACCGATTTTGTTCCTTTTGTCGGCTCTTTGGATTCCTGTGGTGCTATAGATGAATTTGCTGGTGTCATGTTTGTCCCTCCTGGTGTTGTTTTCGTCTGTGTAGTAACTGTTGTCTGGCTGTTCTTTTTTACCCGAACCTTTACCACACCAATTTTCCGTTTTTTACCTTTTTTTGATACTTCTTTGACAGTAATTTTCGCTGTACCGGCTGTCACTGCCTTTACTTTCCCCTTTTTGGTTACCGTTGCCACCTTCTTCTTACTGGAAGAAAAGGTATAGCGGCAGCCTTTCTTTTTGTTCTTCACTTTGATCACTTTACTTTTGCCTTGTGTCAATGTCATTTTCTTTGTTCCAAGCTTTGCTTTCTTTGCTGCCATCGCATCTTCTCCACCTGCTCCGGCTACCAAAGAAACAACAAGTGCTGTGGATAACACAATACAACTCAATTTTCTCTTCATAATGTAAACCTCCTTATTTTCTTCAAATTGTTATCTCTATTTTACTGCGTTCTCTCTTTCAATACAATGATCTATCCTCTTCGATTTTTGATATATCTGGCACGCATTTAATTATATTGTTCGAAATATTTATTGTATGTGTATAAATTTATTGATATAATACGTTTATAAAGTAGTCAAAGGAGGTTGTTATATGATAAAAGTAATCTATGCGATGGTCAACCAGGAGATGCCGGAAGATTTTGTTGACGATCTGTTTTTTGCAGAGGGGGAGTATGAAATTATGTTATTTGATTCTCCGATCATCGCTGACGTAAACGGCGAAATACAGGAATTTCCGGAGCATCACTGCATTTTATACAAGCCCGGGCAACACATTTATTATCGTGCAAAATCCGGAAAACTTCTATATACATGGATTCGTTTTAACTGTGATGAATCACTTTTTACAGAAGACTACATTCCTTTTGGCGTACCTATTTTCTGCCCGGATTTCGGCTGTTACCGAGAATATTTTATAGATGTAGCCAATGAAAATTATTGGAATCATGACAGCCGCCAGCTGGTTTTGGAAAAGTTAATGCACATTATCTTCCACCGGCTTCACGATTATGCTTTTTTGAATACGGATTTATCGCGATACCGCGAACGTTTGATTGATCTTAGAAATAATATTTATGCCCACCCGGAATTTGACTGGACATTAGAACATATGGCAGAATATGTAAATTTAAGTGTGCGCGCCCTGCAAAACCAATACAAGGCATTCGCACACATCTCCTGCATAAATGAAGTAATTGAAAGTCGTCTTGAACACTCAAAAGTGCTTCTCAGCCGCACCTCCGACAGCATACAGGAAATCAGTTTTGCCTGCGGCTATCGGAATGTGGAGCATTTCTGCCGCCAATTTAAGCAGCATGAAAATATGACACCAAACCAATATCGAAAAGAACACCGTTCTCTTTAGCAGTTACGCTTCAAATCCGCGATTTTTGCCGATATCGACACCGATCGTTTCGTTCAGGCTTCCTCTGCCATACGTAAGTCCGGCGTAAATCTGCTGTACATTTTTCATAACCGCCTCCGACGTATCCTGCTTTGCAACCTCGCGGAATGACGGAAGAAGTCTTTCCATCACATGCGTGGCATGCGCAAATCGTTCGCTGTCGCGCAGTGCCATTCCCTGACACAATTCGTGATACGAATAGATGTACAACCGACGGAGATAAAAGGAAATTTCATATTGAAAATCGAGACTTCCCATCAATTCCGTCAAAAGTCCTCTGGCGCGCTCGATCTCACGGCGGCATGCCGGCATGTCGCCCTGTTTCATCTGCGCATCGCCCTCTTTAACACTATCCAAAAATGCTTCGTACATGATCACCACCAGCTCACTGCGGTTTGCCTGGGATACACGTGCTGCGTAAGCATTTAATTTTTCTTTTTCCATCGCACTCACCATTTTCTTTCGCTATATATCAAAATCAGCCCTGAAGCAGCTGCAAAATTGTCTGTGGACGGTTATTTGCCTGTGCCAGCATGGAAGTTCCTGCCTGGCTGAGCACCGTAAGCTGTGTATATTCTGTCATTTCTTCCGCCATATCCACATCCTCGATACGGGAACATGCTTCTGTCAAATTTTGGGAAGTCGTGTCCAAACTTGATGTTGCGGAATCCAAACGATTTTCGTACGCACCCAGTTTTGCACGCACTGCCGATACCTGATTGATTGCTTCGTCAAAAAGGGTAATGCATTCTTGTGCACCATCGTGTGTACATACGTTGCAATACTGGATATTCAATGATTCACAAGTAACTGCCGGAATCGAAATGTCAATATCCTGTCCTTCATTGGAACCAATCTGAATGGCTACAAATCCGGCATCAAGTACCGTCACATCGGCGTCTGTTCCTGCCTCTGCCCCGGCTACATCGAAGACGATTTCAAAACCGCCGCGGTCCGATACGGTCACACGATTTCCTTCTACAAATGTAGTTGCTGTTTTGGAAAATCCGGAAGTCGTATCCAATGCCACGACGGCATCTTTTCCCTGTGTGATCGTAGCACCATCTACACCAAGTTTTTTCGCAAGTTCCGGATTGTCTGTTGTAATTTCAATATTCCTGGACGCACCATAAATTTTTGACTCGAAGTACAAACTGGAAGCGGCATTGAGCGGTACTTCCTGCGGATTTCCATCTGCGTCGGTTCCATTGACCGGAAGCACATCAATATTCATTTTCTCGCAGCAATCTCGAATTCTGGCATAGGCTTCTTCCAAAGTCTCACCTTTTTTAATCTCAATGCTCTGTCCATTGATCTGCACTTTTCCATCTTCTGCAAATACATCTGTCGCAGCCATTGTAAGCGCACCCGAAGTTACACTGGTCTTTGTCGCTGCCTGTGTAATTGACAGACTATATGTTGTCAATGCGACGTCATCTGTCATGGAAATAACGCTTACACCTGTATTACTGGAAGATGTCTGGCGGCAACAGGTTCCATCCAAAATGCTCTTTGTATTGAACTCGGTATCCGAAGCAAGACGGTCAATCTCGTTCATCAATGCCTCGATTTCCTGCTGAATTGCTTTTTTGTCATCCAATGTGGTCACATCATTCGATGCCTGCACGGAAAGTTCACGGCATCGCTGCAGCATAGCTTCAACTTCCGTCAATGCTCCCTCTGCCGTCTGAATAAACGAAATTCCGTCGGAACCGTTACGGGAGGCGCGCTGAAGTCCGCGGATCTGTGCATGCATTTTCTGGGAAATCGCCATTCCTGCGGCATCGTCAGCCGCCTTGTTAATACGGTATCCTGAAGAAAGTCTGGTCAGACTTGTCGTTATTTTATCCTCCGTCCGATGTAAATTCCCTGTCGCCATAAGAGCCGATATGTTTGTATTTATCTTCATAAAGTTACTTCCTTTCTCTGCACATTGGTAACGACAATTTTCGCCACCTGATACAGTCTGCTATTTGCTGTTTTTTCTTTATCTCCTACATGAAATGAATGTCTGGCGCCCTTTGCCACATCCATGCGCTCCATCGCAAATCCATTCATTTCCAAGTCCTTTTCAATATTTTGCGTGAGTTCGCTGACATTCTGCCCGTCTTCACAAGTCACAAATCCACTGACCCGGTCGCCGGTCACTTTAAATGTCGCCTGCATTTTTCCGAAAGTATCCGAATGCAGTGAGATCTCAACCGTTCCTTTTTCCGCTTCGCTGCCCTGCAAAACCGTTACATTACAAGATGTAACTCCCTTTTCTGTCACAATCGGCACGGAAAATGTATTTGTCTGCTGCCGCATCTGATGGTAAAATGAAATGCTTCCCGCCATCTGTATCAAATTCTGCAGTGTATCATAGGTAATGTCTTCTGCTTGTTTCTGACTCTCGACCTTTGCCAAATGTTCATTGTCCAGTGTATCTAGCAACCCTTCCAATTCTTCCGGCTGATCGAGTGCCTCAATGACTGCTTCACTTTCTTCCCGGGTAAACAAGGCATCGTTTTCCGGCATTTCTCTTGCCAGATACCGCTTCATCCCGCGGATGTTCTGCAGCGTAGCAGGAATCCCTGCTGCCGCCAGACACTCTTGTATGCTGTCGTCACTCAGCGCCGCCGTCTCGCGGATATTTTGTGCCAATGCCTCATAATATGCTGCGTCTTCTGCCTGACTTTTCGGTGTTTCGCAAGCTTCAAGAACCTGCTCACATGTCGCATCTTCACCTGCCTGACGCAATGCCTCCGGCGACAATTCTTTTTTCAACCGGCGTATCACTTGATTTCCAAATGCCGCGCCAATCTGTTCGCTGATTGTCTCGCCACGGCTTTGCTGACTTTCCAGACTTCCGAAACCATCATCAATTGCAAATTCTTTTCCTTCTGCCCGTCTGGTGCGAACCGCCGACAAAAGCGAGGAAAATGTCAATTCTCTTCCTTCTTTTACCAACTGTCCGATCACGGCTCCATCACTTTTTTCTACTTTATCGATCAATCGGTAAATACCGATCATACTTTTTCGCTCTTCCGGCGTAATGTCACCTTTATGATCAAGTTTCCACAAATATTTCCGCAATGTCGTGTCGTCATCCGGCATTTCTTCCTGAATTTCCTGAAGTGCCGCCTCGATCTCATCCATTGTCATTTCCAATGGATTTTCCTGCTTTTCAATCATTTTCGCCACAACCGCCGGTTTCATCTGCTCCAGCACGGAAGTTACTTTGGCATCGTAATCTTTCATCGAAAGCACGGACTCTTTTGTAATCTCCATCTGATTGTACGCAAGGATCCGAACCGCCCGCTGATTTGCCGATGTCCGGTCAAGTCCCAGATCATCCAATATCACGTCGACATTTTGAAATGCCTTTGTCATCGAATCTCCCAGATCTCTCCGCACCTGCGTTCCCACAGCCTCATAATTCTTTGCCAGCTGCTCATTCGCTTCCGTATTGGAAATTTCTGACATTTCCTGCAATGTGGTCCGATCTGCCTGCCCGATTGTTTTTCCCAGTACACTCGCCGGTGCCTGCCAAATCTGGTCCTTTGCCCGCAATGTCTCTGCCATCTGGTCAAGTTGATCCTGGCCACACGCAATTCCCTGCTCATCAAATATTTTCTGACAGGCTTCCTGCTCCATCTGCTTCAGTTCTTCCACTACCTGCGCAAGATTTGAGATATCAACATGAATGCCCTTGCGTTCCATCGTTCCAGCTGCTTCCGCTGTCATTTTCAACCGGATTTCTTCCAGCTGACGTTTTGCCGTGATAAAGGCAGCCTCTTCCGGATAAAATGCCCGAATTTCTTCATCTGTTACATTTTTCAGATTCTCCCATTTCTCAGCGGCTTCCTCATACGAGATTTTGCTGATATCTGCCTGCTGTGGAACGGTTCCTTCCCGCACGGCATCCTGAATACGCTCTTGAATGATCTCCTCCGGCAGATCTTTTGTCTCCTGCCATTTGGTATATTTTTCTATATTTTCCGCCGTTACCGGAATATCTTCATCATACAGAAATTTCGCTGCTTCTTCGGCGCTGTCATTTCCCTGCATCCCATTTTCTTCCAATATATGGTCAATCTGCGGCTTCATTTCTTCATAAGAAGCCCTCTGCTCCGCCACCGCCGGCATGGAAGTCACACTGGCGCTATTTCCGACTGCTGCCGGTGTCAGATTCGCTTCCTGCTCTATGTAATATTTTATCGCTTCGTCGCTAAGTTCCGGAGCCCTTGCCGCCATCTGCGCCGCAAGTTCAATCTGGGCTTGCAGTTCATCGGAAAATTCCTGCTTTTCTTTTTCCTTTTCTACCTGCTTACCCAGCGCCTCCGCATTGGTTTTACGCTCCGTCTTTACCTTTTCTATCGCCCGCTCCAATGTCGAGTCGACGTATTCTTCCAAAATTGTCCCTTCATCCTCGATATCTTTGGCATCCTCGCCATTGATACTCTGGCTGATAAAGTCTGCCGGATCAAAATTATTTTCCGGAAGATTCTTCGCCACATCACTCACGATCTCATTTTGAGTTGTGCCGGTATATATCATATTGGAGTCCATTTCCTTTTGTACCGCACAATCCTTTGTATACTCAATTCCATAATTGGAAATGCTGCCGTCCCTGGCAATCTGTACCGACGCCCCGCTTTCCTTTGCATAAGGGGTGTCTTTAAAGTCAATGGAAATCTTGTTTGGATTGATCACCATGGATTTCTCACTCACTTTCGTTTTTTATAGTTACCTGTTGTATTATATATTTCGTCCCTTTTCCTGTTTTTCTTGAGAACTTCTTGCTTTTTTCTTTCTTGGCAGGTAACTGCCCCCTCTTTCATCGGCTACCTCGTCTCTCCGCACACGTCGTTTCCTTTCTTTTCTTCTTTGACGTGTGCCGAACTCCTCTCGATCCGGCGACTACCTCCCGGCCGCCTCCACTCGCACAAACCTCCCCTTTACTCTATAATTCAAGGGTAGTTTTTTGCAAGGAACTATTTCTATGAAATTCGTTCCTGCGCGAAAAACTACCTTGAATACCTACCGAAACCATTCCCAAAGCCAGAACCCATACTCCACATTTTCGCCACCTTCGAGCAACATATCATACTCCTCTTCGGTCAGATTTTCTTTCAATTTCTCTTTCGACTCATCCGGAACTGTCTGGTACGTACTATCCACAAAACACAACGTAGGATACAAGATACACCACCAATTTTTCCCAGTCGCCTCACCGATTCGCACATTTAATGCATTATAATTTCCCGCCGGAAACACCATATCGCCATACTGTTTTACCGGAAAATAGCAGTTTTCCAGTGTCGCCATAACCGGATAATCATATCCTTTTTTCTCTATGTAATTTGCCGCACATTGCTCAATTTCCGGGATCTGCGCCTGAAGTACATGAGCCGCTGCCTCCACCGAATCACTCTTTTTCATTTTTTTACGCAGCATTTTTACAATTTCTTCCTTTACTTCCAGCTTCAGTTTTTGGTCCATTTCGAGATCACTGTTTGCCACGACATGAAGACGAATTACTTCTTTTGCGATATCTTCCTGCATTTCCTTTGCCGCCGTAGCTTCTCCGTAAAAATGCATCAGCACACATACTCCCAAAACCGCCGCTCCAAATAAAAAACATTTTAAAACTTTCATAATACCCTCCTAATGAATTACTCAAATACTAGTATTTCCAAATTTTTTCTCGTTATACAGGAAAACCATAACGTTATAAATTGCGAAAACAACTTTTCCATGTTATAATAGTTTAATAATAACGTAACTATTCAGGCTCTAATGAAAGAACACGAAGTGTTCGAAATGCGAATGTGGAAAGGGAGCCTGAATCGTTACACAACAACAAACAAAAGGGGGATACACATGGATTCCACATGGATCAATGCTCCGGCCAAGATCAATCTCGGTTTGGACGTTATTCGCCGCCGCGATGACGGCTATCATGAAGTAAAAATGATCATGCAAAGCATACGGCTCTTTGACCGTTTGACATTAAAAAAGACAAAAACGCCAGACATCAGTCTGACCACAAATCTCCATTTTCTTCCCGTCAACGAAGACAACCTTGTCTACAAAAGCGCAAAAATGCTTATGGAAGAATTTGGAATTTCCGAAGGAGTGTCGATCACGCTCGATAAACGGATTCCGGTTGCCGCCGGTATGGCGGGTGGAAGTACCGATGCCGCTTCGTGCATGATCGCAATGAACCAACTCTTTGACCTTGGTCTCTCCGACGAAGATCTGAAAGAACGTGGAGTGAAACTTGGTGCCGACATTCCTTACTGTATTCAAAAGGGAACGGCACTTTCCGAGGGAATCGGTGAAATATTGTCGCCTCTTCCGGCTGCGCCGTCTTGTCATGTACTGATTGCCAAACCGGCCTTCCATGTGTCGACAAAATTTGTCTATTCCAATCTTGTGCTCGACGAAACGACCGAACATCCGGACATCGACACAATGATCGAGTGCATTCGGAAAAGAGACTTGCAGGGACTCTGCAACAATATGGCAAACATACTGGAAACCGTTACCATTCCGGCACATCCCGACATTGCTCTCATCAAACAGACCATGATGGAAAATGGCGCAATGGGTGCTCTGATGAGTGGAAGCGGTCCGACCGTCTTTGGCATTTACGATAGCGAAAAAGAAGCCATGCGCGCCAAAGAAATCTGCCGGGCTCTCCCTTGCCGATGCTTTGTTTATGTAACCGATTTATACCGCTAAAGGAGGAAAAAGAAAAATGAAACGATTCACAAAATTACTGGGCAGCATTACCCTTTCAACCGCCCTTGTCATCAGCTCACTCGCTGTCACGCCGGATAGCAGCGTTGCCGTTCAAGCTGCGGAAAGCAGCGATTCCTTTGAAATGACAGACAGCGCTCTGTTTCAGGCAGAATATGTAAATGGAGTTTATACGATCACAGGATTTGACGGCCTCTACAATGCTTCTTCCATCGTCGTTCCTTATGAACTCAACGGAATCCCGGTCCGTGCAATTGACGCCGCATTTTGCGGAAAAACAAACTGCTTGACCGTATACCTTCCCGACAGCATCTCGATCATTGGATCCAAGACCTTTGCTGCTTCATCGGTAGAATATGTAAAAAGTTATTCGAATTCCAAAATCAAGGAAATTATTGCACAGCCAATCGCGGGTGAAATTGAAACCGGTTCCATCGATATACCTGTACCGGAAACCCCGGAAATTGATACCGGAAACGCTGGGATATCCCAAGAAAAACCGGAACTTTCCGATACTCTGCCGATTTCTTTGAAAACCATTGAAGACAATGCATTTAAAGATTCCAAAATCAAGAGTATTACTATCGTAAGCCAGATGGATAAAATTGGGAAATACGCATTTGCCAATACACCAAACTTCCTCGACTTTACACTTGCTGTCGGAGCTTCCGTCGATAACATTGATGACTACGCATTTTCCTGCACCCAGATTCATTCGATCACGATCAACGGAACCATCAACCGACTTGGAAATTATGCGATAGAAAAAACAGCAAATATCAGTGACTTTACCGTAAGTGACACCGGTTCGATCTCCACGATCGGAGACCACGCATTTTACAATAGCGGTATTCACTACATCGTATTAAAGGGTTCCGTCACAAACATCGGTTCCTATGCCTTTGCAAGTTGTGGAAATATTTTACAGGTGGAAGTTTCCTCAAACACAAATTACACGTTGGGCGAATATGCATTCAACTGTGCGCAGATTCACAATGTATACCTCTCCGAGGGCCTTACTGCCATCGAAAAAGGAACATTTGAAAAATGTGGAAACCTCGAAAAAGTGCAGCTTCCACAATCATTAAAAACCATAGGGGAAGATGCTTTTAAAAATGTACCAAACTTGAAAGAGATCAATATTCCGGCAGATACCACCATCGCTTCTTCTGCATTTGAAGGCGTCGGTGATTCCACCAAAAAAGCACTTGCCGCAAGTGGAAATACAAATGCACTCGTACTTTTAGGCATGTCCGTTGTACCGACAAGCACACCGGCACCGGTTCCTGTTGCCGCAGTTACTGCACCTTCTGCACCGGCACCTGCCAAAGTCAGTGTAGGAAAAGCCAAACTTACTTCCGTTAAGAAGAAAAAAGGAAAAGCTACTCTTAAATGGAAAAAAGTAAAAGGTGCTTCCGGTTATACCATTTACAAAAAGGTGGTAAAAAATGGTACAAAAGCAAAAAAAGCCAAAAAGATAAAATTTGTGAAAGTGAAAAATGTCTCCGCAAAGACGACGAAATTTACGATCAAATTAAAGAAAAAGGCGACAACGTCCTTCTATATCAAAGCATTTGTAAAAACAAAAGTGAACGGAAAGACGAAAACCGTATACGGAAAAGCCTCAAATACGAAAAAAGTAAAAGTCAAGTAGGCGGCGGTGCAATACTATATACCACAGAGTTATACACCCGAATAAAAAAGAAATTTGTTTTAAAAAACCATGCAGAACTATACAATCATAGTTCTGCATGGTCAAAGTGTTGTCGCCAGCATAACAGATCGGCATATCACAAGTGATCTTGCAATTCGTACTCTGAAGAGAGCACTGATTTGTCAATGACATCCAGTACAGCCTCCACAACCTCCGCTGCAGCCTCCTCCTGAAATTTGTCCATGATTACAATTTGGTGTATTGTCCGTCGCAAGCACGCCCTGCAGGAACTGCGCTACCGCAAGATCCGCATCGCCGCTCACTCCCGGCACAACAAGGATTCCTTCTTCACTGAGCGCCAGCATCGCACCCTCGCCGACGCCTCCGCAGATCAGCACTTTAACATCACCTTTTGCCAAAAAAGATGCCATCGCCTCATGTCCGTTGATTGCGGATGTATTGAGCACCATAGCTCCCGTCAGTCCGCTCTCGTCAAATTCATAAATCTTAAACGCATCGGAGTGTCCAAAATGTTGGAACACTTCTCCCGTCTGCTCATCGTATGTTACTGCTATTTTCATTCTCTATTTCCTCCATATTCCCGCATCATTCTGATATATGATGCTTCCTTCGTCAATCTCTTCCTGATAAAGATAGCCATCGGCAATCTCTGCCATTGTCATCACACCGTCCTTTACACTACGCAATGTAACTTTTGCCATCGGAACCGCTTCATCCGGCCTTCCTTCGCAGCCAAAATCCGGTTCTTCAATCTCTATCACTTCATATTTTATCATGTAGGACTCTCCTCTCGACACAAGATTCCGAAAAGCAGGATACGGGAATCGATATCTTTTTTGGTTCAGCTTGATGGAGCAGGATACGGGAATCGAACCCGCCTATCCAGCTTGGGAAGCTGGCGCCCTACCGATAGACTAATCCTGCCTAAGTTCATCCGCTACCGCATGAATGCTCCACTACGCCTACGCAATCGAAAAAAGAGTCATGGGTAATACAGCAAATGCCGCACTCGCTCTGAACGGATAAACTAATTTTATTATAACATTATTATATGCAAAAAGCCAGCACCAAATCAGCAAATCTCATCGCTGTCAAGAATCACGGTAAATGGTCCGTCATTCAGAAGTTCCACTTTCATGTCTGCACCAAATTCTCCCTGCTCAACGACCGGAATCTCCTTTTTGCACTCCTCAATGATATATTCAACCAGCGGCTCTGCCATCGCCGGCGCACCCGCCTTTGTAAACGACGGCCGATTGCCCTTCTTGCAGTCCGCATAAAGCGTAAACTGGGAAATAAGCAAAAGTTCGCCTTCCACATCTTTCAATCCAAGATTGGTCCGTCCATCAGCATCCTCAAAAATCCGCATATTAACAAGTTTTCTTACCAATTTATCTGCCATTTCTTTGGTATCATCCGCTCCGATTCCAATCAGAACCATAAAGCCTTTTCCTATTTTCCCGCGCACCTCACCATCGATCGTAACCGATGCGTGGCGCACTCTCTGTATAATAAAACGCACTTTTTTTCTCCTTCCATTGATCCTGAATAGTTTCAATAAAAATATAATTGATGTTCTACCAGCGTTTCTCCCTCGTAAACCAGCCGCAGGGAAAAGAATCGCTTTTCATCTTCCACAAGCAGTTTCAGGAAAATGGCATCACCTTCCCATGTCGGCAGCCCAAGCACGGTTTCTTTGTCAATCCAGGCAAGGTCGCCCTCCGTGCACTCTTTCAATTCGCCTTCGAATCCGTCGGCCGTATAAAGGCACATCATCTCCGGCTCCATCCGGTCACACACAAAGGTGATCACGCCGCGAAACCGGTATTTTGTCAATGTCAGCCCCGTTTCTTCCTTTACTTCACGCAGCAGACAATCCTCGGGGCCTTCCGTCCCTTCTGCATGTCCTCCGACACCGATCCATTTATTTTTATTGATATCTTTCTTCTTTTTCGTGCGGTGAAGCATCAGATATTTTCCCTCTTTTTCTATATAGCAAAGTGTCGTAAGTTTCATTCCCTGCGCCTGCTTCTCGCCGAAATTCCGGTTAAATTCTTTAAAATTGTACGTCTCGTAAGAACGGCACAACACAGCAAAATGAATCTTTTTAAAATAATTTTCTGCCTTTTTACCCGCAATGTCCATCTCCGTAATTGCCTTATAAAACAAGTCTGAGACAAGCCGCGCATCATTTCCGAATGCCCCACATCCAAATGCTCCAAGCACCAGATTTTCATATCCGGCATACGCCGCTGCCAAAAGCATCCCTTCGATGCGGTGATACAAAATATCCTCGTATTCTTTCGCACTAACCGGAATACCGCCGTGTGAGATCATCGGCGCCGCACACGTCAGAACCGACACGATCGTACTCTCCGGCAAAAGCCGTCCCCGCTCATCTTTGATAATTTCCACCTGCGGAGTAATCATCAGCGCATCCGTCGCCAAATAACTCTGTCTCTCCCTATTATAAATATAATACGGCGAAGCCTCCTCCGATTCCAGCGAACACAACAGCGAACTCTTGCGGCAGAGATCTTCTTCCTGTGCTCTCGCTCCTTTGCGCACACCGCCTCCCGGGTGTACCGGATTGGCAAGATTTAACACAAGCACCTTCTGCTCATTCATCTCACGTGCCACCGAAAAAGAATCCTTATTTACGCACTTAAATTCTATTTTCCGCGCCTCGTGAAAGTGGCGCATTTTGTCCGGAGATACGCGGAGTTTTTCCAGTTCTTCCGGCAGAAACACCCGGATTTTCTCCCGTTCTTCCTTCGAAAGTTTTACCGAAATCTGCTTGTCGCCGATTTCATAAACTCCCCGCTCAAAAATCCCCAATGTATCCAATAACATTTCTATATTCTCTATTCTCATTGTCCGCTCCCCTTTCCTTATATAGATACTTCGTAACTATTCAGGATCCAATGTATGAAAATCAATGAATCGTCGTGCTTGCACGTAAGAAACTTTGATTTCCATACATTGAGATCCTAATAGGGCTCCCCTCCACATATGAGCATTTTTAGCCTTGTCAAAGGCG
>OBJG01001170.1_pt1 | contig 21529 bp, 18 predicted proteins | sample 1517941 | NCBI WGS metagenome assembly OBJG01 (sample SAMN04571712, study PRJEB22368) | human gut metagenome | biome: human gut; material: stool | host: Homo sapiens | place: Luxembourg | collected 2012-09-21
TTCGCAATTGAAGCAGGGGACTTACTTGATTCGGTTAAACAGTTAATGGGCAGAAAGTGAAAAATATCAGAAAAAAGAGGGCGACAACATGAGCGAATATGTGATCACCACCGACAACAATTCAGATCTTCCGGAGAAATATCTCAAAGACCATGGAGTAGGCTGCATGTATCTCAGTTATTCCATGGATGGAAAAAATTATACGCATGGAAATTTCCTTCCGGAGCATGAATTTTATGAGGCAATGAGAAACGGTTCCATGCCAACCACAGCACAGGTAAATCCTGAAAATGCAAAAGCACTGCTGGAGCCTTACCTGAAAGAAGGAAAAGATATTCTTCATATTGCATTTTCCTCTGCTTTAAGCGGTACATACAATAGCAGCCGTATCGCAGCAGAGGAACTGATGGAGGAATATCCGGACCGCAAGATCATCGTGGTAGATTCTCTTGGCGCTTCCCTTGGTCAGGGGCTTCTGGTTTACCTTGCACAGGAGAAGAAAGAGCAGGGAGAAGATCTGGAGACAGTTGCGAAATGGGCAGAAGAGAACAGGCTTCATATGGTACACCTTTTTACAGTCAACGATTTAAATCACCTATACCGCGGAGGCCGCATTTCCAGAACTACTGCAGTAGTAGGAAGCATGCTGAATATTAAACCGGTCCTTCATGTAGACAACGACGGAAAACTCACTGCCATCGGAAAAGTCCGCGGCCGTAAAAAATCCCTTCAGGAGCTGGTAAAGCTTATGGATGAGAAAATCGGCAGCTATCATGACACCTGCCATACCATCTTTATCAGTCATGGCGACTGCGAAGAAGATGCAAATTATGTGGCAGAGAAAGTAAAAGAAAAATACCAGATCAACACGATTATCATGAATCAGGTAGGAGCCACCATCGGCGCTCACTCAGGTCCGGGAACAATGGCGTTGTTCTTTGTGGGAGATGAAAGATAAATTAGCCTTTTGTGAAATGGTTTCATGGTATCATTATCCTGCGGGAAGATAAATGATACTGTGGAACCACTTTTGATATTACAGGAGAATTTTATGAAATTATTAAAAAAAGTATTCGCATGCGCATTCACATTTATATTTATGCTGAGCGTTTCAGGACTGACAGGATATCAGGTAAACGCCTCAGAGGAGCCAAAACATCTGGATATCCTGTTCACCCATGATCTGCATTCCCATTTGAACAGCTTTCAAACGATTGTAGACGGGACACAGCAGGAGACCGGCGGGTTTGCCCGGCTGAAAACATTGATCAATGAGCACGAGAAAGAGAATACAGATACACTCATATTGGATGGCGGAGACTTCTCCATGGGAACTCTGATACAGACTGTATATGACACTGAGGCCGCCGAACTGCGGATGCTTGGATATCTGGGCTGTGATGTGACAACTCTGGGAAATCATGAATTTGATTACGGCTCCGATGGTCTGGCAGATATGCTGAACGCCGCAGTCAGTTCAGGCGAAAACCTTCCCAGGATGGTTGTGTGTAATGTGGACTGGGATGCAATGAAAAAAGCCGGCCTCAGTGAAGGACAGAAACAGATTTATGAAGCATTTCAGACATATGGAGTAAAAGACTATACGGTAATTCAAAAAGGTGATGTAAAGATTGCAGTACTGGGTGTTTTCGGCAAGGATTCTCTGGATTGCGCTCCTACCTGCGAGCTTCTTTTCAAAGACCCGTCAGAAGCAGCCAGAGAAACAGTAGAGGAAATAAAAAAGAACGAAGATGTAGACATGATCGCCTGTGTATCACACAGCGGAACATGGGAGGACGAAAAAGTATCAGAGGACGAAATCCTTGCAAAGAATGTTCCGGACATTGATCTGATCGTCAGCGGACATACCCACACACAGTTGGCAGAACCAATCCTGCAGGGAGATACCTGCATCGTATCTTGTGGAGAATATGGGAAAAACCTGGGAACACTTTCCATGACTCAGAAAGAGAATGGACGGTGGGAAACGGATACCTATGAGCTTGTTCCGGTTACGGATGAAATCAAAGCAGATGAAGCCACACAGAAGAAAATAGATGAATTGTCAGATACTGTTGACACCAATTATCTTTCCAATTTTGGTTACACCAGAGAGGAAATTCTGGCAGAGAATGACATTGAATTTAACAGCCTCAGTGAGATGGAAACAAAGCATGAGGAGTTAAATCTGGGAGATATCATATCAGATGCTTATGTATATGCAGTAGAGAATACAGGAGACTCTGACGGAGAAAAAGTAGATGTTGCAATCGTACCTGCCGGAACTGTAAGAGATACTTATACAAAAGGCGATATAACAGTGGAGCAGGTATATAATTCCTTCTCACTGGGAACAGGAAAGGACGGACTTGCAGGTTATCCTCTGATCAGTACATATTTAACGGGAAAAGAACTGAAAACAGTGGCAGAGGTAGATGCCTCAATTTCAGATTTTATGACAATAGCCAGATTATATTGCAGTGGAATGAATTTCACCTATAATCCCCACCGCATGATCTTAAATAAAGTAACAGACTGTTATCTGACAGGCAAGGACGGGGAAAGGGAAGAAATACAGGACGATAAATTATATCATGTTGTCACCGACCTGTACACAGGCCGTATGCTTGGCTCTGTTCTGGACAAATCCTATGGTCTGATATCCATCGTCCCCAAAGATAAAAACGGCAATCCCATAGAGAATCTGGAAGATTATGCAGTCATGGATGGAAAAAAAGAACTGAAAGCCTGGGCTGCAATTGCAGAGTATATGCAATCCTTTGAAGACACAGACAAAGACGGAATTGCAAATGTGCCGGAATATTATAATACAACACACGAAAGAAAAGTTATAGACAGCAGCAAAAACATCATAAATCTGATAAAACATCCGAATAAATTTGCCGTAGCGATTGTCGGGATCTGTATTGTGGCTGTTGGGGTGATTTTGTTGCTGATCTTCGGAATTGTAAAGATTATCAGAAGAAGGAGATAGCATTTTACTATAAACATTGCATGATCAGTTGCTCTATCAGTAGGGTAAAAGGAGGATATGTGAAAAGCTATTTCTATTTTGGAAAAAAGAAAAAGACCTCATAATATGAAGCCTTTAAAGGCACACACTGTGCAACTGGAAAAACCAGTGAGTAGTGCAAATCCGTAGGGAAAATTAGAACAGTAGGTTATCTAAATTAAATGATTTTATAAAAAGAAAGCAGGTGAAATGTAATGAACGTTATATGTTTCCATAACCCAGATGAAGAAAATGGCTATTTAAGTAACTGGTATCTTAGTCATTTCACAGTCAACGGAATAGATTTTTCGTCAATGGAGCAGTTTATGATGTATCAGAAGGCATATCGCTTTCATGATGAAGAAATAGCTGATAACATACTTCATACAGATAATGTTGCAGAGATTAAGAAATTAGGTCGTAAAGTACATGCCTATGATGAAAATGTCTGGAATGGTGTAAGGCAGATTATTGTTTATGAGGGATTAAAAGCGAAATTCAGTCAAAATGCAGAATTAAAACGACAACTTGTTGATACAGGTGATGCTGTGTTAGCTGAATGCGCAGTAAGAGATCAAATCTGGGGAATAGGTTTATCCATGGGAGATCCAAACAGGTTTGAGCGAAGCAAATGGAAAGGCAACAATCTTCTGGGATATGCTTTAATGTTAGTGAGAGAACAGTTATAAATTCTGATTCTAGAGATGGAAATAGATAAGAAAAACATTTTTTATGAAATCCAGAATAATAAGGAGTTTTTGAATGAGCAAAAAAATAACGAAAAGAGGAAGGTACATAATGAAAGTATTAATGCTCAACGGCAGCCCGAGAACAAAAGGAAATACATTTATTGCATTAGAAGAAATGAAAAAAGTATTCGAAGTAGAAGGTGTAGAAGCGGAAATTGTACAGGTAGGCAATAAAGATGTAAGAGGATGCATTGCCTGTAGACGTTGTGTGGAACTTGGCAAATGTGTTTTTGATGATGTGGTGAATGAACTGGCACCGAAATTTGAAGAAGCAGATGGAATTGTGGTTGCCAGTCCGGTATATTTTGCTTCAGCGAATGCTACACTGATTGCCACCCTTGACAGACTGTTTTTCAGCACATCTTTTGATAAAACAATGAAAGTGGGCGCAAGCGTGGTCTGTGCAAGACGTGGAGGCTGTTCAGCGACTTTTGATGAGCTGAACAAGTATTTTACCATATCAAACATGCCGATTGCGGCCAGCCAGTACTGGAATTGCATACATGGACGCGAACTGGGAGAAGCTGACAGGGATGAAGAAGGAAAGCAGACCATGCGTGTACTCGCCAGAAATATGACTTTTCTGATGAAGAGTATCGAACTTGGTAAAAAGCAGTTTGGACTTCCGGAAAAGGAAGAACATGCATTCACACATTTTATCAGATAGAGATTCCTGAGTGCTTTTTAAATGAATCGAGTTACCTGCTGCATTTGCGGAGAGCAATAAGCAGTGGGTGGAACAGAGGGAAGGGATAACTATGTATCGTATTTTTATCGTAGAGGATGATGAGATCATCTCAGAAGTACTGAAAAAGAATCTTTCGTCCTGGGGATATGATGTATCCTGTGCGGAGGATTTTTCCAATATTATACAGGAATTTGTACGCAGAGATCCCCAGCTTGTCCTGCTGGATCTGAAGCTGCCTTTTTATAATGGATTTCACTGGTGTGAAGAAATACGCAGAATTTCTCAGGTTCCGGTTATCTTTATTTCTTCGGCGGCAGATAATATGAATATGGTTATGGCAATGAGTCGTGGCGCAGATGATTTTATTGCAAAACCATTTGATATGGATGTACTGACTGCCAAAATTCAGGCGATTCTGCGCCGCACATATTCCTTTGGAACTCCGGGAAATGTTCTGGAATATAAAGGGGTTGTTCTGAGTCCTTCCCGCTGCACACTGACGTGGAATGGAAACGATATTGATCTTACGAAAAATGAGCTTCGCATTCTGGAAATATTGATGGAGCATGCCGGAAAGGTTGTTTCCAGAGATGCGATTATGACGAAACTATGGGAGAGCGACAGCTTTATTGATGATAATACGCTGACTGTGAATATTACCCGCCTGCGCAGGAAACTGGAAAAAGAAGGACTGAAAGAATTTATCATTACCAAAAAAGGCCTTGGATATATGGTATAAGACGACAGTATAAATAAAAGGATTTTTTATGAAACTTTTTCTGGATTATATAAGCAAAATTAAATTCTATATCATTCTGCAGTTGTTTCCTGTAATGCTTGCAGAAATAATTTTCTTTCTTTATCAGCTGCCGATTGAACCGATGGTGTATGTTACTGTTTTCTGGTTAATAACTGGTATTTGTGCGTGTCTGAACGGATTTTACAGATACAGGAAAAAGGTAGAACAGTTGGAATTGATTGCAGCTGCACCGGATATCAATCTTTCACAGATGGATTCTCCTGTCGGTCAGGATGAAAGATTCCAACAGGAAATTATGCAGCAGTTAAATCAGATGCGTATCGATGTGGAGAATGCCAGCCAGAAGGCATCTGAAGACATGACAGATTATTATACGATGTGGGCACATCAGATCAAAACGCCGATTTTTGCACTGCGACTTTTACTTCAGGAGAGTACTGAGGAAAATAAAGAGAAACTTTCGGAACTTTTTAAAATTGAGCAGTATGTGGAGATGGTTCTTGGTTATCTAAGGACAGAGGATATGTCTTCGGATCTCAAACTTTCCCGTTGTTCTCTTGACCGGATCATACGTGATCAGATTCATAAATATGCAGGAATTTTTGTCTCAAAGAAACTTACACTTACTTATGAAAGTATTTCGCAGGATGTTCTGACGGATGAAAAATGGCTGGGATTTGTGATCGGACAAATTTTATCCAATGCCCTGAAATATACCCGAACCGGAGGAATCCGAATTTATCTGGAGAAAAAATTATCTCTGGATACAGATGATGTAAGCATTTCGATAAGAAATGATGACTGCAATAAAGTAGAAAATTTTACACTGGTCATTGAAGATACCGGAATTGGTATTCGTGCAGAAGATATTCCGCGAATTTTCGAAAAAGGCTACACCGGAGTAAACGGACGGGATGATAACCGCGCAACAGGTATCGGACTGTATCTCAGCAACAAGATTATGGGCAAACTGGGACATCGTCTTTATATAACTTCTACGGAAGGAAAAGGAACGAAAGTATTTCTTGAATTTTCAGTTGAAGATTTGAATATGTATTAGAGCGTGTCTGAAAAATCATTTCCGCAATCTGCACGCTCGGTAGAACACGAAACCTTACAGAAATGTAAGGTTTTTTCATATAATGTAACCTGTTTCGATGGCAGAAGCCGTAAAAAATCCTTATACTTACGGTATCAATTAAAAGAAAGGAGCCCCATTTATGGCTTTGCTTGAAGTTACAAATATCAAAAAAATATACAGTACACGTTTCGGGGGAAACAAGGTACAGGCGCTTTCAAATGTTACATTTTCTGTAGAGGAAGGTGAGTTTGTCGCGATTATGGGGGAATCTGGTTCCGGTAAGACAACCTTGCTGAATATTCTTGCGTCTCTGGATCGTCCGACATCCGGAGAGGTTCTTCTGGAAGGAAAAAATATCGTATACCTTACAGAAAAAGAAATATCAGCATTCCGAAGGAAAAATCTTGGATTTGTTTTTCAGGATTTTAATCTGCTGGATACCTTCAGCCTGAGAGATAATATTTATCTTCCACTTGTTCTTACAGGAGAAGATTATCGTGAGATGGAACAGAAAATCCGTCCGATTGCGCAGGCTCTTAAGATCACAGAGCTTCTGGATAAATTTCCATATGAAGTTTCAGGTGGTCAGAAACAACGTGCTGCTGTTGCAAGGGCGTTGATCACGAATCCCAAACTGATTCTTGCGGATGAACCGACGGGCGCACTTGATTCAAAGGCGGCATCAGCACTTCTTTCCGTATTTGGTGAAATCAATGCAGAGGGACAGACAATCCTCATGGTCACACACAGTGCACAGCCAGCCATGCGTCCAGAGTTCTTTTCATCAAAGACGGAGAAGTTTTTCATCAGATATACAAAGGCAGTAAATCGCGTCAGGAAATGTATCAGATGATCGCGGATACGCTTACGATACTTACGACAGGTGGTGAGCAGCATGCATAAGGGAATTTTTTCCAGACTTGCAAAACAGAATATCCGAAACAACAAAAGCACATATATTCCATACATAATCACCTGTATTTTCTGTATTGCAATGATTTATATGATGGAATTTCTGCGTGACTGCCCGACACTGGATCAGGCAGTGCGTCAGGCGGATGAAGTGCGTATGATCGTGTTTACAGGAGAGATAGTCGTAGAGATCTTCTGTATTATTTTTCTGATCTACAGTAATAGTTTTCTAATGAAGAGAAGGCAGAAAGAGATAGGTCTTTATAATATTCTTGGACTGGAAAGAAATCACATTGGAATCGTAATGTTTCTTGAAACGATCATTACCTCAATAGGTTCACTTGCCGGCGGTATTGCAGCCGGAATTATTGGAAGTAAGCTGGCACTTCTTTTGCTGTTAAAGCTGCTTCATATCCCTTCAGTGCTCGGATTTTATATTTCAGTAAAGGGGATTTTTACCTGTCTGTTCATGTTTGGTATCATATTTTTGATGATTCTGTTTCTGAACCTTGCGAAAATTCATTTAAGTCGTCCGGTAGAATTACTTCGCGGTAATAATACCGGAGAAAAAGAACCGGTAGTAAAATGGCTTATGGCATTGATTGGTTTTATTTGCCTTGGCGCAGGTTATTACCTTGCGGTTACGACTGAATCTCCAATCAAGGCAATTACGATATTTCTTCTTGCTGTTATTCTTGTTATGGCAGGGACTTATCTGCTTTTTACCGCAGGAAGTATTGTGATTCTGAAGTTTCTCCGACGCAGAAAGAGTTTTTATTACAGGACTGGAAATTTTATCAGCATATCGGGAATGCTTTATCGAATGAAGCAGAACGCAATCGGTCTGGCAAGTATCTGTATACTAAGTACAGGTGTTCTGCTTATGATTGCCATGACAGTTTCCATTTATTTCGGAATGAATGATATTATGCTGAATCGCTATCCGTATGATGTTGATATGTCTGTTACCAGCATAAGCGAAGAAGAATGTCAGACCGCAATAGAGGCTTTTGAAAAAGCTATTGCGGATAATAAAGTTCCGGTAGAAAAGTCTGTGGAGGAAATCTATCTGGATATCGTATGTAGCAAAAACGGTGATCAGATTCTGATAAAACCAGCAAATACTATTCGAAATTCTGATTCGGTACTGGTACTTTCTCTTTTGGATCAGGCAGAATATGAAAGACTTACAGGAATTTCTGCAAATCTTAATGATGGTGAAATTTTTGCATGGTATCCTTCAGCTGTGCAGAAAGATTCAGTTACTGTTGATGAGACAGAATTTACAGTGAAAAAATGGCTGGATAAGAATCCCCTGACCTGTGGCGAAGATGCAGTCAGTGATAATGCAGTGCTGGTTGTTACAGATGAAGATTTTAAGAAATTTGATGAGATGCGTACAGAAATGTATAAAGGCGTTTCTTCTGCTCCTGCGGGAGAGGATCTGACACTTCATCTTGGTCTGGATATTACCGGTTCGGAGACAGATAAGATTGATTTTGGAACCCCGGTAATGGAGGTTGTTAAAGACTTGAAGAAAAACGGAGGCTTGTCAGAAAACTCATGGATAACTTCCGGAATCCGCCAGCAGGAATATGAGTCCTATTATGCGGATAATGGTTCTCTTTTGTTTATCGGAATCTTTCTCGGTTCTCTTTTCCTTATGGGAACAGCTATGATTATTTATTATAAACAGATTTCTGAAGGATATGAAGATCAGAAACGATTTGAGATCATGCAGAAGGTTGGATTAAGCCGCCGGGAGGTCAGAAGTTCTGTCCGCAGACAGATTCTGATGGTATTTTTCCTCCCGCTGTTAATGGCAATGCTTCATATTACCATGGCATTTCCAATGATACGAAGAATGCTCCTGCTCTTTGGAATGACAAATACGAAGCTGTTTATTGGATGTACGGCGGGAACAGTATTGATCTTTGCTGTTGTGTATGGGTTGATTTATCTTATGACGGCGCGTTCTTACTATCATATTGTAGAGAGAAAATAATTATTCAGCAGGCTAAACAATTACAATGAAAATAATATCAGGGTCAGAAGATTATTAAACCACTCGTGTTTATGCGATGAGATTTTGAAAACTTCTGACCCTGATATGATTGTGAGAATTTTGCAATTAATAAATAGAAAATTTTCAGTCAAAACGAACGAGAGTATTAATGCTTGTCATCTAACAGTCTGTTTTTTTGCAGCCAGAGCATAAATCCAACACAGAGAATCAACTGCAATATAGAGGACATTGGTGTTGCCAGTCCGATATGGAACAGAGAGGTATTTGGCTGGATACTCATAATATAAGATATCGGCACTCTGACGCAGAATGCACCAAGAATTCCCTGTATCATAACTGAAGTAAACAGTAACGTTATCTGCACTTCAGCCTTATATTTCCACTGTCAGTCTGGATCACCAGATTTCCGCCCGTTCCTTTTTGTGTGTAAGAAATATCACAGTCATCCTGGTCTTCCACCATCTTACCGGTCAGCGCATCATCTACATTGATATCTCCCATATCAGTATTCATCTGTATGTTCCATGTGCGCATCACGTCTTCTTTACCAATAAAACAAAGATTACCCATATCCGTTTTCACTTTCAGATTATTGAAATCGCAATTTTTAAAAAATACATCTCCTGAATCCGTCTGAACGGCTCCATTTTCGATTTCGCATCCGTTCAGCAATATATTGCTCATATCCGATTTAATATCTGCAAGCTTCCATTTCTGACCTTCCGGCACGTAAATTGTTACCACATTTTCATCTGTAGTAAGTGTTCCTTCACCCAAAAGACCCGACAAAAATCCGATATCAACATGATAATAAGTCTTCCCATCATTGTTATTTTCCTGAATCCTTAATTTACCATCCTTTACCTGATAACTGATCGGATCCTTTTTCTGATCGGATGCCCGATAAGAAATATAACAGTACTGATCATCTGAATTGACTACTTGCAGATTCATATCTGTCATGGAGATGTCTGCTGAGTCGAAATCATCAAGCTTTGTTTTCTCAAGAACCATCTCATTATCGCTTTTTTTTGCAGCTCCATCCATTTTGTTTAAATCTGCTGATTTCACATATTTACTTCCACCGCTCGCAACACCGATGCCCGTCAAAGCTGCACCACATACACAGCATCCGACTCCTACTGCAAGCCATGCCTTTGCCCATCTTTTCATCGTTCTAACCTCTCTCTCTTTCTGCCTGTGATCCGGCGTACCAGCTTCGCAATCAGCATGCTGCTCCATTTACATAGATATACGCACAACAGTACACCAAGGATGCCAGCGCCAACAGCCAACAGCCCACTTCCTGTAAGCATTGCAAAACCGCTCATAGAAAACGGAACTGCCAGTATACCGCGGATAAGGATTTTCCCGCCAATAAGCATCAGACATAAAACTACACATAACAAAATTACAAATACACACACAACTAATGCAAGAACGACTGCAGCAAATGCTGCCAGAAGCGGAGCTCCTACCGGTGCAGCAAATAATACCAATAGCGCTATCCATACCACATGTTTTCCGGAACCTTTCTGTTCTGCTCTGGTCTGTCCATCTGTTTCATAATTCTGATGATCTTCTATTTTCTTATTCAGAAGATTCGCCATCAGTTCTCTGGCAGCCTCCTTCGGCGTACCAAGTTCTTTCATCAGTTCTTCTGCTCCTTCCTCATCTGTCTCCTGAAAATACTCGGTAAAATATTCCATTGCATCTTCATAGTCCTGTCTCGGAAGCTTCCGCAGATATTTATGCAGCTGGTTTAAATATTCCTCTCTGCTCAACCTCTTATCCTCCCTTCAATAATCCCATCTACAGTGTCTTTGTAGATTTGCCATTCATTGCTCAGATATGCAATCTGTGCCTTGCCTTCTTCTGTAAGGGAATAGTATTTTCTCTTTCTTCCCTGATACTCCTGCGAATAGGTAGTCAGATATCCTGCACTTTGTAACTTCTTCAATATGGGATAGAGCGTAGATTCTTTAATGTCAGCAGCCTTCTTCACTGTCTGACTGATCTCATAGCCATAAGAATCCCTGCTTTCTACCACTGACAGTATCATATATTCAATCAATAATGCTGATACCGGAAAATACATTGAATCACCTCCTGATATATATGTAAAATATTTATATATATAAATTTTACATATACTATACTTCGATGCTACCACAATGTCAATACATATATAAAATTTTTATATATATTTTTCGGAACTCAATCGTTATGGTATCTCTGGATAATCTGCAATGGATTTCTGATATCAAACTATTCATTTGACTATCTTTTGGAGTGTGTTTGAATATATCGGTATTTCGTGGAGTCTGACTCCGATATGCATGACCTCATGTGGTCATAAAAATATGCGCATCAGCCGTAAAACTGATGCGCACATAAAAATTATTTTACTGTAACTGTAATCACTTTATATACACCATTCTGTGCATATACCCATATCTTACAGTTTCCTTTTCTCATAGCTTTGATTACACCATCAGATGTCACAGTTACTACTTTTGTATTACTGCTTTCATAGCAGAGATTTCTGTGGTGTTTGATTTTTTTGTCTTTCTTTATTTTTATAGCTGTAATCTGAGCAGTTTTACCTTTCTTTAAGGTTACTTCTGTATCATTCTTCTTATTTCCAATCTTTATAATAGAAACAGCTTTGGCTACGCCGTATTTTCCATCCTTAGTTATTGAATGTACTGCTACGGAGGTACCTGTGATTACTTTCTTTCCATCCACCATCTTGTAAGCCTTTACAATGTACTTGTAGTAAGTTGCTTTTTTCAGCTTAGTGGCGTACAAATCAGAGCTTCTGAATCAGCGGATGTTCCCGGTAGTACATCCTGGTGAAGTTCAGGAATTTTTGCATATTATCACTGATGTATTTCCCTTTTTTCCATATCATTCCGATCTTTATGCGGATGGGTGGACTGAGGGGAATTCCTTTTATGCCGGAAGAGGCAAATCTGTCGGTCATGCTGGAATAGAGAAAACTTCCATATTTACAGGTCTTTACTAGCTGCAAAATAGTATAAATCTGGCTGCTGCGCATGACGATATCTGGAATGTAACCGTCCATTTCGAAGCGTGTTTTCAGCAGTTGATTCTGTACGGAATCGGCATTGAAAAAGATCAAAGATTCTTTAGACATTTCTTTTGTGGTCACAACTTCTTTGTCTGCCAGTCGGTGGTCATCACTTACACAAAAAACAACCTGGTCGTTGGCCAGAAGAGCCTTGTTAAATTTATCAATATTATACTGTTCCATATTTACCAGAGCCAGATCCAGAGTGTCGTCCTGTACCAGATTGCAGGCACGGACAGAACCATATTCCTCCAGAACAACAGCGATTTCCGGATATTGGTCATGAAATGCGATGAGAAGCTCAGGAAAAAAGACGGTGCTCAGCATAGGCGGAATTCCGATACGAAGAGGGGGTTTTACTCTCGCCATACTGGAGTAATCTGCCTGAAGCTCGGTGCAGTACTGAAGAATGTAGGTAGCTTTGTTATAAAGCTCTTCGCCTTCTTCGGTAAGAATCAGTCGGTTTCCCTTTCTATAGAAAAGGCTGATGCCGAATTCAATTTCCAGGTCACGGATGGCCACGGACACAGTGGGTTGAGTAACGTATAATTCCTCGGCTGCCTTTGTGATACTGTGGCAGCGGCTGGCTGTGCAAAAGTAACGGAGTTGGTTAAGTGTCATAAGTAATTTCCTCTAAGTTCGTTGTAGTGTGTCGAAATATGTCATTTCTATAGCAAGTATAGTATTTTCTGAAACTGCTTTAAGTTATCTTCAAATAAAAAATACCATATACCTATCATAATTTCCATATTTATTTCTAAAGTTTTTTTTAATGTAGTAATATTGCATAAAAAAAACCTGCTAAAATTGAGATTATAAAAATTTTTTATGGGGATATGCAACCCATTAATTTGTTTTTTTATACGTGCATGATTTATAATAAACTCATCAAAGGAAACGTGCACGGCCGGTACCTTTCAAGAGAGATTAATAAAAAAAAGACAGATAAGTAAGACAAAAGCGAAGAGCAAAATAAAAAATGAAATCACAGAAAAAAGTGAAAGGAGATCAATAAAATGTCTCAACAAACAATCACACTGTTATTTCTTGTGTTTACGATCATTAGTTTCATCCTCGAAAAGATACCACTTGGGCTTACAGCTTCGATCTGTGCAATCGGATTGACACTCACCGGAGTAGTGGATGTATCTACAACGTTTTCACAGTATGTAAACAGTAACGTAATCCTTTGTGTTGGCATGTTTGTAGTAGGCCAGGCACTATTTGAAACAGGAATGGCAAATAAAATCGGAGGTCTGGTCACCAGATTTGCCAGAACAGAAAGAACATTGATTATTGCAATCATGGTAATCGTAGGTGTGATGTCCGGATTTTTATCCAACACAGGTACAGCAGCAGTGCTGATCCCTGTAGTCTGTGGAATCGCCGATGAATCCGGCTATTCAAGAAGCCGCCTTCTGATGCCGCTGGTATTTGCAGCAGCACTTGGCGGAAACCTTTCCATCATTGGCGCACCCGGAAACCTGATGGGTGTAAACGCACTTCAGGAAATGGGGCTTTCCACAAGCTTTTTCATGTATGCACCGGTGGGAGTCCCGATGCTTCTGGTAGGAATTATCTACTTCGTTTTCATTGGATACAGATTTCTTCCGGATGGAAAAGGGGCTGTAGGGGCAACTGTTGAAAAACAGAAAGATTTCAGTGATGTACCGAAATGGAAACAGACTGTTTCACTGATAGTTCTGATACTTGTGATTCTTGCAATGATTTTTGAAAAACAGATTGGAGTCAGCATTGAGATTTCTGCATGCATCGGAGCAATCATTCTGGTGCTGTTTGGAGTTCTTTCAGAAAAAGAAGCACTGGCTTCCATTGATCTGAAAGTAGTATTCCTTTTTGGAGGATCTCTTACACTTGCCAAAGCCCTGGACACAACAGGTGCCGGTGAACTGATAGCAGATAAGATCGTAGGACTTCTGGGTGCAGACCCGAACCCGATCGTGCTTCTTCTGGTAATATTCATTGTAACCTGTGCACTGACAAACTTCATGTCAAACACGGCCACAACCGCACTGATGATCCCAATTGCAGTTTCTCTGGCAAACAACCTTGGTGCGGATCCGAGAGCTGTTGTTATCGCAACTGTTATCGCAGGCTCCTGTGCATATGCAACACCGATTGGAATGCCTGCAAACACTATGGTAGTAGGACTTGGAGGATATAAATTCAAGGATTACGTGAAATCAGGTTTACCGTTGATTCTGGTATCCTTCGTGATCTGTATGATCCTTTTGCCTGTTCTGTTCCCGTTCTATCCGTGAGAGGATAAACCATATGAGACGGAAGATTTTCCGCTTAATGTAAATGTATCAATAGAAATAAAGCAGAAAACATGCTGCTTTAGATAAATAACCCAAAATTAAAAGCCAAACAACCCTAAACCATTGAATGATCAGGAGGTAAATCATGACTAAGGAAAATGGAGTTAAAGTATTAACAGACATGGTAGCAGATTTTGTTGCCCACATTGGAAAAAAATTACCGGACGACGTAGTAACAAAACTGGAAGAGCTTGGTTCTCAGGAAAGCGCAGCACTTCCAAAAGTACTTTATGAGACAATGACTAAGAACCAGGGACTGGCTGTAGAGCTGAACCGCCCAAGCTGCCAGGACACAGGAGTTCTTCAGTTCTGGCTGAAATGCGGAACTAATTTCCCGTACATCAACGAGCTGGAAGCCCTTTTGAAAGAAGCTGTTGTACAGGCTACTTTTGCAGCACCATTAAGACATAACTCTGTAGAAACTTTCGACGAGTACAACACCAAGAAAAACGTTGGAAAAGGAACTCCGACTGTATGGTGGGACATCGTTCCAAACAGTGATAAATGTGAGATTTACGCATACATGGCAGGAGGCGGATGTACTCTTCCGGGAAAAGCAATGGTACTTATGCCAGGTGCAGGATATGAAGGCGTTACCGATTTTGTTCTTGATCAGATGACAACTTACGGACTGAATGCTTGTCCTCCGCTTCTTGTGGGTGTAGGTGTAGGAACATCTGTAGAGACAGCAGCCCTCAACTCCAAGAAAGCACTTATGCGTCCGATCGGTTCTCACAATGACAATGCAAATGCAGCAAAAATGGAGAGGCTTCTGGAAGACGGAATCAATGCAATCGGCCTTGGACCGCAGGGAATGGGCGGAAAATATTCTGTAATGGGTGTTAATATCGAGAATACAGCCCGTCATCCATCTACAATCGGTGTAGCAGTAAATGTAGGCTGTTGGTCACACCGCCGCGGTCACCTGATCGTAAATTCTGACCTTACAGTAACCTGTGATACACATTCCACATGGAAATTCAACGCATAATCGGAGGGAAAAAACATGATCGAAATCAGAGGAGATAAAAAAGTTCTTATTACACCAATCAGTGAAGAAGACCTGGCTGACATCAAAATCGGTGATATTGTATGGCTGGACGGAGATCTGATGACCTGCCGTGATGTGGCACATCGCCGTCTGGTTGAGTATGGAAGAGAACTTCCATATGATATCAAGGACAAAGCAATTTTCCACGCTGGCCCAATCGTTCGTAAAATTGAGGGAACAGAAGATGACTATGAAATGGTTTCCGTTGGACCGACAACCTCCATGCGTATGGAGAAATTTGAGTATGAATTTACTAAGCTTACAGGTGTAAGAGTAATCGTTGGAAAAGGCGGAATGGGACCGAACACAGAGCGTGCATGTAAAGAGTTTGGTGCGATCCACTGTGTATTCCCGGCTGGCTGTGCAGTAGTAGCTGCAACAGAGGTTGAGAAGATCGTAGAACATCACTGGGATGAGCTTGGAATGCCTGAGACCTTATGGTGCAACAAAGTAAAAGAATTTGGTCCACTGATCGTATCTATCGATGCACAGGGCCGCAACCTGTTTGAAGAAAACAAGGTTATCTTCAATGAGAGAAAAGAAGCCGCTAAGCAGGCTATTTATCCGGAAGTTAAGTTTATTAAATAATGCATTTCAGTTTTACAAAAGTAAAAACCGTACGATTTCTTCTTTATTGTTTCAAAGATAAAAAAAGATAAACATCATCTAAGATGAAAAGAAAAGGTGGCTCACAGATTTTCTTCATACATGGTCTGTGGGCTGCTTTTTTCTGTATACGAAATTTAAATAAATAGTAACTTTAACCGAATCAAGTAAGTCCCCTGCGGAGGTTGCGAAAAGCAATAAGCAGTGGGTGGGGACTCGCATACAAATGATTATGCCACTGCTACATCTTTTTCCTCCGCCTTGAAATAAAAAAATTTATCCTGCAAGATTGTTTCAGGAATTAACATGTCGACACATTAGAGCGTGTCTGAAAAATCATTCCCGCAATCTGCACGCCCCACTTTGCGATATATTTTGTCCGAATTCGGTTGTCGTAGCCCATGAATTTTGGCAAGTAAAGATTATCTGAAAACTGAAAAAATAGGTATAAAAAATAAATATAGGGCTGTTGCAATGACGGAAAATAAGGTATGATATCTGCAGAAGCATGTTACACGTTTCTATAACCCGGGTGAAGTAAATGAAAAAGGCAATAATCTGTTGAGATATCTTCACCGGATAGACACAAAATCATTTGGAGAAAGTTATATGAAAAAGTTTAAGTTAAATGTACAGAGACATATCTGCATTTTATTATGCTTTATTTTATATATTACCGTGCTTCCCCTTCCTGTATCAGCAGAGGAAGCAAAATCCAAAACAGTCAGAGTAGGCTGGTATGAAGGAACTTATAATACCACAGGAGCAGACGGTCAGAGGAGAGGCTACAGCTACGAATACCAGCAGGCAGTAGCTGCGCATACCGGATGGAAATATGAATATGTGGAGGGAAGCTGGGCAGAACTGATGAGTATGCTGAAAAATGGACAGATCGATCTGCTGGGAGGCATTTCCTATACAGAGGAACGTTCCACTTCCATGCTTTTTTCAGAATTGCCTATGGGAGAGGATAAATATTACCTGTATGTGGATACTTCTAATACAGATATCTCCATTTCAGATCTGACTACATTAAATGGAAAAAGAATCGGTATGCTGCCGAATGCACTTCCTGCCGAAATGTTCCATGAGTGGGAGAAAAGTCATGGAGTGAACACGCAGCAGGTTGATATTACCGGTGCAGATGATGTTCGTCAGAAATTGAAAAATCATGAAATTGACGGATTTGTTTTAAATGAATCTCCACAGTGGGAAAGAGACGATATTTCTCCTGCTATTCTGATTGGTAGCTCCTATAATTATTTTGCAGTCAGCAAAAAACGCCCGGATTTGAAAGAAGAGCTGGATCAGGTAATGCAGAAGATAGAGAGGGAGAATCCTTTTTATACAGACGATCTTTATAAAAGGTATCTCTCTGCAAATTCCCTTGAAACTCTTACGGATGAGGAGCAGAACTGGCTGGAACAGCATGGGGCGGTCCGGATTGGATATCTGAAAAATGATGTGGGTATCAGCCTTGTGGATACGGAGTCAGAGAAACCGGTAGGAATTATTAACGATTATATTAGTCTGGTATCCGGTTATCTGGGTGAACAAGCCATAGAATTTCAACTGACAGGTTTTGAATCCCAGGAGAAAGAGCTGCAGGCATTAAAGGATAACAGGATTGATATGATTTTTCATATGAACCAGAATCCATATGAAGCTGAGCAGAATGATATTGTATTGTCAAATACTGTTTTTGAAATTAATGTTGCAGTACTCACCGGTGTTAAGAAGTTTGATGAAAATAAAGAGAATACAGTAGCAGTGAGCAGGAATAACCTGCTGGGGAAGTGGTATATTTCTTTTAATTATCCATTCTGGAAAATAAAGGAATACGACTCATCTGCTGAGGCCGATAAAGCAGTTCAAAGTGGCGAGGCAGACTGCTTTGTTGTGAAGGCAGGACAGTCATTAAAGACACTGGAGGACAGCAAAATGCGCAGTATTTTTCTTACGAAATCCGGCGCTTCCTGCTTTGCGGTCACCAGGGAAAACACAACATTAATGAATATCCTGAACAAAACCATTCAGACTCTGCCTGCTTCCAGACTTTCCAGTCAGTTTTACGTATATGAAAACGCACCGGGCAAGGTTACTCTGGCAGAATACATAAAGGATAATCTGCGGGTAGTTTCCATTTGGTTTGTAAGTGTGGTCTTGATTATTGTATGGATTATAGTTTATCTGCTGATACAAGCGAGAAAAGCCAAGATTCAGGCAGAAAAGGCTAATGCCGCCAAATCAGATTTCCTTTTCAATATGTCTCACGATATCCGGACACCCATGAATGCCCTGCTGGGATACAGTGAGCTGATAAAAAGGGAACTGACTGATCCGAAACTTCTGGATTATCAGGAGAAGATGGAACAGTCCGGAAATCTGCTTCTGTCTATTATCAATAATGTGCTGGACATGGCCCGGATTGAAAGCGGTAAGGTGGAACTGGATGAAGATTATGTGAAGATCAGAGATATTTATCAGGGAATTTACAAAATTTTCCAGGCGGAAGCGGAGAAAAAAGGTATTCACCTTAAGATGGAATGCGATGTCAAGCATGAGCACGTAATCTGCGATGAGACGAAGAACAGGGAAATTTTCCTCAATCTGATCAGTAATGCGGTAAAATATACAGCTTCAGGGGGAAGAGTTACCATAAGGATCACAGAGCTTGACTGTGACAGGAAAGACTATGTGCGGATACGGACTCAGGTAATTGATACAGGTATCGGAATGAGCGAAGAATTCCTTCCATCTCTCTTTGAGGCTTTTGCCAGGGAACGAAATACAACAGACGGAAAGATTGCGGGAACAGGTCTGGGAATGCCGATCATAAAGAAGTATATTGATATGATGTACGGAACTATTGAAGTAGAAAGTAAGCAGGGAGAAGGAAGTAAATTTACAGTTACCCTGGAATACAGGATTGCTGATAAGAGCTACTATGAACAGGATACGGAAAAATCTTCAGATGTGGATGAAACAGACAGAATCAGCGGAAAACATATTTTGCTTGCCGAGGATAATGATCTGAATGCGGAAATCGCACAGTTTATCCTGGAGGATATGGGACTTATGGTTGATCGTGTTGAGGATGGAGTTCAGTGTGTGTCAAGGATAGAACAGAAACCGGCAGGCACCTATGACCTGATCCTTATGGATATCCAGATGCCGAACATGGACGGCTACAGGGCAACTGAGATGATCCGCGGACTGTCAGATAAAGACAAAGCCACTATTCCAATCATAGCCATGACAGCCAATGCCTTTGAGGAAGACAGAAAAAAGGCACTGGCAAAAGGAATGAACGGACATATTGCAAAACCTGTTGATGCAGAAAAAGTTGAGAAGACTATTTGTTCGGTTTTAGGCAGCCAGAGTGAACAGTAACGCGACACGTTAAAGTACAGAACAGGTATTCGCTTGCTCTGTACTTTTTTTATATGGGATGATATACTGAAAATATAACCATATTAAACATATTTCAATTTTTGATAAGTGAAATTTGATTAAAACAGGAGAATATTATGGATCATTTTGAATTGCATTCCGAGTACAAGCCAACTGGAGATCAGCCTCAGGCAATTGAACGTCTGGTCAGAGGCTTTAAAGAAGGCAACCAGTTCGAAACTTTACTGGGTGTCACCGGTTCCGGCAAGACATTTACCATGGCGAACGTCATCGCCCAGCTAAACAAACCAACTCTCATCCTCGCCCACAACAAAACTCTCGCGGCGCAGCTTTACGGTGAGATGAAAGAATTCTTCCCTGAGAACGCAGTGGAATATTTTGTCTCCTATTATGACTACTATCAGCCGGAGGCTTATGTCCCATCCTCAGACACCTATATTGCTAAAGATTCCTCCATCAATGACGAGATTGACAAACTCCGTCTCTCTGCCACAGCCGCAATGTCAGAGCGGAAAGACGTAGTGGTCATTTCCTCCGTTTCTTGTATCTACGGATTGGGTTCCCCTCAGGAATTCTTTGACATGATGATTTCCCTGCGTCCGGGAATGACCAAAGACCGGGATGAGGTAATCCGGGAACTGATCGACATTCAGTACACCAGAAATGAGATGGACTTCCACCGAAGCACCTTCCGTGTCCGTGGAGATACCCTGGAAATTTTTCCTGCCAACAGCTCCGATACAGCCGTGAGAGTAGAATTTTTCGGAGATGAGATCGACCGTATTTCAGAAATTGATGTACTGACAGGAGAAATCAAATGCCAGCGTTCTCATATCAGCATCTTCCCTGCATCCCACTATGTAGTGCCAGCAGAACAGATCCAGAGAGCAGCTGTAGCAATAGAAGAAGAATTAAAAGAACGTGTAGAGTATTTCAAAAGCGAAGACAAGCTTCTGGAAGCCCAGCGAATCTCAGAACGCACCAATTTCGACATTGAAATGATGAAAGAAACCGGATTCTGTTCAGGAATCGAAAATTATTCCAGACATCTGTCAGGATTAAAGCCCGGACAGCCGCCATACACACTGCTGGACTATTTTGGAGATGACTTCTTACTTATTATAGACGAATCTCATATCACAGTACCTCAGGTAGGAGGAATGTACGCCGGTGACCAGAGCCGGAAGCAGACATTGGTGGACTATGGTTTCCGTCTTCCTTCGGCAAAGGACAACCGTCCTTTAAGCTTCGAAGAATTCGAATCCAAACTGGATCAGGTCATGTTTGTATCTGCCACTCCGGGACAATATGAGTATGATCATGAACTTCTCCGTGCAGAACAGATCATCCGTCCAACCGGACTTCTGGATCCGAAAGTAGAAGTCCGCCCCATTGAAGGCCAGATCGATGATCTGATCGGAGAAGTAAACAAAGAAGTGTCAAAGAAACACAAAATCCTGATTACCACTCTCACCAAACGAATGGCAGAAGACCTGACAGAATATATGAAAGAAGTAGGAATCAGAGTCCGTTACCTCCATTCCGATATCGATACCTTAGAGCGTGCCCGCATTATTCGTGATATGCGTCTGGATGTTTTTGATGTTCTGGTAGGAATCAACCTTCTTCGAGAAGGCCTGGACATCCCGGAGATCACCCTGGTAGCAATCCTGGATGCAGACAAAGAAGGTTTCCTCCGTTCCGAAACCTCCCTCATCCAGACCATCGGACGAGCTGCCCGAAACAGTGAAGGTCACGTGATCATGTACGCAGACAACATGACCGATTCCATG
>OBJG01001171.1_pt1 | contig 21501 bp, 25 predicted proteins | sample 1517941 | NCBI WGS metagenome assembly OBJG01 (sample SAMN04571712, study PRJEB22368) | human gut metagenome | biome: human gut; material: stool | host: Homo sapiens | place: Luxembourg | collected 2012-09-21
ACTATTGATTTTTATTAGCAAGTTTTGTTGTGAAAGAAAGGAAGAATTATGATAAAGATTATTTTAATTGCAATAGGGTTATTCTTATTGCTTTTTTTATATTGTGCTTGTGTTATATCAAGCAAGTGTTCAAGAGAGGAGGAAGAAGATGAACAGTTTAGAAAGATACAAAATGTTATCAAATGAAGATAAATCTAATTTAACAGTTTATAGCATTTATGACAGTATTTATGATGTTGCTAAAAATGAAGATATTAATATAAGTGATGATGTAGTTACTGATATTAAAGAACTAGCTTATGACTTATATCTTGATGATGAATATATGAATTTATCTGCACCCCAAATTGCTTTTTTCTTAACAGAGTGCTATGCAAAAGATAATTCTTTTATGGATAAAGTTGCTGATATGGATTACTCTGATATTTTACAAGCAGTTGATAATGATAATTATGATTTTTATCAAGATGAAATGGAAAGATAATTATGTTTAAAAAGTTTAAGATATTATGGAGAAATTTTTGGGGTAGTAGATATTGGATATATGAAGATGAAACTTTAACTAAAGAATTACTTATATATCATAGAAAAATATATGTTAAGGAAATAAAGGAGGGAAAATAACATGGATTTTTCAAAATTAAATTTAGAATTTGCTAATATGCAAAAGACAGTCGAAGATTATAACAAAATAATTACTTTGATTAATATGAGGATTAAAGATAATTTAAGGACTGTCAGTAAATACGAAACGAAAATGAAAAATACAAAAAATAAATTAGAGAAAGATTTAGCACATTTATATATAACATCAATTAAATGTGAAACTGAATTTTTAGAAAGTTTAGTAAAGGAGGAAAAAACTAATGAACGAGAATCAGGGAATACTAAAAATGTATAATGAAGAAGAAGTAAAGCAAATACTTAATAGTAAAGAAAGATTGGTTTTTATAGATAATGGTAGTGAGGAAATTGTTGCTAGATATGAAGATTTACCAGATATTATTGTAGATGTAAATGAAAAACTTGGTCATACCGAAAACCTAAAAGTATATGATTTTGATAACCCAAACATTGATAAGCCTATTTTAACAACAATTGGTTTCTTTTTAGATAAATGTGATCCAGATGTAAGAAAAGATATTATAGATAGGTTAGTTAATTTGCAAACTGGAGTAGAGGAAGTAAAAGATTATAAAGTAATTGATGAAGATATGCTAGATGATGTTATGAATGAAATAGATGAAGAAATGGAAAGATAATTATGCCAATTCCTTATATTATCATTTTAGTTATAGTTGTATTAATAATTATCTTTTTATATTTTATTGAACCACTTATAACTAGGCAGAAAATTAAAGATAATAATGAACATGGTAGTGCTAGGTGGTCAACTTTTCAAGAAATTAAGAAGAACTTTAGAAAAGAAAAAATAAGTAATATTGTTGAAAGTGGTTTTCCAGTTTATTATTCAAAGGATAATAAATATGTATGGTTTGATATGACAACACCCCATTGGATTTATCTAGGATCAACTGGTAGTGGTAAAAGTGCTACTGCTGTTATTCCAGAATGTAGTTTTATAGCAACTGCTAAAAATAAAAAGAGTGTTTTTATTACTGACCCAAAGGGAGAAATCTTTTCTACAACAAGTAAGATGTTTAAAGATAATGGTTATAATGTATTTACATTGGATTTTAGAAATCCAGAATATTCTAATCATTCTAATTTACTTGAAACTGCAATAAATGAATATGAACTTTTTGATAAAAACGAAAAATTAAGTGATAAAGAAAAAAATGAAGAACTAAAAATTAAATATAAAAATGAGGCAATAACACATTATGCAGGGTGTAATCAAATAGTAAATGATATATGCACTATGATTATGGCTGATAGGACTGCAAAAGAGGCTTTTTGGAATAATAGTGCAAGTGATTTATTATATGGTATTATTTTTTTGTTTTTAGAAGATTATGCTGATGGAAAAATTAAAAGAGAGCAAATAACATTAACATCTATGAAAAAATTTCAAAATAGTTCCATGACTGACAAAAACATAAAATCATTAAGAAAATATGTAGAGGCAAAGCCTTATGGATTTAAAAGTAAAGATAAATTGATACCAATTATTTCTACTAGCGAAAACACTTATAAAAGTATAACATCAATATTCAATGAAAGAATGACTCTGTTTGATGATGTAAATGTAGAAAATATAACATCAAATTCTGACTTTGATTTTGATATATTAGGAAAAGAGCCGACGGTATTGTATTGTTGCATACCTGATGAATCTAAAATATATTACACTTTAGTATCAGTAGTAGTATCTTTAATCTATAAAAGATTGGTATTGTTATGTAATCAACAACCTAATAAAAGGTTACCAATCGAACTTGTATTTTTACTTGATGAATTTGCAAATACACCACCTTTACAGGACATTGAAACAATCGTATCAGTAGCTCGAAGTAGAGGAATGTATTTTCAATTTTTCTTACAAAGTTTTGCCCAACTTGATAATTTATATGGTAAAGAGGTTAGTCAAATAATACAAGATAACTGTGGACTTGCTTATTTAAAAACAAATACACAAGAAACAGCTGAAGCAATTAGTTCAAGACTTGGAACTCATGGAGTAGAAACCACCTCATTAAATTACTCTATTAGTTTACTTAATAATAATGGGAGTAAAGGCACAAGCCTTATTTCAAGAAGATTATTAACTGCTGATGAGATAAAACAATTACATTATAAAACTATTATATTCCCAACAATAGGTTATCCAATCTTTCGTGATACAGTAATTTATCAAAAGTTTAGTTGTTATAAAAAGGGATTTATTGATAGAAAAATAAGACCACTTGAAAGACTAGCAAATACATACTATACAGTAGAACAATTAAAATTCAATAATAAAGAAAGTAATCAAGAGCCTAAACTTGATACTGCTGAATCTAAAATTAAAACAAAGTTAGTATCAATAATAAATGAGGTATTAAAAGTCTTTGGAAAAATTGATTTTAATGTTGAATACGTTAAAGATGATAATAACATCATAGCCCAGTTGTATCTAGCACCACCATTATCAACTAACGATCTAAAAGAGTTAGAAGAATTAAGTAGTAAATTAGATTTTTTCTATAATGCTATATCAGATAAAGGAAAAGTTAATCGTAAAAATAGAAACTCATTAATTGAGGTTTTTTTAGTTAATAAAGAAAAAGAAATGTGAAAGAAGGTGTAGGAATGACTAATATTGGAGATTATATTGCAAAAGCAAGAATAGATAAAGGCTATTCTATGAGAAAACTGGCTAGATTAAGTGGATTAGATAATGCCACAATATCTAAAATAGAATCTGGTAAAATCAAAAATCCGAAATTATCATTAATAAAAACATTATGTAGATATTTAGATATTGCTTATGAAGATTGTCTTTATGTTATGCAATTAGGTGCAACTTATAATCCTAATAACAATATTTTAATGAATTATTATAATAATATTTCTGATGATGAATTAAAAAGCACTTATAAAAATATCATAGGTAAAATAAATGAATATGATAAAATTTTATCTTATTTACACCAACAATTTAATCAAACTGATGATAAGAAATTATTGATAGATACAATAAAGTCTTATGAATATGAAAATAGAACTAATAAATATATTAGAAAAATTTTAGAAGAAAAAATACTTAATAAATATTTGAATAGTTAGGAGGGTTAAAAGTGAATAAAGAGTTTGTAAATGATTTTTTTAATATAAGAGATGAAACTTTAAAAGATATTCAAGATAATTCTTATAATTGGAATCGCTTCATTATCTACTGGTCTAAAATACTAGATGATTATAGCATTGATAATGTTCTTAACTTATATTCTTATAATTCTAGTGGTAGAGTTTTTAAGACCTTTGATGATTGGAATAGTGAGGAAATTGGTAGAAGAATAAAACCTAAAAGTAGAGGAATCCCAATAATTGTTAATGATGCAAAAATATATGTATTTGATATTAGACAAACTTATGGTAAAGAATATAGGACTTGGAATTATAATCACTATATTGATAAAGACATTTTAAATTATTATCAAGATAGTTATAATATTGAAAATGATGATAGTAAAACATTATATGAAAATTTTTATGATACGTTTTATGAAATATCATTAAATCAAATAATGAATAATTATAGAACAATGTCATCAGATGAAGTGAAGTTCGTTGCTAAAACAATGACTTCACTTTTTTTAGCGAAATCTAATTTTAATATAAATAATCTTCCAACAGTTTATGAAATGCTGGAAAATATGGAAACTGATGATATTTTAAAGTGTATGCAGATAGCCAATAAAGAAACTGCAAACATATATAATGATTTTATAGAGAAAACTGATAATCTTATTTCCATACAAAATGCTATTCGGGAAAATGTACTTAATCAATTTAAAGAAGATACATTTATAAGTGAAGAACAAAAGCAGAACTTTATATCATCAATAGAACGAAATTCATTCTTTAATAGTGAGTATATTGAAAATATCTATAATGGATATGTTACTAGATATGAACGTGCTTTTAAGAAAATGGTAAATAATATTGTAGATGAAATAACTACTGAAAGCAATGTAGAAAGTATTAAAGAAACTAAAGTTGATGATAGTGAGGAGATTAATACTGATATATCTTCAATAAGTGATGAAGAAAATGTTAGAGAACAAATGTCATTATTTGCACCTAAAGAAGAAGAACTCGCAAATAAAATATGTGATATTTTCAATTCTTTTGATACAAAATACCAAAATACATTTGAAATTAATAATGTGGAATTACAAAAGTGGGAACATATTAAAAGTAAAAAGAGAAATTTATCTATTATTTTAACAAGTTCTTTGATAGGAGAGTTTGCAGATAGAGATAATAGTTTCACTTATTTTAATAGTGATAAAACTGATGAAATAAAGTTAAATAATAGCATTGTAAATAATTATTTTTTACAAGAATTATATAAAGATAAAGATTTTTCAATATCATTTACTCCTAGTATGATTCATATATATTGGCATAACTTTGATGATAAAACTTTTGATATGAATATTCCTAGTACAAAACAAGTAGATCAAAGTGAGATAGATAATCAAGAGTTAGAAAAAATTGATAACGAAATATCTGCAATAAATAATGATAAAGAAATAGATTATAAGGTAACAACAGCTGAAATAATACCTACTCGTGATGGCATTGAAAATAATGTTATAGAAGAACATACTTATAATACTGCTGGAGAGAAAATAGAAGAATATCCTAAAATTAACTATCATATTGAAGATGATAAAGTTGATACAAGTTTTGGTGCAAAAGCAAGATTTGAAGATAATGTAAAAGCAATAGAACTATTAAAAAAGTTAGAAACTGAAAATAGAAATGCAACTAAAGAAGAACAAGATGTTTTAGCACGATATGTTGGTTGGGGTGGAATTGCTGATGCTTTTGATGAAAGAAAAGAAAATTGGAAGAGTGAGAGAGAAAGATTAAAATTACTTTTAAGTGATGAAGAATATAAATCGGCATCTCATTCCACATTATCTTCTTTTTATACTCCAAATGTTGCAATAGATGGAATATATAAAGCACTAAAACAATTTGGCTTTGAGAAAGGTAATATTTTAGAGCCTAGTTGTGGTATTGGAAATTTCTTTGGTAGATTACCTAATGAATTTGCAAACTCTAAATTATATGGAGTAGAGTTAGATAGTATAAGTGGTAGAATTGCTAAAAAACTTTATCCTAATGCAAAAATAGAAATAAGAGGTTATGAGGAATCGAAAGTTAGTGATGACTTATTTGATGTTGCAGTTGGTAATGTTCCTTTTGGTAGTAATACAGTTTATGATAGAAGATATAAAGATAAGTTTTTAATTCATGACTATTTCTTCCAAAAGACATTAGATAAAGTTAGAGATGGAGGAATAATTGCTTTTATAACCACTGATGGAACTCTTGATAAAAAAGATACAAAGGTAAGAGAATATATTGCAAAAAGGGCAGAGTTTTTAGGAGCATTAAGACTACCAAATAATACATTTACAGGTAATGCTAATGCTAAAGTTACATCAGATATTATTTTCTTAAAGAAACGTGATGAATTAAAACATGATGTAAGTGATGAAAGTTGGATTTATACAAGTGAATATGATGATGGAATAACAATTAATAATTATTATATTGATAATCCTGATATGATGCTTGGTAAAATGGAATTACATTCAACTGCTTATGGTTATGACAACACATTAAGTCCAATAGATGAAGATATTAATGTTTTAATGAATAAGGCATTAAAAAAGTTACCAACTAATATCTATGAACAAACTACCTTTATTCAAAATGAAAACAATGATTACGAGGTACTTGATGCTGATGATAGTGTTAAGAATAATGCTTTTGTTATTATAAATAAAGATGGCAAAGATATAATTTATCAAAGGTCTTTTTCTAGTTTAGTTCCTTACTCTATTCAAGAGGGAATGGTAGCAAAAAGAATAATTGGTCTTTGTAAAGTAAAGATTGCTTTAAGAGAGGTTTTTGATATACAACTTAATGATGGTAGTGATGAAGAACTATCTTTAGCACAAGAAAAGTTAAGTAAAGAGTATGATGAATTTTATAAAAAGTATGGTTATATAAACGATAGTGTAAATGCAAGAGCTTTTGATAGTGATCCAGATTATTATTTACTTACATCTATTGAAAATAAAATTAGTAAAGATGATGAAGAAAATGATAAACCTAAATATGAAAAAGGAGATGTATTCACAAAGAGAACTATCAGAAAAAGTAAAAAGATAACAAGTGCTGAAACTGCTGAAGAAGCATTAAGGTATTCACTTAACAATCGTGGATGTGTTGATTTTGAATATATGAAAACATTATATCCAAAAGAAGAAAGTGAAATCATTGATGAACTTGATAATTTAATTTATCAAGATCCTGAAAAGATAAATGATTTTAATCATGGTTGGGTAATAGCTAGTGAATATTTAAGTGGCAATGTAAAGCAAAAATTAAATTATGCTAAAACAGTTAATGAGGATAATAAGTTTGACAGGAATATAGAGGCACTTGAAAGAGTACAGCCTAAACCACTTGAATATGATGAGATAAGTATTAAATTAGGCTCTACTTGGATACCAGAAGATGTATATCATGAGTTTTGTTGCGAACTTTTAGATATTCCTAGTTGGAATAAGAGTCAGCTAAAGATTAAATATGCTAAAGAGGTTAATACTTGGTTATTTCAAGCTAGTGGCTTATATGGGTATGGAGTAAAAAATACAAGCACTTGGGGAACTGATAGAGCAGATGCTTTGTCTTTAATTAAAAACTCTTTAAATCTACAAAGTGTAACTGTCTATGATAAATTAGAAGATGAAAGAAGAGTTGTAAATCCAGTAGAAACTGCTAATGCTAGAGAAAAGCAGGAGGCAATAAAGCAAGAATTTAAAGAGTGGATTTGGAAAGATGAAGATAGAAGAAATAGACTTGTAAAATTATACAATGAACAATTTAATTGTATGAAAGAAAGAGAATATGATGGTAGTCATTTAACTTTTGATGGTATGAATCCAAATATAGAACTTCGACCACATCAAAAAAATGCAGTTGCTCGTGTTTTATATGGTGGTAATACTTTACTTGCTCATGCAGTAGGTGCTGGTAAAACTTATGAGTGTATTGCTAGTGCAATGGAATTAAAAAGGCTAGGTATAGTTAGTAAGCCAATGTTTGTTGTTCCTAATCACTTATTAGGACAATGGGCTAATGAAATTTTAAAATTATATCCTACTGCGAATATACTTGTTGCAACACAAAAAGATTTTGAAAAAACAAGAAGAAAAAAACTCATGGGAAAAATAGCAACAGGCGATTGGGATGCAGTTTTAATTGCTCACTCTAGTTTTGGTTTAATTCCTATGAGTAAAGAGTATGAACAAAAGCACATGGAAGAACAAATAGAAGAAGTAGTTAATGCAATAGAAAGGATTAAAGCAGAAACTAATGATAGTTTAAGTGTAAAAAAACTAGAACAAATTAAAACTAGCATGGATACCAAACTAAAATCATTAATTGATAGACCAAAAGATGATGTGGTAACATTTGAAGAATTAGGTGTTGATGAATTAATCGTTGATGAGGCACATATGTTTAAGAATTTACCTATGTTTTCTAAAATAAGAAATGTTGCTGGAATAAATAATAGTGAATCTAAAAAAGCAACAGACTTATTTATGAAGATAAGATATGTGCTAGAAAATAATGGTGGTAAAGGTGCGGTTTTTGCAACAGGTACTCCTATTTCAAACTCTATGGGAGAACTATTTGTTATGCAAAAGTATTTGCAACTTGATAGATTACGAGAAATGGGACTTGAACATTTTGATGAGTGGGCATCAACTTTTGGAGAAATTGTTAATAGTTTTGAAATCGCTCCTGATGGTAGTGGTTTTAGAACAAAAGCAAGATTTGCTCAATTCTTTAATATTCCAGAATTAATGACTTTATTTAAAGAAATTGCTGATATTCAAACATCTAAAATGTTAGATCTACCAGTTCCTAAATTAAAAGGTGGAGATTATAAAACAGTAGTTGCTCCAAAGAGTGAAGAACTTGCTGAATATGTTAATAAATTAGCAGAACGTAGTGAAATTATTAGGAATGGTTGTGATCCAAGAGAAGATAATATGCTTTTAGTAACTAATGATGGTAGAAAAGCAGCACTCGATTTAAGAATGATAGATTCTAGTATGCCAGATTTACCTAATTCAAAAATAAATATGGCAGTAGAAAATATTTATAGAATATGGTTAGAAAACAAAGAGGACAAGTTAACACAACTTGTCTTTTGTGATTTATCTACTCCTAAAAATGATGGTTCTTTTAATGTATATGATGATATTAAAAATAAACTTATTGCTAGAGGAGTACCAGCAGATGAAATCGAGTATATTCATAATGCAAAAACTAATCCTCAAAAATTAAAACTTTTTGAAGATATGCGAAATGGAACGAAAAGAATTTTGATAGGATCAACTTCTAAAATGGGAGCAGGAATGAATGTTCAAGATAAGTTGATTGCTTTACATCATTTAGATTGTCCATGGCGACCTAGTGATATTGAACAACGTGAGGGAAGAATATTAAGACAGGGTAATCAAAATGATGAGGTAGAAATATATCGCTATGTTACTGAAGGTAGTTTTGATGCTTATTCTTATCAGTTGATTCAAACAAAAGCAACTTTTATCAACCAAATAATGTCTAATAGTAATGGTGGTGGAAGAACTGCCGAAGATTTAGATAGAGATACACTTACTTATGCAGAAGTTAAAGCACTTGCTAGTGGTAATCCATTGATATTAGAAAAGTTTAAAGTCGAAAATGAACTAAAACAATTATATTTATCTAAAAGTAGATATGATAAATCACATATTGAGCTTGAGGCAAAATATAATACTGAATTACCAAGAGAATTAAAATATAAAAAGCAATATTTAAGTGGTCTTGAAGAAGATATAAAAAATGTAAAGGACTTGTCTGCTGATAATTTTGTAATTACTATTAGAGATAAAATTTATGATTCTAGGAAAGATGCTAGTACAAAATTTTATGAAAGTTTTTCTCTTTTAAAACCTAGAGAAGAAGCTAAACTCGGCGAAATAAGTGGTTTTGATATTGTTGGTACTAAAGATGAATTATGGTATAAGCCAGTTATTTATATAAAAGGTGTAGGAAAGTATAAAGTTGAAATTAATAATACTGATGAGATAGGTAATATCTTAAAGTTAGAAAATATGTTAAAGAGTTTTGATAATAAAATCGGTACTGTTAAAGACCAAATTGCTTATACTGAAAAACAACTTATAGATTGCAAAGAAGAACTTGATAAACCATTTACACAGCAAGAGAGAATTAGAGAATTGCAAAAAGAGAAAGCAAGAATTGATAGTGAACTTGATTTAGATAAACAAGAAAACACTAGGAGTGTCGAAAAAACTAATGAAGATGAAATGGAGAGATAGAAATGAATTTAAAAGATGAATTGTCAAAATTTTTTTCCAATAGTTTTAACAAACGTAAAGCCCCCGAGTATGACAGAATATTATCGTGTAGTTTCAAAGGAGAAGTAAAGGGAGCTTTTATGACAACTGATTGCGCTACTGTAAAACTTTTACCAAGTAAATGTAAAATAGGATTAATTAATATTGGAGAAATATTAGATGCTGAGTTTGATAATAGTGAATCATATCATCATAAAGCAATAATATTTTGCGATAAAGATAACGTAGTGTGTGTTTATAATAGCAAAAATGATAGTTATTTTGAAGATGGATATGAGTATTTTGAGCCAGCTGAACAAAGATTGTATATTAGATGTAATAGTGATGCTTCTTATGAGGCATTGAAAAACTTTATTAATCAAAGTAGTAAATATCATGAGTTCGTTGAATATGAATATGAGATACCGAGAAAGAAAGCATTTGAAACGATATTTACTGCAAATGAAAACGTTATAGATGATATTAAAAATAATGATTTAATGCTGATAGAAGAAAAAAACAATTTTGAGCAAATGGAAAGATAATTTTTTTGTTAAAAATCCCTTGCAAAATTTCTTTTTTTAAGTGATAAATAGAACGAACAAAAAGAGCCACTAGATAGGTCTAATTTATTTGCTAGTGATTTTAGTATAGTGGCTTGAATGGTTATAAGTATAAAAAAATAAAGTCGCTTAAAATGGCTTTAAATTGATTATATAGTATATGCAATATTTAAAAGGAGGATTGATAATATGTATATTACTAATACAACAGAAGATGTAAGAAAATTAGTTGAGGAGTTAGAAACTACATCAGATCTTACTAAATTAAAATTTCTTATGTATATATTTGGTTTGTTAAATAATAATCAAATAAATGATAAAAATGAATCTAATCCAGACTTGGTAGAAGATGATGATATGACAATATTTAATTCAGAGAAAATTGGTCTTACAACAAATGCTTGTACCATTTTATTACAATATTTTGCTATGCTTTATAATGGCATGACAGATAGCAAAGATGCTTATGAAGATAATGGAAATATTTTAGGCATTAATTATAATAAAAAAGATAAGGAACTTGCATCTAAATTTGAAAAACTAAATTTTAATGAAAAACTAGATGTGTTTAGTGAAGTAATAGTTAGATATGATAATGAAACTTATTTTGATGAAAGAACACTTGTAGTATCATTGAATTCAGAATTAAGTGGATTTGATATTGCACACACGATACAAAAATACAAAAAATAACAAATAAAAATAGGGCTTTTATTAAGTCCTTTTTTTATTGTTTGGAAAGGAGAAGAATTATGGATAATTTGCTTACTGATAATTTGAAATTGGTGTATTTTGTAATTAAAAAAATGAATATATTTAATTCTAGTGAGTATGAAGATTATTATCAAATTGGAGTAATTGGATTAATCTATGCAACAAAAACATATAATCCAAATCTAAAAATAACTTTTTCGACTTATGCTTATGTATGTATCAAAAATGAAATTTTAAAATATATTAAAAAAAATGAGAAAAAATATATTTCGTTAGAAAATAAATTATTTGATGATATAAGGATTGAAGATACTATTATAGATGATGACAATTCAATTATTGAAAAAATAATCTTAAAAGAAACAAATAATGAATTATACACAATTTTAGATACGAAATTGGATGATATAGAAAGAAAAATAATTAAAATGTCTTTTGGAATAGGCTGTCGTGAATACAAACAAAAAGAAATTGCAAATATTCTTAATATACCACAATATAAAGTATCTAGAATAAAAAAAAGAGTATTAGAAAGATTAAAAAAATGTATGGAGCTTACAATTTAAAAAATATAATCAGAATATCTATCATAAATTGTACTTAAATGTTATAATAAAAGTACCTGAAAGATTGATATTTGAGATATTTTTATTGTAAAACTTAAATACAATTAAATTAGTAAGAACTTATAATGGAGCAGATGGACTAAAGACTGGGCATACGGATAATGCTAAGTACTGCTTGGCAGTGACAGCAAAACGAGATGGAATGAGACTTATTGCAATAGTTTTGGGAGAAGATAATGCTAAAGTAAGAAATAGTGAGGCAGCTCAATTATTGGATTATGGATTTAATAATAAGCAAATTCAATTGATTAAAAAGAGTACGGATGAAATAAAGAAAATTAAATTAGACAAGGCAACAGAAAAGTCTATTACTATAGTGCCAAAATATGATGTTAGTATCCTTAAGGATAAAGGAATTAGTAACACTAAATATAAAACAAGTGTAAAAGTAGGCAAGATAGTATTACCTTTGAAAAAAGGTGATGTGGTAGGAAAAATATCAGTATTAGATAATAATAAAGTAGTGGCAACACAAGATTTAGTAGCTACTAAAAATGTTGATAAATTAAACTTTTTTCAATTGTTTATGAAAAATATTACAAAAATTAGTAGTGGTATATTATAGATAAAATTTAATCATAATACTTAAATTTATGTAATATTGTTAGTAGTTAACATTCCTTGAATATATGAGTAATAAATAATATTTGTTTTCACAAAATAAAAGTTTCGCATTGAACAAAATAGAAATTTGTAATATAATGTTAGAGACATTAAATGCTGTCTAGTCTATGTCTGCGATTAGATGGTATTTTTTTATTTATAGAAAAAATACCGATAACTTTTGAAAGAAAGGAGGAGGTATATAATGCCTAAAACAAAGTTTCAGAACTTTATATTTACTTTAATAACTGCTGTTGTAATGGCTTATTTTATGGTAGTTTATAGCGTAGCAATAAATTTATCTGAGGGTTTAATCAATCAAACTTTTCTAATTGCCTTAAAAGAGTTTCCCATTGAAGGGATAATAGTATTTGTATTAGCGTTTTTTGTTGCAAGTCCTATTGCAAAAAAATTGGCATTTAGAATAGTAAATCCTAAAGAGGATAATAAAATGTTTGTTATTGTATCAATTCAAACATTTACAGTGCTTATTATGTAGTATATATGCTTTATTTGCACAATACTTAATAAATAGTAATATTGTATGTAATTACTTGATATTATATTGTAAGAACTTTATAATGGCTTATCCTTTACAAATCTTTTTTGTAGGACCATTAGTAAGAAATATTTTTAGAATAGTATTTAAAAAACAATTAAAACAAATATAGCAAAAACTTAATTTATATGAAGAATTATTATAGATGAAAAATCGCATTTGGCGATTTTTATTTACTTTGAATATATTAATAAGTATAATTATTTTAGATAATGGAGTTTGATAATATGAAAAGATCTAGAAAAATATCAATAGGAACAATAGTATTGTTTGTAGTTTGTTCATTAATATATTATAGAAATGATTTAGCTGTTTTAATTGGAAATAAGACAAATAGTATTAAAGTTGTCAATGTTAATGATAATACATCTTTAGAAAATAGTAATATTCCTGATTATAGTGGTAATAGCTATATAATTATAAATAATAATAAACCAACCTTTTCTGATAATGATATGTCATTAACTGGTGAGGTTTATAGTGAACTTGATTCCTTAGGAAGATGTGGAGTAGCTTTTGCAAGAGTTGGAAAAGATACTATGCCTACAGAAGAGAGGGGGAGTATAGGAATGATAAAACCATCTGGATGGCATACAATAAAGTATGATATTGTAAATGGTAAATATCTTTATAATCGTTGTCATTTAGTAGGATATCAATTAACAGGTGAAAATGCTAATCCTAAAAACCTTATTACTTGTACAAGATATATGAATACTGTAGGAATGTTAGAATTTGAAAATAAAGTAGCATCATATGTTAAAAAGACAAATAATCATGTATTATATAGAGTTACTCCAATATTTCGTAATGATAATTTATTAGCAACAGGGGTTCAAATAGAAGCAGAATCAATAGAAGACTTAGGTAAGGGAATTAGTTTTAATGTTTTTGTTTATAATGTTCAACAGGGAATAGAAATTGATTATAAAACAGGTGATAGCAAGTTAAAGTAGGAAGTATTACTTCCTTTTTTTGTTATATTTTGTCGAAAGAATAATTTGTAATGTTTTGTCGAATTGGTATAAAAAAAATAAAAAATGGTCTATATTTTTATAGAGGTGAAAATATGTTATATACACAAGTTATCAATGGAATACTATATATGGGTTTTGAAGGGGTGATTAATGATCAGGCAATATTAGAATTAAGTCAAGAAATAGATTATATGTTATATAGACAAGGAATAAATTATTACGCAATTGATTTTAATAATCTAAATATCGAAAGTAGTAAATTTATTAATTTATTTCAAAATAAGTTAGTAGAAATATTTTTAAGATGTGGTAGTGTAGTTTTATGTGGAATGAATAATATTATGAGGAAGGTAATAGGAAATAGAAACAATCTTTTTTATGTAAATAATAAGGCAGATATATTTAAAGTTTTGAGTTTATAAAGGAGAAATATGGATACTATTTTACAATACGAGAATTTAGTGAGAAGCATAATTAGTAAATACACATATTATGGTGATTATGAGGATTTATATCAAGTGGGAATGATGGGACTTGTAAAGGCATGTAAAAATTATAAAGAAAGTACAGCAAAATTTTCAACTTATGCTTATAAATATATATTAGGAGAAGTAAATACATTTATTAGAGAGAGTCAACCTGTAAAAATTAGTAAGGATATTATTAGACTTAATAAACAAATAGAAAAATGTCGTGAATTATTACATCAAAAATTACAACGAGAACCCAGTGATTTAGAAGTTTCACTTTTTTTGGAAATAGATGAAAATAGGATAAGAGAAGTTAAAAACTTAATGCAGAAAGTAGAAAGTCTTGATTTCGTAAAAAGTGAGGATGAAGATAGTTATTATAATTCCATTATCACTTATGATGATAATTTAGATTCAATGCATTTAGATTTACAAGAGCAATTAAAAAATTTAAATGATGATGAGAAAAAACTTATTTATGCAAGATATTATGATGGTTATACACAAAGTGAATTGAGTAGAGAACTTGGAATGAGCCAAGTACAAATTTCTAGGAAAGAATCAAAAATTTTACAAAAACTAAAGGTTAATCTTTAGTTTTTTTGTATATAAAGAAATTATTGGTAAAGAATAATACTGGTGATTAAAAATGATTAATAAAAAGTATGATGAGATAGTAGAAAGACATAAACCTACAGAACAGAGAAGTAAAAATTCATTGATTGCATTTTTAATAGGAGGACTAGTAGGTGCAATTGGGGAGGGATTAATTCAAATTTATTGTAGTATTTGGCATATTTCTAGAACTGTAAGTTCTGTTTATATGATTATAACCTTGATTTTTATAGCGGCTTTAGCAACAGCGATTGGTTTTTTTGATAAATGGGTTAATTTTGCAAGATGTGGTTTATTAATACCTATTACTGGTTTTTCACATTCAATGATGAGTGCGGCTTTGGAATATAAAAGAGAAGGACCTATATTTGGTATCGGAAGTAATACATTTAAATTGGCTGGTTCGGTAATTGTTTATGGAGTAGTATCAGCTTGGACCTTTGGTCTCATTAGGCTAATTATAGGAGGTAGCTTGCTATGACATTTAAATATGATAAAGTCTATCTTAATGAAACTTATACTGTTGTAGGTCCATATGAAGATAAAGGACCACTTGGAAAATATTTTGACAATAGTTATGAAGATTTATATTGTGAAGCTGATTCTTGGGAAAAGGCAGAAACTAAGTTATTAGAAGAAAGTATGAAAAAAGCACTTAGAAAAAATAAATTAACAAAAGAAAATATTGATTTAGTTATTTCTGGTGATTTATTGAATCAGGTAACTTCTTCTTGTTATGCGGCAAGTAAAATAAATAAGCCTTTTTTAGGAATTTATAGTGCATGTGCTTCAAATGTAGAAGGACTTATTATTGGATCAAATTTTATTAACAGTGGAATTATTAATAATTGTTTATGTGGTACTAGTTCACATAATATGTCTAGTGAAAAACAATTTAGAAATCCTACCGAATATGGTGCACCTAAACCTGAAACTGCTACCTTTACAGCAACAGGTGGAGCGAGTGCTGTGATTTCTAATAAAAAAAGTAATATTAAAATAGAGAGTGCTACTATCGGGAGAATTGTAGATTATAATCAAAAGGATGCTTTAAATATGGGTGCAGTGATGGCTTGTGCTGCAGATACATTAAAAAGACATTTAGATGATTTAAATCGTAAAGAAGATTACTATGATTTAATTTTAACTGGTGATTTAGGTCTTTATGGTAGAGAAATATTGAAAGAGTTTATGATGAAAGAACATAAAATTAATATAAGTTGTAACTATAATGATTGTGGTGTAATGCTTTATGATTTGGAAGAACAAAAAGAAGTCTTGGCCGGAGGTAGTGGTCCTGTATGTAGTGCATTGGTATTATATGGTTTTATTTTAAATGAAATGAAGAAAAAGAATATAAAAAAAGTTTTATTAATTGCTACTGGGGCATTATTTAGTCCAACTATGCTTTATCAAAAAGAAAATATTTTAAGTATTGCTCATGCAATTAGTTTGGAGGCTATATAATGGAAAAAATACTTTTATCATTCTTATTTTGTGGAGCAATTTGTTTAATAGCGCAAATAATTTTAGATAATACAAAACTTACTCCTGGACATATAACAAGTATATTTGTTGTACTTGGAGCCTTACTTGATACATTTAATATTTATGATATTATTGTAGAAAAAGTAGGTGGTGGTGCGATGGTACCAATTACTAGTTTCGGTCATCAACTAATTCATGGTGGACTTCATCAGGCCGAGGGTGCTGGAGTATTTGGTTTAGTAATGGGAATGTTTGACTTAACGGCTTCTGGAATAAGTGCAGCTATCATATTTTCATTTTTCCTTACTTTAATATTTAAACCTAGAAATTAAAAAAACTAAGAAAATTCTTAGCTTTGTTTGGATATTTCTATTATCATATCCATGTTATCATCTTTGGCCATAATATTTTTATGATGTTCGTGACATTTTAAACACTCGTATATTATCTTATATGTATCTTTAAATTTTTCAATGCCAACGGGTTTTAATAATCCTTGGCATTTATTTTGTCTATCACCCGGATTAATATCTATGTGAATAGAGTATAGACAATAAGGACAATGATCTCTTGCTGTATAATTTAGAGGTAGGACTTTTTTTCCACAATTTTGACATACAAATTCTTCATCACGCATCACAAATTTTTTCATTAAAATCACCTAGAATCATTATAACATATATGGTATAATAACAATATAGTTAGGGTTGATTTTATGAATTTAGATTTTACATTAGGAGATTTTAGTGGTCCACTTGATTTGTTACTTCATTTGATAAAAGAAAATAAGATGGATATTTTAAATATTGAAATAGAAAAAATTACAGATCAGTATATGGATTATCTTAATAAAATGGAAAGTATGAATTTAGAGGTAACTAGTAATTACCTTGTTCTTGCGTCTGAACTTTTATATATAAAGTCTAAAATGCTTTTACCAAGTGTCAAGGAAGAAGAAGAGAGCGAAGAAATTGATCCTAGAGAAGAATTAGTTAATAGACTTTTGGAATATCAAACTTATAAAGAAATTACTAAAACACTTAAAGAAAAAGAGGAGTTACGAAAAGATATATATACTAAAGCTCCAGAGGATATTAGAGAATATATTAGTAATGAAGTTAATATAGTTCAGGAAATGAGTGTTGATTCATTGGTTGATGCTTTCAAAAAATTTTTGGAAAGACAAAAAGAGAATAGACCAATTCATACACAAGTAACAGAAAAAGAAGTTACGGTTGCTGAAAGACGCAAAAAAATTAAAGATATAATTATGAGAAGAAAAAAGGTATCTTTTTTTGAACTCTTTGAGGATTATAGTAGAGAATATGTAGTAGCAACTTTTTTAGCTATCTTAGAAATGGCTAAGGCAGGAGAGTTGTTTATCAATCAAAATAATAATTTTGATGAGATAATATGTGAGGTAGGAAATGGAGAATAGAGCAATATTAGAAGGTTTACTTTTTGTAGTAGGTGAAGATGGATTAAATATTGAACAGATAAAAGATGTTTTTCAAATTGATGAAGAAGAGGCAAAAAATTTAATTTTTGATCTTAAAAATAGTTATAATAATCCTGATAGGGGGTTAAGGATAGACTTTTTGGGTAACAAAATTAAATTAACTACTAAACCTGAGCACAAAGCTTATTATCAAAAGTTAATTCTTAATCCTGAAACGAATGTATTAAGTCAGGCTGCTTTGGAAACTTTAGCCATAATTGCGTATAATGAACCTGTAACTAGAATGCAAATAGATGAATTAAGGGGTGTTTCAACTGTACAAATTATAAGAAAGCTTGTTGCTAAAGGATTTATTAAGGAGTCTGGTAGAAGTAATCTTCCTGGAAGGCCTATATTATATGAGACCACGAGTGAATTTCTGGATTATTTTGGACTTAATTCTATAGATGATTTGCCAGATATGAGAGACTTCATAACACAGGATGAAAATGAAGATGAAGTTGATTTATATCATTCTAAATATAAAGAACAAAATTAATTTAATCTCTTGTTAAAAATATATTAATTATGATATAATTATTTTGTTCTTGCCTGTGTGGTGGAATTGGTAGACGCGTTGGACTCAAAATCCAATGGTAGCAATACCGTGTCGGTTCAAGTCCGACCACAGGCACCAGATTGATAGGAAACTCGAACTTTTTCGAGATAATATAAAAACTACTCTCAAATTAAATTGAAAGTAGTTTTATTTTTTTATTTAGAAGCAAACTTGCAAATTGATATATCAATTTTTCGTGTGTAATAGGAAATACTCTATATAATTATTATAAATCTTTAAAAATTATGATTTATTAGTAATCATTTCAATAAGCTTTTTAGAACTATAATTTGGTTTTCTTTTTATTAATTGTTGCGATTACAATAGTTCTTTTTGAAATATTATTGTCAATTTTTATTTCATATAAGGATTTATTATTTAATTCATCTGATATGAATTCTTTAGTAGCATATCCAATCCCAAATCCGGCTTTAATTAAATCTATAATCAAATTATAACTAACGACTTCTAGTTTTGAATTTATTACATTATTATTTTTATAGAATATATGATATAATATCGGTGAGTTAAAAAAGGAGACGATAATGAAAAATATAATATTAGACACAGATTTATATAATGAAATAGATGACCAAATTGCTTTAGCATATGTATTAAAATCAAAAGATGAATTAAATTTAAAAGCAGTTACAATTGCGCCATTTACCAAAGGTGAATATAATACAAAAACGTCAATTGATAAAAGTTATGAAGTAGCTAAGAAAATATTTAAAATGTGCAATGAACAAAATGATAAGATAATATTTAAAGGGGCTACAGAATATTTTACAAACGATTCAACTCAAACCAATGCAGCAGTTAATGAGATAATACAAATAGCTAAAAAAAATGATAAAACATATATTTTAAGTATAGGATGTATAACTAATATTGCATTAGCAATAAAAAAGGACTCATCAATAATAAACAAAATAGAAGTAATTTGGTTAGGTACTAACTTTTTATTTATGAAAAATGATGATTTTAATTTTAGACAAGACGTTGAAGCTGTTAGATATGTATTGGATAGTAAAGTAAAAATAACTATAATTCCTGTTTATCCGGTAAGCTATGGACTAATGATTTCAAAATATGAATTAGAAAGTAGAATAAGAAATTCTAACAAATTGTGTAATTATTTTTGTGATATATTTACAGATGATTACGGTACTGAAAAAATAAGAAGAGTTATATGGGATATTAGCGCTATAGCATATATGATTAATAAAGAATGGTTTGAAACAATGGAAATAAGTTGTCCTAGAATAAAAGAGGATACATCATTTAAATTAACGAAATTTAGACATAAAATAAAATTTGTCCAAAATCTTGATAGTACTGAAATATATGATGATTTATTTTCAAAAATTACGAAGTGAGGTATATATGAAAATAAAATATTATGGTGATAAAATTGAAAAAAGTACTAGAGCAATATCATTATGTGGACCAACTCCTAGAAATAATAAAGTAACTAGTTGGAGAAAAGAAGCTTTGAATATATTACAAAATATTAATTATGATGGAATTGTGTATGTTCCGGAGCTAAAAGATGAAACGCCAGTATTTAAGACAAAGGATGAACAAGTATCTTGGGAGAGAGATTGTTATATGAATTCAAATGTATTATTGTTTTGGGTACCAAGGAAATTTCCATCAATGCTAGGCTTAACTACAAATGTAGAATTTGGTTATTGGCTAAAAAGTAAAAAATGCATATATGGTAGACCAGATGGTGCTTATAGAACACACTATTTGGATTGGTTATATAATTTAGAATATAATAAAAATCCAATAAATTCATTAGAAGAATTGTTAAAACAAGCAGTAAAAATGAGTAAGGGAGAGCAACTATGAAAAATATAATGATATTTGGGATATGTAGAACCGGGAAGACTACCTTTTCAAAAATGATACAAAAAGAATATAATAACTATCAAATTATAGAAGTTGACACAATCATTTCTGCATTACAAAAAACTGTTCCTAATGTTCCAATTGGATTTATTCACGATAATTTAAAAGAAAATAGATTGCCGGAATTTTTAAATTTGTTTATACAAAAGAATATTAATAAAAACGGGAAAGAACTAGGTTTTATTATAAATGGGGATTCTATCTTGCCAGAAGATTTATCTAAATATTTTGATTTAAAAGATATGATTGTTTATTATTTTGTAACTGAAAAGTTATCTCCTGAACAAATTCTAGAAAATTGTAGGAAGTTTGATTCAAAAGAAGAATGGACTACTAGAAGGTCCGATGATGAATTATTAAATCATTTTAAATTTTATAAAGATATAGAAAAGAAAATTATAAAAGATTGTAAGATATATAATATAAAATGCATTGATACATCTGAAAACAGGCAAATATTATTTAACCAGTTATTGGATGAGGTAAAATGTGAGTTGAATATATAAATTTTATGTAATAGTAAAGCTTATTCCAATTTATAAAAAATATGATATACTTTAGTAAATTGATTGATATTTGTATCAACCTTTATGAGAGCCAAAAGCTGTATATATCTACTTTATTGGTACCAGATTGATAGGAAACTCGAACTTTTTCAAGATACTCTCAAATTAAATTGAAAGTAGTTTTATTTTGAAGCTTAATAATATATGAGTAAATTAATATATTGTTAAGTGTGTATAAAATAATTTATTAGTAATCATTTCAATTTATTTTTAATATTCAAATGATGTTATGATGGAGGT
>OBJG01001182.1_pt1 | contig 21394 bp, 9 predicted proteins | sample 1517941 | NCBI WGS metagenome assembly OBJG01 (sample SAMN04571712, study PRJEB22368) | human gut metagenome | biome: human gut; material: stool | host: Homo sapiens | place: Luxembourg | collected 2012-09-21
TCTTATATATACCATTTTCATAGACATACACCTTATCGGCATATTTTGCAAAACGTACCGTCCCGGACTCTACAGGAGTGTATACGATATAACCATCTCCAACCGAAATTTCCTGTTCAGATATGCAACCTGATACTTCCAGGGTGAAATCACCGACAGGAAGAGAAAATTCACTCAAATCCTGAACACTGTTACCTGCAAAATTGTTCTGCATCGGTAAATAGGGAATTACTGTTTGCGCTCGCAAATTATCTGATAATGCCCCCAAGAACATTATTAGTAATATGGTGTAAATACGGTTCTTCATTATAAGTAACATATCAAAACATACTATTTATATAAGTAATATTTTACACATAGACATTCATAAAAGGATGAATAAAGGAATTAGAGTTCAGTTTCCCTAAGTTTAAACTGAAATATTGAAATCAAGAAAGACCATTCACAATAAATGCAAATGGCCTTTCAAGTTTTTGCACTATTATTGGAAATACCTATTGTATAACAAACTATCCATCATGCTACTTTTCTGCCGGCATATCAGCCGTAGTCGGCCAATAAGGATTCTGATAAATCGGTGAAGTCTCAATCGTTTTACCATCGGTAGATGTTATCTGGAATTGGTCAATACGTATCGGATCCAGATAATGAGCCATTTTCCAAACGAAACCATCATAAGCCAGTTGGTTTGTTGTCTTTCTATATGGAAGCAAATACTCACTGTCAGCAGGTGAAGACACATTTGCCTTACTGGTACCATAAACAAGTGTTGTTTTACCTGCCGAATTATCATACCAACGTTCCATTGGTGTATTCCAAAGATGCATACCTTCAGGTATATAAGGCTTAACCATCAGTTGATCCATTGCTCTCCAACGACACAAATCCATCCATCGGAGTCCTTCTGATATATATTCGCAACGGCGTTCCCGACGAATATTATACAAGGTCTTATCAACCAGAATCTTTCCGGCCGAATAAGCGCCCCAATCATTTTCAGCTTCCTTATTCATATCAGTAGCAGCAATAGTGGCATCGATATTATCACTAACTAAAGCACGGCGGCGAAGAAGTTGCCAATACTCACGGGCTGTATTATCCAGTGTTTGATTCTTTTCGTAGCTGGCCTCCATATAGTTCAATAGAGCTTCCGAAGCACGATAGATAGGAATACCAAGGAAACATTTGTTCTGAACCAAATATTTACTATCCCAAGCGCCACCTTTACGCAATGCGTAACCGGTAGTGTAAGTATACTGCACAGCACCATCTGTAATTTTCGGATACGGCTCATCCAGCCAAATATTAGTAAGTCCCGAAACACTTTCAATCAATACATTCTTTTGTCCCGGTTCTTTCAGGAAGATAGACAAACGACTGTCCCGATTGATACGTACATTAGCGATTGTTTTGTCTCCCATGTAGTAACCATCACCGTCGGCATAGGTTCCATGAGCATAGATGGGCAGGCCATCAGCCATCAGGAAACTTTGTACCAAGCCACGAGTCACACCAACACCCCAGTTGCCTTCGTCCGCAGCCAAAGCAACATCATGACCGCTTCCCAATCCCTGAACATACTGACGCCACATCAACACTTCCTTCACACCCGACAAGTCTTCTTGCCCGAACATGGCAAAGTAAGGATTCTCCGCGGTAGCCAAATCTTGCTTCACAATACCCGTATTCTTTGTCAGGCTTGCTTTATACTTCTCTGCCACTTCTTTAGAAGCAGCCATCGCTTGCTCCAGAAACCAATTGATTTCATTGTCAATACTTCCACTTGGATACTGATAGCTGGCATTATAATCTTTTGTCTTACCGGGCCATCCTTCACCATTGGGGACAAATGCCGTACCTTTAAAGTATTTCAGCCATGTAGCCTCAAATAAGGCAACACGCGATTTAAGCAATAAAGCCACATCACGACTAAGACGTGTTGTTTGAAAACTCTTTCCATCCATCAATGTCGCTGCCTTATCTAAGTCCGAAAGGATGAAACGTGCTACCTCATTACGTGGCGAACGCTTGGCAGCCCCGGTCAGAATTTCCATATTATCAGTTAATGGTTCCGTTATAATAGGATAGTCTCCAAACGACTGATAACGTTTGAAATACTCTAATGCACGCAGCGTATACATTTCGCCGATGTAATGGCGAATACTACTCAATTCACCCGAAATCGTATTATCCGCCCCATTCAAGTCTTCGCCAAAGCGTGGCAAGACACTGGCAAAAAAGAAATTCATGTGATAGATATTGGTAAAAGACCAATCACCGGAAGCATTAGGTACTCTCCATTCTCCCGTACAGAAATAGCTGGGAGCATTTGCCGCTACCTGATTATCCGTACCCTGATCTGCGGCATAAAATCCATAAGAGTTACCGGTATTAGTAGGCAACATACTGGCATAATACTTATCCGCATAGGCTCGCAGATGTGAAGCATCCGTGAAGAAAGTTTCGGGTGCAAGTTGCGAAGTAGGTTCTCTGTCAAGGAAATCATCACATGACGCCATTGCACCACCCAAAGCCGTAGCTATCAATGCTAAAAATATATTTCTTGTTTTCATGATTTACTATCAAATTAAAAGGTTACACTTAGACCAAACGACCAGGTGGAAGACAAGGGGTAAGCGTTGCCACCCCAACCGCCAACACAGGTTTCAGGATCGAATATAGATGATAAGGAGGTGAACGTCAGTAAGTTTTCACCCGATACAAACACACGACAGTTGGCAATGCCTACTTTATCCAGCACAGACTTCGGTAATGAGTATCCTAACTGCAAGTTTTTCAGACGCATGTAACCGGCATTCTGCATATAACGGCTCTGAGTTTGTTGATTCTTAGATCCGAAGGTATTTCCATTCGAATTCGCAGAAGTAATGGGACGTGGATAGTAGGAGTCCAGATTGACGGGCAATTCATAACCTTCCAAACCAATAGGCTGGTCACGGAAATAATCATTATGTTGTTCCAAACCAATAGTATACCATTTGGAATAACCACCACGAACTCCCCAGAAGTAAGATGATTCACCCGGCCAGAAGTCATGTTTCAAAACGCCTTGTAAGAAGCAACGGAAATCGAATCCCTTATAACTGGCTGTCAAGTCAATACCGTAGAAATAATGCGGATTGCTATCACCCAGAATCTTCAAGTCACCATGGTCTTCCCAGGTACTGGCACCTTTACTGATTTTGCCATCACCATTCAGGTCTTTATACATGATATCTCCAGCCGCCCATTGCGAACCGATAGCATCTTGACCGCCATGAGGCAATGTGGCAAGATGGTTGTCCATCTCTTCCTGAGACTTAGCGATGCCGGCAGTCTCAAGTCCCCAGATAATACCGGTTTTCTTACCCGCCATATATGTACTGATAGAGCCTGTCTTGTTGCCGGGATAGCTGTCTATATAAGTTGTCTGGTCGGAAAGAGACAAGGTGACGCCGTAATTCAGTCCATTATTCAGACGATCTTTCCAAGAGAGTGAAACTTCCCAACCTCGGGTCTGAAGGTCACAGTTATTCGTGTTGGGTACAGAGATACCCAATGTGTTAGGCATCTGGTCAGCCGGGCCAACCATATTCTTGGTATAACGTATAAAGTAGTCAGCCGAACCCGTTAAACGGTTGTTTAGTAATCCCCAATCCAGACCAATATCCCAGGTACGGACAGTCTCCCATGTCAACGCCTCACTAATCAGGCTACCAACCGAAGCCGCCAAAGACATCACACGATAAGTGGGATAATAGGAACTCGTATTCTGGTTACCCAATTGCCCGTAAGAGAAACGCAGCTTCAACTGATCCACCACTTTGGTAGCCGGAGCAAAGAACTTCTCTTGCGCAATGTTCCAACCTGCCGAGAAGGAAGGAGATAGTTGCCAGCGACTACCCCTACGGAAACGGGAAGTACCGTCATAGCGCATATTCACTTCCAACATATAGCGGCCCATAAAGTCATAATTCAAACGTCCGAAGAAGCCGGCAGTAGCCCATTCTCTCGAATAACCGTTCACGCCCGTAGTCTTTTCTTCACCTTTTCCGCTCAATCCGGAGGTCAAGTCAAACTCCCAGAAATCTTCATCTTCTACATACAGTCCGTATTTGGTTACATCAAAATAATGCAGTTTGAATTCTTCCGCTTGGAAACCACCCATAAGTTTGATGTTATGCTTGTTGGCAAACGAATGAGAATACGCACTATAGACATTCAGGTTCAGATAATTCTCCTTCTGGTCATTCTCTTTCAGGCTCGAATCCTTGCTGGTCACAATCTTGTCCCCCTTCGGATCATAGTTATAGGCAGGGAGTGTAGCAGCCTTAGTGCTTTCTTCCTTGATGCTATAGTTAAACTCTACATTGGTGATCCAGTTCTTAATCGGCTCGATGATAAAAGCAGCCTGATGGTAGTGCCGGTCAGTCTGTTGGGTTCTTTGTCCACCCTCAGCCAATGCACGGGCATTATCATGGTTGATGTGCCCATTCTGATCATAAATAGGCATATTCGGCCAGTTACCACGTCCCAAGCCATCATAAAACCCATCTACAAGGCTGGTAGGTCTCCATATGTCATTACGAGTGAAACGGGTAGAATAGTTGAATTTCAGCCAGTTTGTCAAAGTAGCATTGATTTTAGCAGTGGTATTGAAACGCTGCAAGCCTTCTTTTCCAAACTCTACAAGTCCTTCTTGATCCAAATAGTTGAATGAAGCATAATAAGACATCTTTTCGCTACCACCCGTAACGCTGATGTTGTGTTCCTGCGAGAATACATGGTCTTTGTACATAGCATCCCAGATATCCGTATTGGCATATCCCATCGTCCAACGGTCTTGCCATGCTGTCTCACTCTTAGCATCCAACCCGACCTCTCCATTCGTAAACTTTCCATTCTGGAAATCAACCATTTTCCGCATCGTTTCATCTGTGTATGCACCCTTGATACCACGATTGGCATCCGCATAATTCATCATGACGGCAAACGAATAGGAATCCATAGCTTTCGGCATATTGATAGGACTGGAAATGCGGAAGCTATTGTTGTAATTGACAGACACTTTGCCGGACTGTCCCTTCTTGGTTGTGACAAGAATCACACCAAATGGTGCGCGCGAACCATAAATACTGGAAGCGGCAGCATCCTTCAAAACAGAGATATTCTCAATATCTTGCGGATTGACCGTATTAATGTCACCGACCATACCATCAATTAAAATCAATGGTGAACTGTTTGAACCGGAACCAATCGTACCTGTACCACGAACGGATACACTCATGTTTTTCTCCAACTGTCCCGAACTGGTCGTAATCTTCAGTCCCGGCACTAATCCCTGCAAAGCTTGAGTTGCCGACGTCACGGGACGTGATTCTATTTCTTTTGCTGTGGCAATGCCTACAGAACCTGTCAAGTTCACCTTCTTCTGTACACCGAAGCCCACTACCACGACTTCATCAAGCATCTCGGTATCATCTTTCAGCATTACATTGATTACTTTTCCTGCAACGGCCTGCACCTCTTGCGTCTTATAACCTATATAAGAGATGACGAGCGTTGCACCGGGATTGACGGCAAGAGAGAAGTTACCATTAATATCGGTAATGATACCGTTGGAAGTTCCTTTTTCGAGTACACTGGCACCGATAACGGGTTCGCCCGTTACGTCTTTCACAACTCCCGAAACCTTCACTTGTTGTTGAACGATTTCCATACCTGCTTCATTGCTTTCGGCCATCACCGCCAGAGGATGTCCTGCAACAAGACCCGTACAAAGCAACAAGGCAGCGAGTGCCTTCCGGTTGTTTCTGATTGAATCTGATTTCATTGTCTTTCTTTTAAAAAATTAGATAAAAGGGGTTAATACAATCATTGTTCTTTCTCGTCGAATGAACGATGTGCAAATATATTAAGTCCGGAGATAAATAATGAGGGACAATTTCTCATGAAAGAAGGGGTAAATCGGGCAAAACACATGATAAAACGGGCATGACGAATTTACCCCTTCCTGTTTTTAATATATTTGCAGTTCATCTACATAGCCCGTACCCGTCCAAGTAGATTCTAAAGTAATGGTATTATCCGCCCCCGGACGAAGTTCAACAGATATTTCGGCACACCGATAAGCATTCCATGCACCGGTAGGTTTAAATTGAACGGTGAAACGGCTGCCATTCACATTCAAGCGGGCGGTCCGCACCTGAGTGCTTCCGTTGGAATAGCGCAAGGCAAGGGTTCTCTTGCCGCCCGTCAGTCCATCCACCTCTTTCCAGGTAGCATATCCGCCCGAAAGTGGAAACACCAAATAACCGGAACCGGAAAAGCCCCAAGCGTTTTCTATATCGACTTCCATGGTTACACCGCCACCCACATCTGTCAGTTCTGCTTGTCGGATGACGGCAGGCATCGGAGCTTCCGCCTTACGCAGCAAACGTATAGTCCAACCGGCATCGGCTTTCAATGAAGTTATCTTCTTATTATTCTTCAGTTCCAAAACACCTTCGTCCACCCATTTGTTGTTCGTATCAAAGTATCCTCTGCTTGCCGAAATAAATTCCAGTGAATCGGGCCAAGAGAAAACACCGCCTTTGGAAGTTGCCAGCACCACTTCACTACCGCTACGAATGATGCTGAGCGCCTGCGAATTAATATAACCGGGTTTAAAGACAATCCCCTCAACACCCGCAGTCGGCATCAACGAATCGCCTTTCCAGTTGTGGACAAAAAGCCCATATCCGCTGGCATTCAGCGCAACATCCGTCATGACACTATTCAACACTCGGTTCACCAGCCTCACATCTTCCAGATAGGCGCCACGTGGAGCAAATCCGTTCTTCTCATCTTTGATGAAGATGCCATGATCGTCGGGACCGCACAACTCATAGTAATCAAAGTTATTATTGCCCGACAAAGCCGCAAGTTGTAACTGAGCTATATTGGGAATCTCGGCACCTATTTCCATTATCATACGGTAGTTCTTGCCCATATAAGGAACATTTGTCCGTACACTTTCGGCATACGAATCTTCCGTACCGAAGTGATGGCGATAAGTATCAATACCTACAAAGTCAATATAAGTGTCAACCGTGGAACGTAACCGTTCATTACTATACAGCACGGAATGTAAATCGACATAAGTGCAGTTCATCCGTGTCCAAACAGGATAAGAGGACTCCTTGACGGCACGTCCCAGCTCACTCATATACTCCACAATTGTCGCAGACGGGTAGCTACGCACTTCATTTCCCAGCTGCACCCCTATCACAGTATGTGGAGAGCCATTATCCAAATCCCATTGGGAGATGTGTTCCATCACTTTTGCCAGTACATAAGCTTCACGAGCCCTCAACTTTTCATCACCAAGGTCGAGAGAATAATCTGATATATCCCGCCGTATCGTATAATCACTAGTGGTCTGTCGTGAACTTCCTTCCGTAGAGAAAGATTGGAAATCACCCGCTTTGGGAGAATGCATCACATAGTCAGGTGTTCGCAACTGGTCCGACTTCAACCACTGCACATGTCCTCCGCTATTCTGACTAAACCATAGCATTTCTACTTTAAAGTCATATTTTCGTGCCAAACTGAGGTAGAGGTCCAGCGTTGTCCAGTCGAAACGGTCTTTGCTTGGCTCCACCTCATACCAATGGATAGGAACGGAAAGGGTGTTGAACCCCAATGCGGCAGTTTGCTCCAGCAATCTTTCGCAAGTTGCAATATCCCATCCCCAACGATAGCGCAGTTTGTCAAAACGTACCTGCACGTTGGTCATATAAAAAGGCTTTCCATCTACCCTTAGTACATATTTCTGCGAACCGTTGAGCGAAGTATCTACATAAGAGATTACTTTCTTTTGAGATGTTTTCTCCTTTGCCATGCCGCCCAGAGACAGCAAGAGCAACATTGCGAATAGGACAGAAGATTTCATGCGAACCTTTGTTTTGTGTCCTGAATGGTTTGATTTCATGGTTTTCATATTTATCTGATTAATAAATTTCAGTAGAATGAAGAGACAGGCAAAAGTAACAAGTTTATCCGAAAACAAGCAGAGGCAAATCGGGAGAATAGAAAGGGGAAAACAGTCAACCGCCACGGGGGGCTATTTTTCCTTAACAAAATAGTTTCTTCCTTCTCATCAAAAAGTTACTATTATCCCAAGAAAAAGTTTTCAGCATCGAATAAAAATTTGTAAATTGCGCCTGCAAATATATATTCGCAAATTAGAAACAGCTATTTGAAGATTGCAAATTTATATTCGCAGACTGTGAATATAGATTTTTATTTGATAAGAGAAAGTTTTTTATGGGAAGAAAGTAGGTTTTCTATGTATAGAGAGCAAGTAATCTTCCTATATTATATAAATAAGAATAGCATAACAATAAAATACAATCCAACTATGGCCGAATATGAAATGCAGGAGATGAACCTGCCCAACAAAGAAGGAAAGCGAGTGCTCTATCCACGCCTCGTGCAGCGTGGACAAGCCGACACGGAATACATTGCACGAGTTCTGTCCCAAAGAAGTTCATTCAGCAAAGGCGCCGTTGCCGGACTATTGCAGGAACTGGCTGATGAACTGGCTTACCAAATGGGACAAGGAAAGTCCGTAAAGCTGGATGGCATAGGCACCTTTGTCCCTGCACTCGCCTTGCGTGAAGACAAAGAACGGGAAACAAGCGAAGAAAATTCCACTCACCGAAACGCACGGAGCATCATCGTAGGAGGCATTAATTTCCGCCCCGAAAAGTCTCTCATCAGTGACACCAACTATCATTGCGAACTGGAACGTTCGCAACAGAAGTTCCACCGCTCATCGCAAAAATTCACCCCCGAGCAACGCCTGCAACGGACCAAGCAATACCTTTCGGAGCATCCTTACATGACGGTAAGGGATTATTGCAGGCTAACAGGATTGCGGCACACCACCGCATCACTGGAACTGAAGCTCTGGACCGGACAACCCAAAACAGCCATTACAACTTCGGGACGGGGCACGCACAAGGTTTACATCAATGGGTAAATTAGCCAAATAGCGGGGGTAAATCGGGCAAAACAGCATTCAGAAGTATCTGCTTTGCCCGATTTATCTTATTTTTGTCGTATAGATAAATCATAACTCAAATGAATATGCGACCACGTATCTGTCTTCTTTTTCTATTCTCATTGTTCTTTGTTGCCAGCAACATGGCGCAACCTTATACTTTGCGACATCTCGGCATCGAAGACGGCCTATCGAATAACTATGTACGAGACATTGCACAGGACCGACAAGGTTGCATCTGGATAGCGACGGAACTTGGACTGAACCGTTTTGATGGCTGCAACTTCACCACATACAAGAGTAATAACTCACAGCTAAACAGTGATGCGCTCAACGTATTGCTATATGACGAAGCGGAAAACAGCCTGTGGATAGGCGGCAAATTCAAGGGTATCAACAAACTGGATTGTTCCACCTATGAATTTCAAGATTATGCACCGGAAGGAAGTATACATATTGATAACATCGTACACCTTTCGCACGCTTCCGACGGTGGCATATGGATTACTCCACATAATGGAGACATTATACATTATGACAAACAGAACCGGACATTCACCACACTTCCCAAGATGGGAATCACCGGACTGAGCAATTCAAACTGGTGCTCCTTTGATGATGGTAAAGGCATCCTTTACGTTGGACATGCACAAGGCGGGATGAGCATCATAGACCTGAAAAACAAAACCAGCCATACTCTCAGCAATAATCCCAACAATCCGCAAAGCTTGCCCGGCAACAGTGTCTACTCTATCTATAGAGACCACCTTGAAAACATCTGGATAGGAACCAATCGTGGCCTTGGACTATTCAATCCGAAGACTGAAGAGTTCACCGTATTCAGGCATGAGCCACACAACCCGTATTCACTGATTGCAGACCACATCTACGCCATCAAGGAAATGAACGATGGCAGTCTATGGATAACCAGTGACATTGGTGGTATCAGCATACTGGACTTACATAGCATCACCTTCAAGAATCCTGAGAGTGTACAGTTTTACAACATAACGGCAGACAACAACAGGAACGGCGTTTCTTCCGGAAATATCCGCAATCTGTTGCAAGATTCCTTCGGAAACATCTGGATAGGCAATTACAGTAGCGGCGTAGACTTCATCAGTCATACACAACCGGTGTTCCATGTTCTTCCCTATATGACCGAGAAGGGAAACATCCTGAAGCATAAACCCGTCTGGGGCATTTGCAAAGATGAGAACAATCAAGTATGGTTAGGTGGCGAGAATGAAATCAGTCTATTCAAGAATGATAAGCTTCTGAAAAGTATCAATATCTCCAAACAATTGTCAAGACCTTACGGACAAGTGTTCTCTATTATCAATGCCGGGAACGGCACTCTACTGCTTGGCATATACGATGATGGTCTGCTGAAACTCGACACCCGCAGCGAACGCATCGAACGCATTCCACTGGATATGGAGAATGTAGACATCATCACCTTCTTCAAGGACACGGACGGCACCATATGGATAGGTGCGGAATACGGCATATACACTTATGCCAATGGGCAGCTGAACAAGGAGAGCCAACTGAACGCCTTGCTACCGGACAAGTCGGTATACGGCATCTTGCGTGACAGGCAAGGAAAACTCTGGATAGGAACTTATGGAGGCGGAATAGCCATCTTCGACAGAAACAACAAATCGGTAGCGAAGCTGAATACAAATACGAACTTTTTCTCCAATGCCATAAACAGTCTTCACATGGACAGTGAAGGCGGCATTTGGATTGCCACACGTAACGGAATCGGTTACATTAAAGATACCTCCCATCCCGAAACGTTCGAATCATACGGTTATAAACAAGGACTGGAAGATACTTTTGTGCGCACTATCCAGGAAGACGCAATGGGGAATATCTGGCTCAGTACCAACGATGGCATTTCTCGCTGGAACAAACAGAAACAGAGCTTCGACAGTTACGACTACCGGGACGGCATACCTATGGGAAACTTCATAGAAGGTACTCTTTATTTCGGTTCTCTAAACGGCGTCTGCTACTTCAGCCCCGAAAGTCTGATTGCAGAACGGCAAGTGGCCTCCGTACAGATTATCGAATGTAAAGGACTCGATAATCAGATAGAAAGCCGTAGCGGAGAAACACTCATACTAACCTCAAACGACAACATAGAATTGCCCTATGACCGGAATTCATTCCGTATCTATTTTTCCGTTCCCGACTACTCGCAAAGCCAGCAGGTGGAATACGCCTATCTGATGGAAGGATTGGAAAACACCTGGACCAATACTTTGGGCGAAAACCAAGTGACCTTTCGCAACATATCTCCCGGAGAATACACCTTCAAAGTGAAGGCACGGCTAAGAAACCAAGAGTGGGACGATACTCATATAGCCACTATCACCATACAGATATCCCCCCCCTTTGTGGTTGACGTGGTATGCCAAAATCTTTTATATCCTGCTGGCATTATTGTGCGTATTCTTCTGGTTCCGCTTCTACAAACGCAAACTGCTATTGGAAAACTCTCTTGAACTGGAGAAAAAGAAAAGTCTGAATGAACAGGAACTCAACAATGAGCGTCTGCGCTTCTACACCAATATTACTCACGAACTGCGCACTCCGTTGACGTTGATACTCGGCCCACTGGAAGATTTGGTCAACGATTCCCACGTACCCACCTTCTATAGTAATAAGATTAAAGTAATCCACAGTAGCGCCATCCGGTTGCTAAACCTGATTAACCAGATACTGGAATTCCGCAAAACGGAAACACAAAACCGGAAGCTGACCGTATCCAAAGGAGACTTAGGCAGTCTTGTTACTGAAACCGGATTGCGTTACAAAGAGCTAAACCGGAATGAGAAAATTACATTCCAAATCAGCATCGACGCCCGGGAAACAAAACTTTACTTTGATACTGACATCATCTCTACAATATTGAACAATCTACTCAGCAATGCAATAAAGTATACATCTGAAGGAGAAATCAGGCTCATTATGCGTTCAATCGTTGAAGAAGAAAACAAATATACAGAGATTGTAGTAAGCGACACCGGATACGGAATAGACGCTGAGGCTCTCCCGCATATCTTCGACCGTTATTATCAGGCAAAAGGGAAGCATCAGGCATCGGGCACTGGCATCGGGCTCGCATTAGTCAAGTCATTAGCCGACCTGCATGAAGGCACGCTGCAAGTAGAAAGTGAAATAGGCAAAGGGACTACTTTCAGTCTTCGTCTTCTCACAGAAAACACCTATTCCAGTGCCCTGCACAAAGAAGAGAAACCGGAAACAATTCTTATAGAACCGGAAAAATCGGAAGAAGAAGAGGATAAAGAAGAGGCGGATGTTCGTCCGATGTTACTTGTCGTAGAGGACAACGATGACATCCGGGAATATATTGTTTCTTCTTTTAGTAACAATTATCGAATCATAACTGCTACCAACGGGAAAGAGGGTTTGGAACAGGCACAGAAGCATATACCTGATATCATCATAAGCGACATTATGATGCCTGTAATGGATGGAATCGAGTTCTGCAAACGGGTAAAGGAAGATGTACGTACCAGTCATATTCCCGTTATCCTGCTTACAGCCAAGGACTCCATCCAAGATAAAGAAGAAGGATACGAAAGTGGTGCCGATTCTTATCTAACAAAGCCTTTCAGCGCCAAGTTACTAAACAGCCGCATACACAATTTGCTGGAATCGAGAAGGAAACTGGCACTCCTGATTGCAAACCGTACCAAGGAATTGAAGCCGGAACAACCCCAGGAGCCTATCAAATTAAGTCGTCTGGATGAAGAATTCTTGGCCAGGTTTACTTCCATTGTAGAAGAGAACGTTGATATAGACAAGCTCGACATGTCTTTCATGATGGACAAAATGAACATGAGCCACTCCACCCTTTACCGGAAAATAAAGGGGCTAACAGGCATATCAGGCAATGAGTTCATCCGGAAAATAAGACTGAAAAACAGTCTCCGCTTATTGATGGAAGAAGGACTAAACATTTCCGAAGCTGCTTATGCAAGCGGTTTCAATGACTTGGGATATTTCCGGACTTGCTTTAAGGAGGAATATGGAATGGCACCGTCGGAGTATATAAAACAGAAGAAATAGAAAAATGAAGCGGACATCCCTTCTACCTGAAAGAATGTCCGCCTCTTATAAATACTACCTACTGAAAACTGTGACTTAAAAACTACCCTTTGTTTATTAATACCAATCTTATGTTAATCTATAACCTATTGTCGATGTTGCAAAGATAGGGTGAAATTTCTATTCAGTAGTAGCACAATTGTTTCATAAAAGGTGATAAATCAGTCAATTTTCAGTTTATCCCCCGATAAATCGACTTTAAACAGGTGCGGAATACGAATATATCGCCCGTTCACATCTTTATGACTATGAACCGACATCATCCACTCACCATCCAAAGTACGGAACAGCATTCCATGTCCGAAGTTAGGCGGAGTGACCGGTTCTTTCTCTTGTATCCAAGGGCCATCCAAGGTTCCACTCTCGGAATAGGCAACGCCTTGTGTATAGTCCTGGAATACCCAGCTTGTCCATATCATACCTAACCGGCCCGTACCTGTGCGGAAAAGCCATGGTCCGTCAGTTACACGGTTGGGCAATACTTTGTCCCCCATCTTCTCACGGCTCCAGGGAGAGTCACTGGCACGGAAAAGAATCTTTCCTTTGCCGATGGAACCGCTTAAATCGGGCTTTAATTCGATCTTTTCCATCGTACCGTTCCAGTTTTGCAGCCATTCGTGGCAATAGATCATGTAAGGTTTGCCGTTACTGTCCACCCAGAATGTTCCATCAAGGGTAGGCATATTCTCGGGTAAGTAAGTGGGGTCTTTCATAGGTTTATAAGGACCCTCCGGCTTATCACTGACCAGGATGTGGCTGGCACGACGGGGGATGACGTTTCCTTTTACGGTATCAATCTTGATGGCGTTGTTCGTAAAAGTGGCGAAATAGTAATATTTTCCGTTGTATTCGTGCAGTTCGGCTGCCCAAATTTCGGGTTTAGAGCCCATCCAGGAGTCAGGATCAGTTTCTGCTACACGATAAGGACCTTCCCAACGGGCAAGGTCTTTGCTTTTCCAAAGGAGGCCGCCGGTACCGGTCATATAATAAGTAGAAGTTTTCTTATCAGCCAGTATGCAGGGGTCACTCAGGTGGATAGAATCGAGAGGGATGTTGGTACGAAAACGGTTCGGAACCTTCTGCTGGGCAGATGCAAGGACAGAACACAAGGTAAATATAAACACCAATAATTCTTTTCTCATATTAGTTCTTTTAATATAATGAGGATAGATACGCGAACGACGCGGATAAGGCGGACAAACGCGGAATAATCATAAATCCGCGTTTGTCCGCTTCATCCGCGTCGTCCGCGTATCTATAACTTATTCAATTTCTATACCGTGTTGTACCGGAGTAAGAATGAACGTAAATTCATAGTCACCATAAGGCAACTGATACTGTGGCAACGGCCATGCACCCCAACTGTTCACACATCCTAAGCCCATCTGAGCCTTGTCGATGCAGAGATTTGTCAGGTTAGCCTCTTTCACTTCGGGAGAGTGGCTCTGACCTTTATCCCAACCATCGTCTAAAGACTCGATAGTATAGTGCAGGGCTGATGCGGAGAACGGAGCGTCAGCTACAATCTGCAAACCGCGTCCGGCATCGTTCAGTTGCTTCCACCAGCGGATATCAGTCTTCGTACCTGTTTCCTGCGGACGGATATAAGAATAGAATTGTTCATCTACACTCTGGCGATACAATCCCAGATCTGTACAATGACTACGGTCACTGTAGTTCTCTACCGGGCCACGGCCATAGTATTCTACAGTTTCAAAAGTCTTAGGCATCTGCATCTGCATACCGAAACGGAACATATGAGATACTTTAGCCTGCGGATCGGCAGTCATCTTCTGAGTCACCTTTACAGCACCCTTGTTGTTGATTACATAAGTAAGATCCAGTTTGGCAGAAACATTCTTCATTTCGTATTCTGCACGTACCACTGTCTGATTGTCTACTGTCTCCCATTTGAAGGAAGTCAGCTTCAGACCCGGGTTCTTCCAGGCAGCGAATTTCTGTTGCAAACCTGCACCGAAATCATTGTCCGTAGGTGCACGCCAGAAGTTAGGTGCCAGTTCGGCATCTTCGTTCATCAATTCCGTGCCTGCTACGTTGTAGCGATTCAGGTAACCGGTATGTTTGTTGAATTCCAGACGGAAGTTATCACCGTTGATGATCAGATAACGCCAGTCGTTTTCCTGGATTTGAGGAGCAACGGTAGGAGTATTCACAACTTCTACATTCTTCAGGTCCATAGCAGGAGCCTTGTAGGGGTTCAGTACAAGCTGGTCTTTGGCTACGGCATATCCGGCGGGAAGCAGACCTTCGCGGTTCTTCAGACGATAAGTTACATTCAATAACCATTCTTTACATTCGCAGGTTTTGCCGATGTTCAGTTTCACTTTGGCAGTCTGCTGCGGAGCTACGTTGAGGTCTTCTACACGACCGGTACGAATTACTTTACCGTTAGCAAGCAATTGCCAATCCAGATAGTAAGCGGAAAGGTCACGGAAGAAGTTTTCGTTGTACACGTTCACTTCGCCGTTCTTCAGGTCAGCAGGAGTTGTCCAGATGTTCTGATAATAGTAACCCACTTCGTACATGTGCGGATTGGGAACACGGTCGGGACTGATCAGACCATTATCACAGAAGTTCTTGTCGGAACCGTCGTAACGGTTGAAGTCGCCGCCATAAGCGTAGATAGTTACACCGTCTTTACCTTTCCAACGGACGGACTGGTCTACGAAGTCCCAGATGAAACCGCCTTGCAGGTTAGGGTATTTACGGATCAGATCCCAATATTCTTTGAAACCGCCCTGTGAGTTACCCATAGCGTGGGCATATTCACACTGGATAAGAGGCTTCTTGGCATCTGTACGCTGGCCATATCTTTCCATGTGCTTGTAATCGGCATACATGGGACAGTCAATGTCGGTAAATTCGTTTCCGTGCGCCTGTTCGTATTGTACGGCACGGCTGGAATCTTCATTCTTGATCCAACGGTAGCAAGCTTCAAAATTAGGTCCGAAACCGGCTTCGTTACCCAATGACCAGAAAATAATGCTGGGATGATTGAAGCCGCGTTGTACGTTGCGCTGGTTACGTTCCATGTGAGCTTTGGCATAGTCGGTGCGTTTAGCCAGTGTCTTTTCACGATAACCCATACCGTGTGATTCGACATTAGCCTCAGCCACTACATACAAACCGTATTGATCGCAAAGGTCGTACCACAGATTGTCATCAGGATAGTGACAGGTACGCACAGCGTTGATATTAAATTTCTTCATGACCTGGATATCCTGGATCATGCGTTCGGGAGATACGACATAACCACCATCCGGATCAATTTCATGACGGTCGGCACCTTTGAAGAGAACAGCCTGACCGTTTACTAATATCTGGTCACCTTTCAATTCAATCTTACGGAAGCCTACCTTTACGGGGATTACTTCGTTGCTGCCTTGCAAAGTGGCACGCAGTGTATAGAGGTAAGGAGTTTCGGCTGTCCATTTATGCGGATTTTCCACATTCATCAGAATGGTACCGCTACTTTTGGCTGTTTCCGTAGCTACTGCCTTGCCGGTAGCATCCAGTAATTCCAGATTTACGTTACCGCTGCCTTTCAGGTCGAGCGTCACACGCAGAGAACCATTTTTGTATGCCTCGTCCAGATCGGGAGTAATACGGATGTCCTGAATACGTTTCTTGTTGCGGGCATAGAGGTAACAATCACGTCCCACACCACTGTAACGGAAGAAGTCCTGGTCTTCCAGGTAGGTTCCATCACACCAGCGGAATACCTGGAAAGCGATGAGATTCGTTTGTCCGGGTTTCAAATAAGGAGTCAGGTCGAATTCGGCTTCGAGCTTGCTGTCTTCGCTATAACCTACATAACGGCCATTTACCCAGAGATACATGTTGGAGGTTACAGAACCGAAATGAGCGATAATGTCTTTCCCTTTCCAGTCGGCGGGAACAATGATCTCACGACGGTAAGAACCTACATGATTGTTCTCTGTAGGAACTTCAGGAGGGTTGTTCTGGAACTGATTACGCCAAGCATAGCCAGTGTTTACATAAATAGGATCGCCATAACCATTCAATTCCCACACAGCGGGAACTTGCAGATTATTCCAGCCTTTGTCATTGAAACCTACTTTCCAGAAGTCGGTAGGACGCTGGTCTGCATTGCGTACCCAAGAGAATTTCCAGGTACCGTTCAAAGTCATGTAATTAGTAGATTGGTCTTTCTTGCCTTGCATGGCGGCATCTGCCGATTCATAGGCAAAGTAATTAGTGTGCATGGGAGCACGGTTCACGGCATTGATCAAGCCACTCTTTAAAGGACTGTGCATTTGCAGTCAGAGCCAGGGCTGCAAAGAGTCCGGTAATAAGATGTTTCTTCATGGATATAAAATTAGTATGTTTGTAGCGGTACGAAGAATATTTTCTGCATACCGCTACAAAGATAGGGTGAATGAACTTTTTTTAGGGGGAATAATAGTTCAAAAAAGGGGGAATAGAGTTCAAAGAGCTACTGTATCCGGTACACTCCGAACGAACGTGGTTCAAGTTTCAGTTTCAGAGATTGCCCTTCTACCTGTACCGGACGTACACGGGGAACAATCGCTTCCTGATCCAGCGTATTTACTGTGCGCCAATTGTCATTCTGTAAGTAAGTGCAGGAACCGGCAACCAACTGACGTTTCTTCAAACCATTGAAATCGATCTGAACATCGGCAGGCTTACTGCTTGCATTCACCAGTTTCAGGATGATTTCTCCGGTAGGTGCATTCAGTGCAGCTGTTGCATAGAGGCTGTCCTGCCCCACTACTGCTTTGCCATCCATCTTCAGGCTGAGTACATCGGTACCGGCATTCATGCCGTACATCTGCTGAACGTAATAGTTCGGTGTGCGCATCATGCGCAGGTTATCGAACCAGATCAGGTCCGGATTCCACTGCCAAGCGTCTACGTGAGCAAACAACGGCGCATAAGTAGCCAGATGAACAACATCCGCATTCCGCTCCAGTCCCGTCATAAAGGCAGCTTCGGAAAGGGCGGCGAGGAAGTTGTTATCCTTCTTCGTGGAATGATCGTGTGAAGCATATTCCCCGGCGAAAACCTTCGGACCTTTACGGTCGTAATTGTCATAGCGTGACGCATTGCCAAAGAACCAATCAGGATTCATGTAGTAGTGTTCGTCCACCAGGTCTACACCGATACGCTTCATTTCGGGCCAGAGATAATCGAATTTATCACCGCTGGCACTCGGGCCGGAGCTACCTACAACCTTCACATCAGGATATTTCGCACGGATAGCTTTTGTGAAAGCTTCCAAACGTTCTACATAAACCTTGTCCCACTGTTCATTACCGATACCGATCATCTTCAGATTGAAGGGTTCGGGATGTCCCATATCGGCACGCACTTTTCCCCACTTGGAAGTAACAGGGCCGTTGGCAAATTCAATCAGGTCGAGTGCATCCTGTATGTACGGATCGAGTGCATCCATCGGAACCACTTCGTTGCTTTCGTACTGGCAGGAGAGCCCGCAGCTGATTACCGGAAGAGGTTCTGCACCGAGGTCCTCGCTCAACAGGAAGTATTCAAAGTAACCAAGTCCCAAAGTCTGGAAATAATCAGGGAAGGCTTTATGTTTGAAAGTGTAGTTCCAACGGTTTTCATTCAGAGGGCGGTTTTCAACAGGGCCTACGGAATTCTTCCACTGGTAACGAGTTTCAAGACTGTTACCCTCGATGATACAACCACCGGGGAAACGGAATACGCCCGGGTTAAGGTCATAAAGGGCTTGTGCGAGGTCGGCACGCAGACCATTCTCACGTCCTTTCCAAGTATTCACAGGGAACAGGGAGATATGATCCATATCCACCGTACCACGTGTTTCGAGGAGGATACGCAGGCGGGCATGAGCATCTGTGAAAGGAGATTTCAGCACCGCCGTCAGCTTTTGCCAGTTATTGCCGCTGACTTCGATTTCTTTCTTCAACAGATTCTGTGCATTGGAGTTGACGAGCTCGATGGAGAGCTTCATCGGCTTCGCATCCGGCGTGCGGGCATAAACGGAGAAACGGTATTCTTCGCCTTGCTTCACACCGATGCCGCGGTAACCTTCATTATCCAGTCCGGCACGCAGTAGGCGGCCGTCGTTCACTACGCGTACATAGTGAGGATTGCGGTCAAAACAAGGATCTGCATCCTGAACGGTTACATTACCGAAAGGCACCCAACCCACGAAAGGTTGTGGGAATTCAAACGAACGGTTCTTTACCAGTTCGGCATACAGACCGCCATCGGCACCGAAGTTGATATCTTCGAAAAAGATGCCATACATTTCAGGTTGTATCTTTGCCGTTGGTTTAGAAACGTCGACGGTCATTACATGTTGTTGTGCCTGCATGCTCAAAGCAAGAGACAAAGCAAAAAGGGCAGTTAACTTTCTCATTATTATATCTTATTTTTTCTTTTCAATATTCTGATGGATACGTATCACCGTAAACGAATAAGCAGGCATAGAGTAAGAAAAGTCATTTCCTTCTACCTTGAAATCAGAAGAAACGGGTTTAGCTCCTCTGTCTTTCGGATCACCTGTCAATATCGTTTTTGTAGCCGAAGGATTTACCAAAGTAATTCCGTCCAACTTCACCTGGGAAGAAACTTCCACCGGAAGCATATTCACTAACTTCACGATATAATCTCCGGTATTAGCGTCTTTCACAACTGATACTCCGACACGTTTCTTCACGGCATCCCAGCCATTATTCAGTTTTACCGTAGAAGACAGGTATTCGGTACCGGCGTTCTGACCATACATCTGTTGGGTATAGTAGCCTACTGTGGGTTTTACTTCCGCATTATTAAAGTAGATTAAATCCGGATTCCATTGTGTATGGCCTTCTTTAGCCAATAGAGGAGCATAAGAAGTCATTTCTACTACATCACCGTTACGTTCTACGGCAGTCAGGTAGAGAGCTTCGGCAAGTGCAGTTTCTACATTATTGGGGCGTCCCGGCAGGTGAGCGGCGTATTCGCCCAAATAAACTTTCGCTTTGCTACGGTCGTAATGGTCGTAATATTCCTGATTGTGAATCATCCAACCCGGTTCTACATAGTAGTGTTCATCTACCATCGGTACACCCAGTTCGGTAGCAAGATCCCAACCTACTTCATAATCCGTACCTTCGTAGAACGGACCGGTAGTACCAATCACGGTAACTTCAGGATGTTTTGCTTTTACGGCATCGAATATCATCTTAAAGCGTTCCACGAAGACAGGTGTAATCATGTCCTCATTACCAATACCGATGAACTTCAGGTTGAATGGTTTCGGATGTCCGGCTTCCGCACGCTTCTTACCCCACACGGTTTTGCGGGCATCTCCGTTGGCATATTCTATCAGGTCGAGAACATCTTGGATGTACTGATCCATTTCTTCCATCGGAATACCACCCTGCTGTCCCATACAAGTCAGTTCATCCTTGGAATGGTGGGCGCAGGTACCAGAGTTCTGACAAGGTACACCGGCTGCAAGCACAGGTACGGGTTCCGCACCCATATCTTCACAGAACAAGAAGTATTCGTGGTATCCCAGACCGCGTGTCTGATGGTATCCCCAAAGATTGCGGAGCGGCTTACGGGCTTCCAACGGACCGATAGAGCCTTTCCAATCATAAATATTATCTATTCCATCGCCATGAGCCACACAACCGCCGGGAAAACGTACGAAACGGGGATGCAGGTCGGCAAGCGTTTGTGCCAGATCAGCACGAAGTCCGTTCTTACGACCTTTGAAGGTCTTTTGCGGAAAGAGGGAAATCATATCCAGCGCATACTTGCTGACAGCTTGCGGAACAATAGACAGAGATGCAGCAGCCGCATCACTTGTGGCTGTCAAGACTGCTTTCTGTTGTTTCCACTCTTTAGATGTTACGTTTACGGCAGTTTGTGCTATAATTGTTCCATCTTTATCAACCAAGTTCACAAGTACCTTGCCTCCTTTACCCTCAAGTACTTTACCAAAGAGTGAGAAGTCATATTTCTCGCCTTTCGTCAAGGCTATGCCATCGAAACCGGCATTCACCAATGCAGTTTGTTCAGCTGCATTCACATCGAAAACAGCATAATGGGAGTTATTAGGGTGAATAGGATTTTCCGTTGCAATGCTCAATGTAGCATCACTGCCCTGAACACTCCAGGAGTGAGTAGTATTCCAGTTCTGATCGTTACCACGATCCGTCGGGG
>OBJG01001203.1_pt1 | contig 21151 bp, 16 predicted proteins | sample 1517941 | NCBI WGS metagenome assembly OBJG01 (sample SAMN04571712, study PRJEB22368) | human gut metagenome | biome: human gut; material: stool | host: Homo sapiens | place: Luxembourg | collected 2012-09-21
AACATTATTAATAAAATACAAAACAATATAATTGTATTATTTGTTTCAATCTTTTCTGGAATGATGGTGTACTTTATTTTAATAATAGCGTTAAAAATATTAACAGAAGAAGAAATTTATATGCTTCCCTACGGGCAAAAGCTATTCAGAACATTTAAATCTAAAAAGCAACAAATGCAAGTAAAATCAACGCATACAGAGCTACCAAGACATGGAAACCTACGGGGCAAAAGGGTTTGTAAAAAAATAAAAATAAAAAAAGAAGGATTTTAGCTAATTTTGGCGAATAATCTTAAATAGTAGAAACCGAAGCTGTTTTTACTGCACAAAACAAATCTTATTAGGAGGTAATTTTAAATGAACAAAGCTGAATTAGTAGCAGCAATAGCTGCAAAAACAGGAGACACAAAAAAAGGTGCTGAAGCATCAGTAAACGCATTCGTTGACGTTATAACAGATGCACTAGCAAAAGGAGATAAAGTTCAATTAGTTGGATTTGGATCTTTCGAAGTAAGAAAAAGAGCTGCTAGAAAGGGAAGAAACCCACAAACTAAAGAAGAAATAAAAATACCTGCATCTAAAGCACCTGTATTCAAAGCCGGAAAAGCTTTAAAAGATTTAGTAAATAAAAAATAAGATTTGAAATTTATATAAATTATATGAATTCATATAAAAGATATGGCAAAAGCTGTATCTTTTTTAAATTTGACAATGCAAAGAAAAAAGTGTATAATAGGTAACAGTTGTTACCAAAAATGGTAAAGAAGAGATTTATATATATAAAATTAAAGTATAATCGGAATATTAAATATTTAAAGTGGTAAAATATGTTTGGTTTGTGCGGAAAATAATATAAACATATTTGATTTCTATTGTAAAATTAAATATAAATATTTTGTAATTATAATAGTTTAGAAAAGGATAAACTATTTTTTAGTATATAAATTTGATAAAAAAACATGACAATTGAAACAGAACAAAAGGATAAAGAGCAAAAAAGAAAACCACAAAGAAGAAGCTATAAAAGAGGGGAGGAAAACAAAACAGAAAATAAAAAGGCAAGAAGTAATAATAAAAAAGAAAGCATAAAGTTTGAATTTAAAAAAGAAAATTTAAAAATAATTCCACTTGGTGGGTTAGAAGAAATAGGAAAAAACATTACTGTTTTTGAATATGGAAATGAGATTGTACTAGTAGACTGTGGACTAGAGTTCCCAGAAGACAATATGCTTGGCGTAGATTTAGTAATACCTGATGTAACATATTTAGAAAGAAATAAAGAAAAAATAAAAGGTTTAGTAATAACACATGGACACGAGGATCATATTGGAGCTATACCATATATATTGCAACAAATTAATATACCAATTTATGCAACAAAATTGACAATAGGCTTAATAGAAAATAAATTGGAAGAACATAAATTATTAAGAAGTACAAAGCTAACAGTTGTAAATCAAGGCGAAACAGTAGACTTTGGCAATATTAAAGTGGAATTTATAAGAAGTTCACACAGTATTCCAGATGCTGTAATGCTTGCAATTCATACACCTGTTGGAACAGTAATACACACTGGAGACTTTAAAGTAGACTATACACCGATAGATGAAAAGGTTATGGATTTTGGAAGACTCGCAGAATTAGGAAATAATGGCGTTTTGGCATTGCTTTCAGATAGCACAAACTCTGAGAGAAAAGGATATACAATGTCAGAAAGTTCAGTAGGAGAAGTATTTGATAAGCTATTCTTAAACACAAAAAAGAGAATAGTTGTAGCAACATTTGCTTCAAATGTCCACAGAGTTCAACAAATTGTTAATTCGGCTGTTAAATATAATAGAAAAGTTGCAATTTGTGGCAGAAGTATGATTAATATGATAGAAACTGCAAAAGAATTGGGATATATAAACGTACCAGAAAATACATTTATAGATATAGATATGATAAAAAATTATACAGATGAACAATTGGTAATAATTACAACGGGAAGTCAAGGCGAAACAATGTCTGCACTAACAAGAATGGCATCTGGAGAGCACAAAAAAGTCTCAATTACACCAAATGATTTAGTAATAATTTCTGCAACTCCAATACCAGGAAATGAAAAATTTGTATCAAGAGTAATAGATGACTTAATGCAAATTGGCGCAGAAGTAATTTACAGCTCATTAGAGGACATACATGTTTCAGGACATGCTTGCCAAGAAGAACAAAAATTGATAATTTCATTGGTAAGACCAAAATTCTTTTTACCAGTACACGGAGAATATAGACAATTAAGAGCACACGCGGAAACAGCAAGAAAAGTTGGAGTAGATCCTAGAAATATATTTATGCTAGAAAATGGAAGGGTTTTAGAACTTAACGAAAAAGAAGCAAAATTGACAAATTCAGTACCATCAGGAAAAATATTGGTAGATGGCTTAGGCGTTGGAGACGTTGGAAATATTGTATTAAGAGACAGACAACATTTATCACAAGACGGATTAATAGTAATAGTAATGACAATGGATTCTTCGACAGGGGAAATAGTATCTGGGCCAGATGTAGTGTCAAGGGGATTTGTTTATGTAAGAGAGTCAGAAAACTTAATGGAAGATGTAAAAAGAGTAATAAGAGAAGAAGTAAAAAAATGCGAAGAAAAACGTATTAGAGATTGGTCAACAATAAAATCAGCATTAAAGGATAACTTAAGAGATTATATTTTCCAAAAAACAAAAAGAAATCCTATGATATTGCCAGTAATTATGGAAATATAACAATATAAAATTAGAGTGTCAAGGAAGTACATAGTTATTTCCTTGCAATAAAAGGAGAGTAAAATGGATTATAAAGATTTAGCAAATTTGATTTTTCCAAATGCAAAAGATATAAAATATTATGAGGAAAAATATCCAGAAAGAAATTTACCAGAAGGAGCAATAGTTACAAGATTTGCACCAAGCCCTACGGGGTATGTACATATTGGCGGATTATATCAATCTCAAATTGCATGGAAAATGGCAGAACAAACAAAAGGAGTAGTATTTTTAAGAATTGAAGATACAGACCAAAAAAGAGAGGTTCAAGATGCGACAATAGGAATTGTAAATTCCTTAAAAGATTTTAAAATTGACTTTGATGAAGGAATGCTAAATGAACAAGAGGAAAAAGGCGCATATGGGCCATATAAACAAAGTTTAAGGAAAGAAATATATCAAGCATATGCAAAATATTTTATTGAAAATAATTTGGCATATCCTTGCTTTGCAACAGAAAAAGAATTGGAAGAGATGAGGAAAAAACAAGAAACGGCAAAAATAAGACCTGGGTATTATGGTGTATGGGCAAAGTACAGAAATTTACCAATAGAAGAAGCAACACAAAAAATAAAAGCTGGAGAACCATATATAATTCGTTTTAAATCAAGAGGGAATGAAGAAAAAAAGATAAGACATCAAGATTTAATAAAGGGAAAAGTTGACTTCCCAGAAAACGATCAAGACATAGTAATTATAAAAGCTGATGGATTACCAACATACCATTTTGCTCATTTAGTAGATGACCATTTAATGAGAACAACAGTAGTTATAAGAGGAGATGAATGGCTATCTTCTGTACCATTACATTTGCAATTATTTCAAGCAGCAGGATTTAAAGCTCCAAGATATGCCCATATTGCACCACTTATGAAAATGGATGAGGGTGGCAAAAGAAAAATAAGTAAAAGAAAAGATCCAGAGGCGGCAGTAAGTTATTACCATGAACAAGGAATTCCACCAGAAGCAGTTTGCGAATACTTGTTAAATATAGCAAATTCAAACTTTGAAAGTTGGAGAAAAGCTAATCCTTTAGCCGATTTAAAAGAATTTGAGTTGCAATTTAACAAAATGGGTGTAAGTGGAGCACTTTTTGATATGGTTAAGTTACTGGATATATCTAAAACAATAATATCAAGATTTGATGCAGAAAAAGTATATAATGAAACATTAAGTTGGGCTACAAAATATGATAGTGAATTATTAAAACTTCTTGAAAATAAGGAATATGCATTAAAAATAATAGGAATAGAAAGAGGAAATGCAAAACCAAGAAAAGACATCTCTAAATGGTCAGATGTAAAAAATTCTATTATATATATGTATGATGAAGAATTTTTAAAGGATGAAGGAAAATATGAGTTTGCAAAAATTGACAATAAAGAAGAAATAAATAAAATCTTAAAACTGTACATAGAAAAATATTTTAACTTTAATGATGATAAACAAACATGGTTTGATAAAATCAAAGATTTAGCAGAAGAAATGGGATATGCAAGAGAAGTTAAAGAATATAAGCAGAATCCAGAAAACTGGAAAGGGCATGTGGGAGACATAAGCACAGTATTAAGAGTTGCTTTAACTAAAAGGCAACAAACACCAGACTTATATGAAATAATGCAAGTTCTTGGTAAATCAAGCATAGAGAAAAGGATAGCATTATTTGTGAAATAAAAAGGGATGAAATAAAATGGATTACAATATAGGCGATATAGTAAAAACAAAAAAGCAACACCCATGTGGAAGCAAAGAATGGGAAGTAACAAGAGTAGGAGTAGACTTTAAATTAAAATGCATAGGCTGTGGACATGTAGTTATGTTGCCAAGAGAAAAAGCACTAAAAATCATAACAAAAAAGATAGAAAAAGGCGCTAATTAACACTTTTTTTGGAAAAATGTTGACTGGAAGCGAAAATAGTGCTATTATTAATTTAATGTTAAAATATGGGTGAAAGCCAATGGGGGTGTTATATATGAGTGATAGATGCGGAAATTGTAGCAAATATGATGGAAAGTATTGTGACGAAGATGGAAAACTTCATGATAGCAATGACTCTTGCAGAGACTACGATCCAGAATAAATGGTTACATTGACAAATTATGACAAAAAAGCTTGATTTTTTAACGAAAATCAGTTATAATTTAATTAGATAGTTAATTTTATTATAATTTATTATAGGAGGAGAAAATATGAAAAATAAAACTTTAAAAATAATTGCTGTTTTACTTATTGCTATAGCATTAATTACTTTATCAACAACAATAGTAAGGGCAACAACTGGATTTGAACCAATAGAACCGAAACCTGCAGGAACTGCTGGCGAAAAGGTAACAAATACTGCAGGACAAATATTAACCATTGTAAGAATAGTTGGTATGGCAGTTGCTGTAATTATGCTAACAATACTTGGTATTAAATATGTTGCAGCATCACCAAATGAAAAAGCAGACTACAAAAAAGGTATGACAGTATATGTAGTAGGTGCCGTACTATTATTTGGAGCCAGTGCATTACTTTCTGTTATTCAAAAGTTTGTAGAAGGAAAATAATAAAATGCACTAAAAAGCTATTAAAATTAACTATTAATTTTAATAGCTTTTTTTTATTAAAAATAATTATTCAAATCAAAAAAAGTTTAAAGAATACCTACATTAACTAATTCACGTAAATGGGTGGTGAGAAATATGAAAAAGTTCATAGCAATTTTAATAGTGACAATATTAGTAACCTTTTGTTTATGCAACTGCATATATGCAAGTAGCATTACAGAGTCAATGAGAAATCTTTGGAATAAAAATAATAGCTCTGCATCAAGTATAAGAAAGATGGGAGGAAAAGTGTTGTATGTTACACAACTTATTGGATATGCGGTAGCTTTAATAACACTTACGATACTTGGAATAAGATATATGTATTCGTCTACAAATGATAAGGCTACAATTAAAGAAAAATTAATGGCATATGTAATAGGAGCAGTTATTCTATTTGGGTTTAGTACAGTGCTGGGCATAATAAATTCATTCATAAGTGGAATTAATGTATAGTATAGCAAAAGCTGAAAATATTATTTCCGTAGAAGAATAAAGAAAATTATTACAAAAAAATAACGATAATATATTTTTTATATTACATAGATAAAAGTCTTGAAAAATATGGAGAAAAACGTTATTATATATATAATAGTGTAAAATAGAGGTGATATTATGAAAAGCAAAATGTTAGTTAGAATTATTTTAATATTATTTGTACTATTTATACTTATACAGCCGTTTCAAATATCATATGGTGTAGATATAGTAAAAGAGGCAAGGGATTGGTTTATAGCGGCACGCAATGGTGAACAAATATTTAATCCGGATGACATTGCAAGCGCAATTGCTCCAATTTCTCAAATACTATTTGCGGTGGGATTAGTAGTATTATTTGTAGTAGGAGTAGTAATGGGAATTAAATTTATAACTGCAAGTCCGGAAGAACAAGGTAAAATAAAAGGACAACTAATAGGACTTGCAATTTCAGCAGTAGTTATATTAGGAGCATATACAATTTGGAAATTAACATATGATCTTATGGACGATATTATAACTACCTCACAAGTTGTTATAAATAATGACGAGTATGGTAGAATTGCATAACAAAAGAGAACAAAAATATCTTTAAGATATTAAGGAGGAATAATATGGGAACATATAATGTACCACGTAATTTAAGAGGAGAAACAAGAATTCTAGTAATATTTACATTAAAATCGTTAGCAACAACAGGGGCTGGAGTATTAATTGGCCTTCTGTTCTTTTACTTTTTTTCTCTATTAAAATTAAAAGGACTAGGGATTGGATTTATAATATTTTTTGCACTTATTGGTTTTGTTATTGGCAGATTTAATGTGCCAGTTATTGCACAAATACCAATAACAAAGAAAATAGGTGGTATTCCATTGGGAGAGATAATTTTAAGATATATAAAATTCAAAAAGAACAAGAAGATATATACATATACAAAGGAGGAAAAGTAAGCATGGACAATGTTTTAACAATGTTAGTAAGTATATTATTCATATTAATATTCTTAATAGTGGTATGTGCAATAATACTATATTTTCTAAAAATAAAAAAGAAACAGTCGAATAAAGAAAAGAATAATGAAGAATATTCGGAGTCTACATCTACGCAGAGTTCATCAGGAATAAGAATGGAAAATGTAAAAAAATTCTTGAATTTTGATGAAATAAAAAATAATATGATAATAAGAAATGGAAGAACGCAATATTTAATGGTTATACAATGTCAAGGTGTAAATTATGACTTGCTTTCAGAAGAAGAAAAAGTGGCTGTAGAAGAGGGATTTGTTCAGTTTTTAAACACCTTAAGATTTCCAATACAATTATATGTTCAAACACAAAGCTTAAATCTTGAAAATATAGTAGATGAATATAAATCTAAAATACATGTAATAGAAAATGACATAAAAATATTACAAAGAAAAATAAATCAAGCTGAGGCGTTAAGAGATACAAGAACAATTGAAAAGCTGAGATTTGAATTGAAAAGAAAGACAAATGTATTGGAATATGGAGCAGATATAACAAATTATGTGAGTAGATTAAGCCTTAACAAAAATGTGTTAAAACAAAAAACATATATAATTGTTACATATTATACAAGCGAATTTAATGGAAATAACAAATTTAATAAAGAAGAAGCAGATAATATATTTTTCTCAGAATTGTATACAAGAACAAAAATGGTTCTAAGAGCAATTGGTTCAGCAGGAGTAACTGGAAGAATACTTGATTCGGAAGAATTAGCAGAGTTACTATATGTAGCATATAATAGAGATGATGCAAACATGCTACCATTTAGTAAAGGAATACAAACTCAATATGATTCATTGTACACAACCGGAAAAGATGTGTTAAAGAAAAAAGCAGAATTAATTGATGAAAAAATAGAAGAAGAAGCAGTCAACTTGGTAACAGAAAGTATAGAAAAAGCTGATGAACAAATAAGAGAAGAGCAACAAAAAATGGAAGAAGCAATAATTAAAAGGGCACAAGAACTTGCGGAAGAACACAAACATCAAATGACGAATCAATTATATAAAAAGACAAAAGAACAAATTAATAAAAGGGGCAGAAAACCAAAAACAGATAAACCAGTAACTACGGAGGAAGGAAAATAACATAAGAAAAGAGGAGGAAAAATTCATGAAATTTAAAAAACAAAATGTACAAGAACGAAAAGAAGAATTTAATTTGGATGAACAGCAAATTGAAGAAAAGAAAAGTTTTTTAGAAAAGAATAAGAGGACTCTAAAAGATTTGATAGCCCCAGCGGGAATAGATGCAAGCCAGTTAAACCATTTAGAAATAATAACAAGCAAAACAAGATATGCCAGAAGCATGATAGTAGCAACAATACCAAGAATGTGTACCTTCCCAGAATTTTTGAGAGGAATGTATACTTTTGGAGATATTAATGTGTCAGTTTTTATAAACCCAATAGCAGAAAACATATCTCAAACTGAGTTAAATAGAACAATAAATGAATTGGAATCAGAAAGAGTTGTTGCACTTGATAGAGGAGATATTAATAGAGAAAGAATATTGGCTCAAAAAAGAATAGAGGCAGAAGAACTAAGAGACGAGATTGCAGCAGGTTTTAATAAATTGTTTGAAACGTCAATGACATGTACGTTATTTGCATATAGCCTTGAGGACCTGGATAAACAGACGGAGTTGCTTTCGGCTGAAATGGCTAAAACATTGATAGGTTTAAGACCAGCATGGGCAATGCAGGAAGAAGCTTTTCAAACTAATATGCCATTTTGTGAAAATAAAGTTAAAGAAACACATACATTTGATAGAAGGTCTATGTCTACAGTATTTCCATTCTTTTCATCAGATATAGGACACGAGCAGGGTATACCACTAGGATTTAATAGGCAAACAGGACTTCCAATACTATTTGATAACTTTAGTCCGACACTTACTAACTACAATATGGTTATATTTGGAAAATCTGGTGCTGGTAAAGGTGTTACAATAAAAACTTTAACTGCAAGGTCATCAGTATTAATGGGAATAGAAAGCTTGGCCTTAGATGCAGAAGGTGAGTATGGGGTAGTTGCAGAAGCACTTGGTGGAATAAATGTTACAATAAGTCCTAATTCAAAGACAATAATAAACTTATTTGATGTTGAAATAGAAACATTTAAAGATGAAATAACAGGTAAAGAAAGAAAGATGTTAAGTATAGAAAATAAAGTAGAAGACGTAACGCAAGCTTTACTAACAATGGCAAGAGGTAGTACGAGAAGCCAAGAAGTGAACGAACTTACAAAACAAATAATAGCAGAAGCAATAGCAGAAGAATATACCCGTTGTGGAATAACAAATGATGTAAATAGTTTATATAAAAATTCAAATGATAAAGTCAAAATAAAAAAAGATATGCCAACAATAGGTTCATGGTATAAAAGAATACTTGAAAATGCTGAAAAGAATAATAACCCAGATTATAGATTCCATTATAGTTATTTAATAAAAGTTATGAAACAATACATAAGAGAATATGATGGACAGATGGCATATTTTGATGGACAATCTACATTTGATTTATTAGATGATGTACCATTTATAAATTTGGACATATCACAATTGGAAGAAAGATTTGCAAGACCACTTGCACAACAAATATTACTATCTTGGATTTGGGAAAAATATGTTAAGAAAAATAGTGAAGACAGATCAAAAGCAAAAAGGAAAAGAGTGTTAATAGATGAAGCTTGGATGCTTTTGCCATACCCAGAGGCAGTAGACTTTTTAAATACAATGGCAAGACGTGCAAGAAAAAGAAATGTTTCATTAGCAGTTATGTCACAAAAATTTCAAGACTTTTATGAAAAACCAGAGGTACAAGCAGTACTTACATCATCAGATACAAAACTTTTTTTAGCACAAGATAAATCAGAGATTCAATATATAAAAGAAGTGTTTAAACTAAGCGAAGGAGAAGCATACTTTTTAACAACATGTAATAGAGGAGAAGGACTACTAAAAGTTGGAGAGGATACTGCGATAATAGCAATTCAACCAACAGCCAAAGAGTTTGAATTTGTTGAAACAAATATGAATAAATTAAGAGGAAATAATTAAAAAACAGAAAGGGGGATTTATATGAAAAAGTGTATATCTATTATATTAGTATTCACTATTTTAATAAATGCCCTTTTACCTAATTATATATTGGCGGGAAAAAATGGAGACAATTATAGTGATGTGACATCAAGTAAAGACGAAAAAGCAGGCAAAGAAACAGTTGATAAAATTATGGGTGATGGAACAGTAAGCGTTCCGACAGAGGATGGTTCAACTGATAAAGAAGTAAATGAAAAGGCGAACTTTGGCGGATGGATAGCAAGTATTATAGTAATTATTTTCTTCCCACTTGTATATACAGTAAGAATTTTAGTCACAATTGTAGCTCCATCAACCGTAAAAGAAGGTACATTATTAATACCATGGTTTACCATACAGGGTATGCTAACAGATAAAATTGATTTAGTAAATGCAAACATATTCAATGCAGAGACATCCAATAAAGCAAACAATGTAATAAAACAGAATGTACAAAAATGGTATTATGCAATTTGGGTAATGTCAATAATTTTAAATATGGTAGTATTAGTATATATTGGTATAAGAATGGCAATGTCTACTGTTGCAGATGAAAAAGCAAAATATAAAAGCCAACTTATTGCATGGTTTCAGAGTATAGTATTATTATTTGCAATGCATTTTATAATTAGATTAATATTCTTTGTTGGAAAAATATTAGTAGATATGCTGACAGTAATTTTAAATGGTATTATAGAAAATGTACTAAGTGGAGAAGACATAAAAAACATAGATTTATTAATATTTGACTCACTTGGACAGGTTTTGCTAAAACCAAGAGGATGGAAGCCATTAGAAAACTTTTTGTGTTATATACTATTAATGTGTTACCAAATAAAATTCTTATTAATGTATTTAAAAAGGTTTTTTGTGATTAGCTTTTTAGTAATAATTTCACCACTAGTAACAGTTACATATTCAATTGATAAAGTTGGAGATGGAAAAGCACAAGCTTTTCAAATACTACTTAAAGAACTAATAATGAATGTCATGTTACAACCAATGCATTTGTTTTTATATGCTGTGTTAATGGGATTTGCAACCAATATCATAAGAGAGATTCCGTTATTTACAATATTACTATTAATAGGTGTTGGAAGAGGCGAAAAAATTATAAGAAAAATATTAAAGATGTCACAAAGTGCAACAATTGAAGACAGTTTAACATTAAAAAAAGGAAAGGGTAAAAAATAAGAAATAATATGGAAAAAGAAAGAAAAGTAAAAAAAATAATTGTAATTTTAGCAATTTTGCTTATTATAATCTTAACTATTACATATTATGTTTTTAAAGAAAATGAACGTAAAAAGAATACAGAGGAATATTATGCTAACAAAGAATATAACTCTAAGGAAGACTTTAATACAGTAGAAGAGGTATTAGTATTTAAAGGCGTTAAATTTATAAAACAAACTAAATCATCTGATGATAAATATCTTGCAGACATATATGTTAAACTTAATCAACCATTATATACAGAAGAAGAAGATAATGAACAGTTTTACACAAATATGATAGTACTTTTGGCATATGTACAAAAATACAATAATTTCAGAGTTATAGATGAGGAAAACGAAATAACTTTAAGTGTGTTTTGTAATTCTAAACAGCAAACCGTAACAACTATAGCAGTAAATGGAGTAACGAATTATTGGAATATTAAAAGAAGAGAAACAGCTATAGCACAAATAGAAGGAGTAATTAAAACAGATTTAAATATACAATCAGACGAGATAAATAAATTAATAAAAAACGAATGGAGAAGAAATAAGCTAGATATAGAAGTACAAAAAAACAAAATAGGAACTTATGAAATCTTTACGGAAAAAGGATTAGAAATAAGAACAGTATATAAAAAGGTTTTTAATATAGTTTTTACAAAACAATACAATAAATCAGTTGTAAATAATATAAAACCAGGAACAGACCTTAACAAAATAGAAGAAATCTTGGGAGAACCAATATATGGTTCTTCAACCATAGGAATTATGGGATACAAGAGTAGTGAAATATACATATTTTTTACTCAAGAAGATATTTCAGTATATAGAGTGGAAAAAGAATATCAAAATTTAGAAGACTTTTTTACACTAATAGAAAAATTTGAAAGGGATAAAAATATAAAAGATTTTGTAAACGGGGTAACAGATATATGGCCAGACTATGATATATATGACTGGGGCACTAATTACATTGACTTAAGATATACATTAAAAGGAATTAAAATTCAATTTAATGTATCAAATGCAAATGGAATGATTTATGACAATAACTATACAGCAGAAATAAGAAAAGGTTTAACTGTACAAGACATAAAAAATGATATTAGCAAATTACCTAAATATACACATTTTGAAGAAGAAGGCGGAATATGGGAGATAGAAACTCAAAGATATTACGATAAGACAGAAATAGAAGAAGGTTATGAAGAATAAAAGATGCAGAAAGGAGGCATAATTACATGAAAATTATTAAAAAAACTATTATTATAATTGAAATAATCATTTTATTAATTATGTCTCTATTAAATACTGTTTCAATATCAAAAGCAAGTATACCAGGATATGAATTAACAGATGAGGAAAAGCAAATAGAAGTAGGCAAATGGATAAGAGATTTTGCAATAAGCTTTACAAATGCAGCTAATAATGTGAAATATGGAGACATTACAGGTGCAAAAGATAATAAATATTATCAGGACTCGTCATATACTTCTAATCAAAAACAGTTAATTATGTATAGCATGAACTATCAAAGACTTACAGCATATAATTACTTCTTAAAGAGAAGTACACAAATGGCAACTAAGTTTTACAGAGGTGGATGGAAAGTTGAAAGTGATTGGTATATAACCTCTAACCATAAACTAGCATTTGATTGTTCTTCATTTATAAGCTTTCTATATAAATATACTGCAAATATAGATTTATGTGCAGTAAACTATCCTTGTTCTACTAGCTATATGCGTATACATTATGACAAAAACCATAATAAAAATAACTGCTCTTGTGGTTGCATATATGTAGGAAAATTGCAAGGGATAAGTAATAGTGAATTAAGGGCAGGTGACATCATAGTTGAAAAAGGACATGTTATGATGTTTAATAGATCTGTAAACAATGAATATGTAAAGGTAATAGATTGTGGTGTGGGCTCAACAAGTAACCCTAACATAGGTATAGGTACAGAAAAAGATCGTAGTAGAAGTGGTACATATGGATTAGTAACTAAAAATGCAATAATAATACGTATTAGTGAATCAAAAGCGGTTGATATATATGACAGGTGTGTTAATGATAGAGTATATTATAATAAACACTTTACAATAGCTTCTATAACCTTCCCAGGAGAAGTAGGTGGAACTACTCCAACAGATCCATCAATTCCTTCAGTTCCAACAGACCCTTCAAATCCAACAGATCCATCAACCCCTTCAGTTCCAACAGACCCTTCAAATCCATCAGAGCCAAGTGAGCCACAGACAGAGTATGAATATGATATTTCTCAGGAACAAAATGGAGACTGGGGTAAAGCTGACTTTTTTTACTATAATGGTTTACCAAAAAAACTAGAAGTAAGTTATCATGAAAGTTTCTTAAAAAAACTTTTTGAGGTATTAAGTAGCATCTTAGATTATTTACTTGGAATAGGCTTTTTAGCAATAAAAATACAAGTAGTAGGTTGGGTAGGAATAGCTGCTAAGGTAATAAATAATGTTGTGGTTAAAATTGAAGGAGGATTAAAAACAACAGAAAATGGATTAATAGATATTAGTGATATAATATTTAATAGAATACCAATTTTGGATATAGATTTCTTTAACTTTAAAAAAGCGGGTGGAAAAATAATAGATTCAAGTAGCATTATATATAAATTAAGAAAAACAATATCACAATGGTATTATGCTCTATTTATTGTTTGTGCAATAGGATTACTATTAACACTTATATATATTGGAATAAGAATGGCAATTTCTACAATTGCAGAGCGTAAAGCTAAGTATAAAAGTATGCTACAAAATTGGATTCTTAGTGTTGTAATATTGTTTACTTTACATTTTTTCATGGTAGCTGTTATATACATAAACCAGTCTATTTTAGACATAATGGCAATGGCTTCTGGAGACCTTGCAAATTTAGATACAGAGCTATTTGGAATGATTATGCAGTTAAAAGCTTCTGCGTCAATACCAGGTACAATTGTATTTGTTGCATTAGTAATATATTCAGTTAAGTTTTTGTTAATATATTTTAAGCGTTTGCTTAATTTAGCAATATTAACTCTTATTGCACCTGTTATAGCGATAGCATATTCCATAGACAAAATAAAAGATGGAAAATCCCAATCCTTAGGTGCATGGATGAAAGAATATGTATATAATGTTTTTTTGCAAATGATACATGCTATAGTTTATGCAATATTTATAGGATTTATATTTGATATAATTAGAAATGGTGGAGGGTTTGATTTAATACCTAATATAGTATTAATATTGGTAACATTTAATTTTATGCTTAAGGCAGACGAAATAATGAGAAAGATATTTAGAATAGAAGGCGGAAGTAGCGATGTTGGTGATATCGCATCACAAACCTTAAAAGGAGCAATAACTGGTATAACAGGAGCATCAATTGCTGGAAAAGTTGTAAAAGGATATATATCTGGTGTTGGAAAAGTTGCAGGAAGCGCAGCAACAAAAGCAGCAGAGTTAGTAGGAACTGCAGGACTATTAGGTACAAAATATAAAAATGCATATAAAGCAGATAGGGAAGAAAGTAATGCAATAAAAACGCCTGCAAGAGAAGACTATAATCAGGCGAGAGAAACATATGCAAGGGCAAGGAGAGCCGAAGAAGCAGCTAAAAACGCCTATACAGGAGCAGTACTTCAATCAAGCCAAATGGGAAATCATTTTATTGATAATAATTATATAGAAAGAAGAAGACAAGAATTAGAAATGGCAAGACAAACAGCAGCACAAGCTAAACAGAGATTTGAATCTTCAAAGAGAAATTATGGGATAGCAAAACAACAAAGTAAAAAAATAATGGGAAGAACTGCAGGTGTTGCAAGAGCAGAAGCCAGCGTAAATGTTGAAAAATTCAAGAAAAACTTAAAACATCAAATGAAATATGTTGGTAAGGATATTAAATCTGGAGCTACAATAGTAACAAAATATGTTAATGCAACATTAGCAATACCTTTTATGGCAGTAAGTCCCAAAGTAGGAATGACTATGCTATTTAGTGGTGTTGTAGGAGGAGGAAGACTTAAAAGATTTAATGCATCAATAAAGGGGTATAAAAAAGCATTGAGCAAAGAACAACCACCTAAAGAGGTAATGGATAAATTTATATCAGACTATAAAAAGAAGAACAATGGAAGGGAACCTTCACAAGACGAAATAAATGATTTTATAAAAAAATATCAAGACAAGCAAATAAAAAGATATAAACTTACATATATAACTAGTTCTGCACTTACATTAGGATTAACAGATGAACTGCTAGAACAAGTTGAGATAAATAGAAAAGACAAGAAAAAAGAAGATAAAAAAGTAAAAGCTGGAAACGAGGCGGTTTGCACAGCTAGACAAGCAGAAATGATAATAAGCGCAAAAATACAAGGACTTAAACAAGAAGATAAAGAAAAAAGGCAAAACGAGTATGATACAAATCCAATTCAAGATGCCCTAGATGATACAACAAGAAAAGAATTAAAACAAAAAATGAAAGAAGCATTTGAAAGTAATACATCAAAAGAAGCAATAAAGAAACTTGTAAAAGAAAAGTCGAAGAATAACTCACTAAATGCAGATGAAATACGTAATATAATGCAAGATTTGGGATTAGAAGTAGATGAAACTTCAATTGCAGATTTTGAAAAAGCGGGAGACAAAAGTGTAGATGCAATTTCAAATTACATATATAATGGAATAAAAGAGAATAGACATAATAGTGCAGGGATGAAAAGATATGCTGAGGTATTTGAACAAATAGAAATATTAAAGGATGCAAATGACAAAATAAAAGAAGTTCTAGGAAAATCTTTATATGGAAATGTGGATGATTTAATAGACACGATAATTAATTTATAAAGAAATTGGAGTGGATGCAAATGAAATTTAAAAAATTAATAACATGGATGCTAATATTTTTAATGCTTTTTAATTTTTTAACTGGTACAATAAGTTGTAAGGCAACAGATGAAGAAGAAAGTAAAGAAGCTAATGAAGAAATGGAATTTATTCGAGGTGCAACAGATGTACTTTTGAAGGGAGTAGATGGACTTATAGGTGTTTTAACATGGACAACAAGGGTCAAGTGGCTTCTAATTCCATATGCAGTACAACAACTTACTAGTTTGGTAGCATATTCGGAAGGATTTACAGATGGATGGAAATTCGCAGCTGTAACACCTGCTCATATATTATTTAATAAAATTAATTTAACAGATATTAATATTTTTGAAATGGAACCGTCCGGAGGAAAAGCTATTAAAACAATACGCAGTAATATTAGAAAATGGTATTATGCAATGTTCACTCTAGCAGCAATAATACTATTATGTATTTTAGTTTACATAGGCATAAGAATGGCTATTTCAACAGTAGCTGAAAAAAAAGCTGTTTATAAAAACTGGCTAATGAATTGGTTTGTGAGCCTTATATTACTGTTTATGCTACATTTTATTATACGAGGAACCATTTATTTAAATGGTCAATTAGTAAAAATATTTGAAAAAGCAGAAGTATCAGAAATGAGCTATTCTATTGCTAATTTTGTAACTGTTACAGGCAAGCTAATAATAAAAACAATGAATCCATTTGCAACCGTAGGATGGGCTGCATTATGTGTATATATATGTTTGGTAATACTCACAATAATGTTTTTAATAATGTATATTAAGCGTATGTTAACTATTTCATTTTTAATAATAATAGCTCCATTAATAACTATAACTTATTCAATAGACAAGTTAGGAGACAATAAATCACAAGCATTAGATACATGGTTAAAAGAATTCATTTATGGAATATTAATACAGCCATTTCACTGTATAATATATTTGGTATTTGTTTCTCAAGCAATTGATTTATGTAGTACAGGGACGCTGGCAAGTATGCTGTTGGCAGTAATGATGATGTTTTTCATAATGAAAGCAGAAGGTATAGTTAGAAAAATATTTGGATTTGAAAAAGCTAGTTCAGCTGCAACAGGTGCTATGGCAGGTGCGGCATTAATGTCAGGAATTAACGGAATTAAAAGTATGGTTGGAAAAGCACAAAAAGTTGGTGCGCCAGTTACAAAAGCAAAAGACCGCTCAGGTGGAAATTCAGGAGGTTCAGGAGGCTCAGGAGGTTCAGGAGGCTCAGGAGGTTCCGGAAACTCAAGCGGATCAGGAGCAAGCAGAACAAATGGAACAAGAAACAAGAACACTCCAAATGTTACATTAAGAAACAATAAAAGAGAAAACAAAAAGAAAGGAAAAATTCAACAGGCAATTGAGAGTGCTTCAAACAGTATAAAGGGATCAAAAATTGGACAGGTGGTTAAACAAGCTTCAGATACAGTAAAAGATACAGGTGTTGCTAAACTTTATAACAAAGCAAAAACTCTTGAAGGAAAATATATAGACAATGCTAAAGTACAAAGTAGCTTAATTGGAGCTATGGTAGGCGGTATGACAGGACAGGGAGCTATAGCGGGCGCAACGATGGGATATGGAATAGGAACGATAATACAAAAGAAAAGAGAAGATAGAAAGAATATTAAAGAAGGAACAGAGGCTGTAAAAAATGCATATTGTAATTATCAAGAAAGTTCAAGACTTTCAGATGAGCAAATGACTGCATATACAAATGAGTTATTAAATGATCCAGAAAAATTAGATGACATGCAACAAATAGATGGAGAAAGTATAGAAGAATGGAAAAAAAGAACAAAGAGAAGCACAGAATATGATTACCAGTGGAATGACAGGATGATGTATGCAAAATCTCTATATGCTTTACAAAATAGCTATCAAAAATCTGGAGTTGATGGAGATGATGCAAATGATAAGATAGCTGATACAATAAGAAAATTGCAACAATCTAGTGTAGATCCATATAGACAACAACCTATACCAGATCCTTGGGAAGACCCAAATACAGATGTGTCTGATTAAAAGGTAGGTGAAAAAAATGAGCAATAGTTCAATTGATAATAAACTTAATGAAATAAATGATAGAAACAGACAAAATCCACAAAATGAACCAGATGAAGAAGAAAATATGTCTGGATTTGAAAAGGGAAGATTAGCAGCACTTAATGCAAAATATGAGGATGATGATGAACCTAAAAATCAAAATGGGAATGATGGAGGCTCTGAAGAAGAAGAAGCTCCGGAAGATGAAAATGATGAAGAAGACAATGATGATGATAATGATGAAGATAAAGACGACGACGACGATGATGATGATGACGATAATGACAAAGAAAATGATAATGATGATAAAAATAATGACAATGAAAACAATAATAAACCGAATGAAAACGAAAATAAACCAAATGATAAAAATTCAGATGATAAAAATTCAGATGATAAAGAAAACAGTGATAAACCGGACAGCAAAGAAAATAAAAAAGAAAAAGATAGTAAAAATCAAAATAATAAAGAACCACAGAGCCCGACTGATAATAAAAAACCAGCAGAAAAACCGCAAACTCCAAAAGCAGGACAAGCAGGCGCAAAGGAAGGCACCAAGCAGGCAGGAAAAGAAGGAGCAAAACAAGCAGGAAAAGAAGGAGCAAAACAGGCAGGAAAAGAAGGAGCAAAACAGGCAGGAAAAGAAGGAGCAAAACAGGCAGCAAAAGCGGGGGCAAAAGCTGCAGCAAAAGCGGGAACAAAAGTTGCTGCAAAAGCGGGGATAGCAGCATCTCCACCAGTTTTAATTGCTATACTTGTAATAGTAGCGATAATCTTTTTAATAGGCGTTATAAGTTTTTTCAGTATTATGGGAGACATGATAATAGGAAAACTTAAAAATTTTCTTCAAGGAGTATGGGACGCTTTACAAACAGTGACTACAGGGGATCAAGCATATGCAAATATAAATGATGAACATGTAAAAAATGCAGCATCATATTTAGAACAAATGGGATATGATCTGGTAGGAATGGGTTTTGTAAAAACAGAGTATAATACTACAAACAAAAATGAAGGAGAAGCGTGGAATAAGTGGTATAACGAAAATGGAGAGCTTATAGAAGAAAAAAGTGCATTTAATAAAAAAGAAGACCTTATAGAAAGAGAAGAAGACACTACTGAGGATGAGTCAGAAGGAGAAAAAAGTGGTGCCGAACAAAAAGATCCGATAAAAAAAATAAAGTCAGAGCCAATAAGAAAGTATTTAGTAGCAGCACTTAGGTCATATATAAATGGAGCATATGGTGGAATGGTAGTGCAAGAAGGACATGAAGCAGATGGCCTTTGGAATACAGTATTTGACAAGATTGCGTTTAACTCGAAAGAACATACTTTAACAGTAACTAAAGGTGATACACATGTAAAGGTAAATCTTGAATCATGGACAGCAAAATATGGAATGTCGTTTGAATTTTTGGTGTGTTTACATTTAGGGACACTTGCTCCAGAATTTGTTATGGATTTAGCAGGAGAAGCAGATAACAGAGTAAAAGTTGTTGTGAATTTTTTTAAACAAGAGCGGAATAAGAAAATTTGACTGGACGGAAAATGGAACAACAGTTATAAAAGATGTAAGAAGCAAAATATTAAATAACATTAGTGGTAACGGACAGGACCAAGAAGTTACAATAAATTGGGATAATGGAAAAGGCTCAACAACATTTAGTTCTGCATTTGTAAATTATATGTTGGACAGTACAATTGAAAAGGAAAGAACTATGGGATACCCATATATTGTAAGTGTCAAAAACCACTGGTTTAGAGATTTAGTATTTAAAGATGACAACAGTGAAATTGATTGTTATGAGACATCAGAACCTGTTGAAAGAATAATTTCAGAGGAATGGTGGAAGGCTGGCGAAGGACAAGTTGAATCAATAACTGATTTTGCTATGGATGATTTAGATAAACATTTAAAAGTGTATTACAGCTTTAGTTCGGGAATTAAGCAAACAAAGCTTCCATACTATGTAGACAAATGTCCCAAAATTATAGAACTTATTAATAAAAATAAGTACCATATATTTAAAGGAATGTATAGTAATAGCGAAGATATAGAGGAAGCTAAACAAAATGTTGACCCAAATAATTTACCATATTATACAGATAAAAGAAATATAAATTGGTTGAGTTCTATAAATAGTGGAATTCAATTATTGCAAGAAGTAGAAACAGAACAAGCAGAATATAATTTAAGGGATTTAAAAGAAATATTAGCTTACTACAACTTCGATTTAGAAGAAGAGAGCGAATACAGCCAAGCAACAGACAAAGAAGCATTGGCTGAAATGATTGAAAAAGAGAATATGTATAAGGACTGGAGAAATAGAGTAAGAGGCTGGGTAATACTAGATGGGGAAGGAAATGTTATTGAAAAAGGAGAAAACTCACAAGTTAAGCCAAATGAATATGGAACTGATGACTGGTCAAAGTATATAAATAGAGGAATAATAGAAGATGTAGAAGACTATATTCCAACAGCTAATACATCTACTTTAGATGACTTGAGCATGAATATAGCTGCAAGAAGTATAGGAAGCACAGGTTTTAATTATGGAGAAAATGTTTGCTCAACTTGTAATGGAAAAGTTGTAGCAGTGGATGATAATACTATAACCATTAAATCAGATGAAGGAAATTTAATACATATATCTAATATTTCTACAAATGCGAATATGAAAATTGGAGATGTTGTTTATGTAGGACAGCAAATAGCAACAACTACAGAAAAAGATATAAATGTAATATTAAGAGACAAATATCATAATACATTAGATGCACAAAAATATATAGATACATCAGTATTAATAGACCAATTTGCATAAACAAAGGAGTGAAACTATTGTCAAAATATAAAATTATAGTATGTATATTAATCTTAATAAATATAATAATGGGAATATATATAATGTTCTTTATGAAAAAAACGCCTACATACACATTGCAACAGTATGCAGAACAAATGGGATATTTTGATTCATATAG
>OBJG01001213.1_pt1 | contig 21045 bp, 20 predicted proteins | sample 1517941 | NCBI WGS metagenome assembly OBJG01 (sample SAMN04571712, study PRJEB22368) | human gut metagenome | biome: human gut; material: stool | host: Homo sapiens | place: Luxembourg | collected 2012-09-21
TATTGTCATTCTTTCACGAACAACTCTTTCAAGTCTTGCTAAACCAATTCTGAATTGATTTTGTAATAATTCTCCAACACATCTTATTCTACGATTTGCTAAGTGATCTATATCGTCAGCTTTTCCATATCCATGATACATATTTAATAAATAGTTTATTGATGCTATCATGTCTTCTGTTGTTATATATTTTGGAATTAGTTCTTCTTCTCTTTGTTTTAATGTTTTAACTAATTCTTCTTCTGAAGTATTTTCCATTATATTTTTTAATACTTCATAATTTACATATTCTTTTATATGTAAGCTACTTAAGTCTACATTTGGTAATACTGAATGAATATTTACTATTCCATTACCAATTATTCTTAATTTTTTATCTCCAAACTTAATATCTACTACATTTATACCTGCATTTTGAATTGCTTCTGCTGCTTCTGCTGAAATTACTTCTCCTGCTGCAACAAAAACTTCTCCTGTTTCTTTATCCATAATGTCTTCAAATGCAACTTGATTTTTTATTCTGTTTGCGATACTTAATTTTTGGTTAAATTTATATCTTCCTACTTTTGCTAAATCATATCTTCTATTATCAAAGAATAATCCATTAAATAAGCTTTTTGCAGCTTCTACTGTTGGTAATTCTCCAGGTCTTAATTTTTTGTAAATTTCGATTAATGCTTCTTCACCTGTTTTTATTGGATCTTTTTGTATTGTTGTTTCTAGTAATGTTTCATCTCCAAATAATGCTCTTATTTGATCATCTGATACTAATCCAATTGCTCTTAATAATGTTGTAATTGGAATTTTTCTTGTTCTATCAACACGTACCCAGAATATATCATTTCCATCTGTTTCATATTCTAACCATGCACCTCTTAATGGCATAATTGTTGATGTATATGTTTTCTTTCCTGTTTTTGTATCAAATATTTCATCATAGTAACATCCTGGTGAACGTACTAACTGGCTAACTACAACTCTTTCTGCACCATTTATTATAAATGTTCCACTTTCTGTCATTAGTGGAAAATCACCTAAATAAATTTCTTGTTCTTTGATTTCACCTGATTCACGGTTTATTAATCTTACTTTTACATGTAATCTTGTAGAATATGTTGCATCTCTTTCTTTTGCTTCTTCTTCTGTGTATTTTGTTTTTTCTTCCATGTAGTAGTCAAAAAATTCTAATACTAGATTTCCTGAATAATCTATGATTGGTGAAATGTCTTTTAATACTTCTCCTAATCCTTCTTCAATAAACCAGTCATAAGAATCCTTTTGAACTTTAATTAAGTTTGGCATTTCTATAAAATCGCCAACTTTTGAGAAATCTTTACGGGTTGTTCTTCCGAATTTAACATCTTTGATTTCCAAAAAAATCACTCCTTATAAAATATTAAGCAGCTTTTGTTTCGCTCGAAATCTGCCAATCTAAGAATAAATAAGAAATTATTGTTTTTATATAAGACTAAATCTATTTCTTATTACAGAACAAATCTTAAAAAATCATAAATTTTTAAGTAAATTTTCTGTGCAATGTATTTTTTTATAATAGGAAAGTTTTGAAACTTTCCTATTTATATAAAAAATGCCATATTTAAGTAATGGCTTGGCTAGTTTTCTTACGAGAAAATATTTAATTAGAAAAATCCCTTCTTAAAATATAGTTTTGTAAAGTTTTGATTATTGTCTGCTCTACAATTTTCTCCCTTTATTTCTACTTATATTTAATTCTTATTTTTCTAAATTTTATCATTTTGAATTAACTCTGATAATTTCTAAGAATTACCAATTTGCAAATTTATACGCATATTATTATATCATATTACAAAAGTTGTTGTCAATGCTTTTAAGCTTATTTTCTAACTTTTTATTTTATTATTTTGCTTCATTTATATTTACATAATATATTGACTTTGCTTAATTTTTATATTATAATTATTTTATGCACATTGAAATGCTAATATAAGAAATTTGGAGGATTTTTATGTAATTTTTAGTTTCTACTCACCTTAAAAGTATTTTAATTTTAAATTTGGAGGGAAAAATATGTTTGACTACACTTATAACTTTGAGTTAAGTAAAGAAAATCTAGCATCCTTAGAAATCGCAGTAAATCCAGATAATTATTGTTCTCCGCTTCTCAAAACTAGTATTGCAGAAACTCAAAAGCAGCTAACAGAAGATTCGAACTTTAAAAATAAGTTCTATAGTCTCTGCTTCTGCTCTATTATTTCACAAATGTGGAGTGCAAAGGCAACCAAATTTGTAGGAAAAAGTAATTTGATTTACAATCCTACACTAAATTGCTATGAATTTGCCGTCACTCATAAAATTATTGGTGAAACTCTTTCTATTACAAAAAGTAATATGTTTGGTATGTTAAGTTCCAAACGGAAATGTGTTGGATTTCTGTATATCAAAATAAGTGTTATTGTCACTGACAATATCGTAATTCTAAAATCCAGGCATTATAAGTCCATTGCACAGCAACATCCTGTTTCATTCAAGGTTTGCCCTGATTATGAATATAGTTTAACTCCTTTTATTGTAAAAGATGGGAACATGTCTATGTGTGAGTCTTTTGAAAAAAAGCTTGCAAATGCTTTTTACAAAACACTTTCGCAAATTGCTGATTCTTTTGCAAACATCGAAATTTTTAACGGAGATGTTTTAGATTGTTTAAATTTTCAAAATCCCAACAATTCTTATTCTTCTAAAGATTGTCAAGTAATTGAAGCAGTCTACTATATGGCTTGTAAGTTTTTCCCATTGTTTGCTTCTGTTGATTCTCAACAGCAAATTGAAATGTTAAAAACTGCAAGTGAAGAAACTCAATTTGAAGTAACAAATGCTAGAAAATATAAAGCAAATTTTCAAGTATCTGTTTTTGCAAAAAATCTATACTTTGAAATTATGAAAAAACATTTAGATACTGTTGCAATTTTTAGCAAATTTTCGAAAACTCTGACTATGCAAAAGTGGAATACTTCTCCTTCTTGTCTTCTGTATACAGAGAAAGATTTTGAAGAATTCGATTATTCTAATTGCAATCCTGAAGAACTTATTTGGGTAAGATATGATAGTTCTAATTATAATGTCCAGGAACTCTATTCCAAACTAGTCCCAACAATTAGTGTAGTAAACGCTTTAAAAATCAACTGCTTTATTGATGAAATCAATTTAGCAGATTCTCAAATTTCCTAAAGCCAAATGCAGGTGGTTAATACCACCTGCATTTCTTTTTTTTTCAAAAAGTACTTGCACAAATATTTAATATATTATAATATAATACAGAAATTGAAATATAAAAAATATATTATGAAAGGAGTTTATTATTAAGCGCCAGAACACTATTGTGTTGACGAGGTCTAGAGCTAATCGAATTTTCGGCGGATACTCTAGTGGCTTAACTTAAGTCAAAGCATTATAACAAAAAACAATATAATATTGTAACAGAAATTAATGCATAAGTATATTTCAATTCCGCATATAAGGGATTTTATATCAAAAATCCTATTCAATTATTTTTAAGGAGGATTCACAAATGTGTGGAATTATTGGATATATAGGACATCAAAAAGCTAGTCCTATCTTAATTAATGGTCTTTTAAGACTTGAATACAGAGGTTATGACTCTGCTGGAATATCAACTATAGAAAAAAATGGTCTTTCAGTTATGAAAGATAAAGGAAGAGTTAAAAATTTATATAATTTAGATGGAATTGATTCTCTTGAAGGAACAATTGGAATTGCTCATACTAGATGGGCAACACATGGAAAACCTTCAAAAGAAAATGCCCATCCTCATTTAGATAATAGTAATACTTTTGCTGTTGTTCATAATGGAATTATTGAAAATTATAATGATTTAAAAAAATTATTATTAGATAATGGTTATACATTTCATTCTCAAACAGATACAGAAATTATACCAAATCTTATACATTATTATTATTCAAAAGATAAACATAATGATGATAAAAAAGTCTTACGTGCTGTTCAAAATGCTTGTAAATCATTTAAAGGAAGTTATGCACTTCAAGTCATCTCTAAATATATGCCAGATAATATGATTGTTGTTAGAAAAGATAGCCCTCTTGTTATAGGAAAAGGTAATGGAGAAAACTATATTTCTTCTGATATTCCTGCAATTCTATCCTTTACAAAAGATTTTTATCTTTTAAATGATAATGAATTTGCTCTTCTTTCAAGAGACAATGTTGAATTTTTTGATATTGATTTAAATAAAATAGATAAAAAATTAACAAGCATTGAATGGAATGCTAGTGCTGCAGATAAAAATGGTTTTGATGATTATATGTTAAAAGAAATATTTGAACAACCAACAGCAATAAGAGAAACTATTGGTTCACGTTTACCAGAAAATGAGCCTTGTAATTTTGATGATTTAAAATTTACCAAAGAATTTTTATCAAAAATAAATAAAATATATATAGTAGCTTGTGGAACTGCAATGCATGCTGGACTTTCTGGGAAAATTGCAATTGAAAACTTATGCAATATCCCAGTTACAGTTGATATAGCTTCAGAATTTAGATACAGAAATCCAATTATTGATAAAAATACTTTATGTATTTATATCTCTCAATCTGGCGAAACTGCTGATACTATTGCTGCATTAAAGCTTGCAAAGTCAAAAGGAGCTACAACACTTGCTGTATCAAATGTCATTGGAAGTTCTATTACAAGAGAAGCCGACTATTCTATTTATACACATGCTGGACCAGAAATTGCTGTTGCTTCAACCAAAGCTTATACTTCTCAAGTTATGTTACTTATAATTTTAGCAATTTATTTTGCTGAAATATTAGGATCTACTCCATCTTCAGAATTAACAAAATTAAAAAAAGATATCTTTAATCTTCCTGATAAAATTGAAGAAGCATTAAAATCTTCTGAAGAAATTAAAAATTATGCAAAAAATATTTATCAAGAAAAAGATGTTTTTTTCTTAGGTAGAGGTATTGATTATAACACTGCTCTTGAGGCTTCTTTAAAACTAAAAGAAATTTCTTATATACATTCAGAGGCATATGCTGCTGGTGAATTAAAACATGGACCTATTGCATTAATTGAAAATGGAATATCTGTTATAAGTATTATTACAGATAAGAATTTAGTTGAAAAAACTATTAGTAATATTCAAGAAGTTATTACACGTGGTGCAAAAACATTAGTTATCACAAGTCAAGAATTACCAAGTAATAATATAGACACAATTGTTAAAATTCCAAACACAAATATTTTGCTTTCACCTATTGTTGCAATTGTTCCATTACAATTACTTTCTTATTATATTTCAAAAGAAAAAGGATTAGATGTTGATAAGCCAAGAAACCTTGCAAAATCAGTAACAGTTGAATAATTATTTTTTTATATTAAACACAAATAAACTATTAAGTAATAAATTACTTAATAGTTTATTTTTAATTATATAGATACTTTTGAGGATTAATTGCTACTCCGTTTAATCTTATTTCTAAATGTAAATGTGGTCCTGTTGTATTTCCAGTCATTCCAACTTCTGCAATTATATCTCCTGATGATATTTTTTGACCAACTTTGGCATACAACTTATTACAATGTGCATACCATGTTTCTACACCATTTCCATGATCAATTTTTACAAGATTTCCATAAGATCCATTATATTGTGAAAAAACAACTGTACCATCTGCAACAGCTTTTATTTTCGTTCCAAATGCACATGCTATATCTGTTCCAGTATGTGCTCCAGATCTTATTCTACTTACATTTCCAAATCTTGAACTTACATATCCATTAACAGGAAGTGAAGCTAATAATACCCCATTTATTGATGGTAATTTTGTTTTTTCATCTTCTTCTATTAATATATCTACTTTTTGTTCAACTTCTTGTTTGGCAACTTCTACTGATTGTATTCCTATTTCATTAATATTTTCTGTATAATTTGTTGTTACTGCTAAATCTAATTGAATTGTATCATCTTTATGCTCTTCTTTTATTTGTTCAACAGCTTCTTCAGCTTCTTCTATATTATCAACATAAGTTATTGTTTCAGCATTCAAAATTACAGCATAATATTTATACATTACTTTTGCATCATCTTTTAATGCTAACATTATTTCATCTTCATTTGTTGTTAAACTTTTTTCTACTAATTTTAATTCATATTTTGGCATATTATCTAATGTAACAAAATCTATATTTTCTCCATCCATATCAATTATTTCTGATTGAATTCTATTTTGTAATTCTGCTGCATTACTTACATATCCTATTTGTTCTCCACACAAACTTACTACATATGTTGGCTTATACTTAAATAAAATAATCGCTATTATTAAGCCTAATCCTAACGCCATTATTGTAAAAAACTTACAGCTTTCTTTCGTATAGTATTTTAGCTTTTTCTTAAAAATAATTTATCCTCTCCTTTTTATTGCTTATCTTATAAGCTGAATTTTTAGCGACCAAGATTTATTATACCATAATTTTACTCATTTTGCAAATTTTAAATTTTCATTTCTTGTTTCTTAAGTATTTTCAGCTCTTTAATATTCTAAAAAATTACTTTTTATTATATATATTACTCATTTTTCCTGCATTTTATTCACTTTTTCTCTATTTTCCTCGTTTTTTTATGTTGAAAAAATAAATACACTATGATAATATATTAGTATATTTTAATTTGGAGGTTATTTTGAAAACTTTAATTGTTACTAACAAATATAATGGAAAAAAACTTTGTAATTTTATTTTAACGTCTTTTCCAAATTTATCTCAAAATACTTTATACAAAGCTCTTAGACAAAAAGACATAAAAATTAATGGAAAAAGAGTTAATAAGGATTGTATTATTTTTGAAAATGATGAATTAAATATATTTATTGCAGATTCTTTGCTTTTCCCACAAATTAATTTAGATATTGTTTATGAAGATAATAATATTTTAGTAATTAATAAACCCATAAATCTTGAAGTTGTTGGTGAAAATAGTTTAACAACCTTAGTTCATCAAAAATATCCCAAACAAAAACCAATGCCTTGTCATAGACTTGATAGAAATACAACTGGATTAGTTTTATTTGCCAAAAATGATACTGCTTTAAATATTTTATTTGATAAATTTAAAAAACATGAGATAAAAAAATCTTATACTGCTTTAGTATATGGCATTCCAAAAATAAAAAAAGCTAGATTAGAATCATATTTATTCAAAGATAATAAAAAATCTATCGTATATATATCAGATGATTTTAAACCTGGATATCAAAAAATTATAACTTCTTATTCTGTAATAAAAGAATTTAATAATAATACCTCTTTATTAGAAGTTAATATTGAAACTGGACGAACTCATCAAATTAGAGCACATTTGGCTCATATAGGATACCCTATTATTGGTGATGGCAAATATGGTATTAATCAAATAAATAAACAATTTGGATATAAATATCAACAACTTAATAGTTTTAAATTAGAATTTAATTTTGTAACAGATGCTGGTATTTTAAATTACTTAAATGGTACGGTCATTACACAAAAAGCACTACATTTGATTTGATCAATCAATGTAGTGCTTTTTAATAATTAAAATTTAAAGAAAAAACTCTCCACATTTCTGTAGAGAGTAAAAAGAATATTTCTTTTTAATTAATCATATTTTTCCAAGTACCCGTTTAATTCTTGCGTCTTTCATAAATCCAAATTCTCTATTGTTCATAAGGACACCAAAGAAATGGTCTGTATCATCTCTTCGAATTTCTACAATTTTGCCAATTCCTCCATGACTAATCCCTGGACAAATGTTTCCATGGCCATCATCAGTTACCTGTACTAAATCATACAGTCGATATTTATCCTCTCCATTAACCCGAACTGCAACAGGAATGTTGAATTCATCAATAACAAGCTGATAATTAGAATAACTAGTTCTTTCAAGCTTCATAATACTTTTCTCCTTGCGTAATAACGCGTTTTATATTGTGTATTTCCTTTTGATGCAACGGAGTTACAAAATGTTACATCACTTATAATTATAGCATATTTACATAAATTGTCAATATACTATTTGTATATATCTATTCTATTAGTTAGAAATAATACGTCATTGGTGCCACCAAGCAGAATCGAACTGCTGGCCTACGGGTTACGAATCCGTCGCTCTACCAACTGAGCTATAGTGGCAAATACAAAATTACTATAACACATTTTTCTTTAAATAACAATATATTTAAAAATATTTATTATAAAACGAAAAAGGACACTACTCCAAAGCAGTGCCCTTCTTCGTCTAACATACTGTTAGAAATTATAGATTAACCATCGATATGTGCAGAAATAAGCTTCTGAATCTTGTCATCAGAGACAAGCATCTTATACTGCATATCATTGCAGAGATAATATTCAACCAGAGTCACGAACTTAAGTGCCTTAGCATACTCCTGAGCCGAATCAAAGCCTGCCTTGATCATATCCTGAAAATCAGGCTTAAGTTCAGTTGGAATCTGCTCAACCTTGAGATTTGCGACGCCTTCGACTTCACAAGTAGAAATAAAGGTGCCACATGCAGGAATTTCTCCAGAATAACCAGGAGCAATCAGATAAACCATCTGATTTTTGGCCGTTTCAATCTTATTTTCGATTTCTCCCAACTTTTCATTAAGCTTCTTGATCTTCTTACTGAAAGTTGCAACTTCCTTTTCTGCATTCTTCTGAGCAGTCTTTGCCTTCTGCAATTCCTGACGTGCATTGTTAAATGCTTCAGTTGCCTTCTGCAGAACCCGCTCACAGGTTTCCTGAAGCATTTTGGCTTCAGTCATCTTCTTCTCTTCAGCAGAAATTTCAGCAACAGTGTCAGCATGACTCTTTTCGAGATTTGCCATATCATCATTCTTGATGCCGACAACGGTAACTTTGCTCACAGTTTCAGGCTTGATTTCAGTCTTAGCCTCTGCAGAAGCTTTTGCTTCCACTTTAGTAGTAACAGTTGCCTTCTTCTCGTTTGCCTTTGCCTTGTTGCTCATTTTCTTTTCCTCCGCATCATTTTTTTCCAGTGCTCTTTTAATTCGATTAAACAGAGTCTTGTTGTCGATAACCTTACTCAATTCATCAAGCAAACTTGCCTGATCTTTGAAATCAAGATGCCTCTTTTCAACAACCTGGCTCGTAGAGCAATGATACTTCAGGATATCATCAGAAATAGTGCTCCAGCCGATAATCTGACCATTAATGTTCTTCAAATCCATAATTTTTTCACCTCAAAAAATTTTTTTCTTGTTGTTTCGACTTTGTTGCCAAAAGGTGACTATAAAAATAGACCTAATGTCGACATTACTATTATAGCACAAACTTATCAGTATGTCAATTTTATGTAAATTTACACTTATTTTTTATATTTATTTATTGATTTACCTTGTATATTGGTAAAAATTGTGATATAAAATATGTATAACTTAATCGGAGGTCTTATATGGAAAACAATAATTTTGATGATGAAAAGAAAACAATATTAATAGTTGATGATGAACAAAAAATTGTTGATTTACTCGTTCATAATTTAACTAGAGAAGGCTATAATACAATTGAAGCTAATGATGGGCAAACTGCAATAGATTTAGCAATTTCTCAACGTCCTGATTTAATCTTACTAGATGTAATGATTCCTCGTGTTGATGGTCTTACTGTTTGTAAAAAAATAAAAAATTATTATAATGTTCCAATTTTAATGGTTTCAGCCAAAGATGATGAATTAGATAAAATTGTAGGATTAGAAATTGGAGCAGATGATTATATTACAAAACCATTTAGCGTAAGAGAAGTTGTGGCTAGAGTAAAAGCTAATTTAAGAAAATCTGAAACACATTATGATAGTTTAAAATCTTCGCATGATTCAGATTCCCATAAAGAAACTAAAAAACAAAACACTATAAAGATTGGAGATTTAACTTTAGATTTGGAAAAATATGAAGTTAATGTTAATGGAACAATTGTAAATTTAACTTTAAGAGAATTTGAAGTTTTAAAATATTTAGCTCAACAACAAGGGCAAGTTGTTACAAGAGAATCTCTTCTTGAACAAGTTTGGGGATATGAATATTACGGAGATATCCGTACTGTAGATGTTACTGTTAGAAGAATTAGAGAAAGAATTGAAAAAGATACTTCTAATCCAAAATATTTAATTACAAAAAGAGGAATTGGTTATTATATTCCAAATTTTGAAAAATAATATTATAAAAGCTATGTGATATCACATAGCTTTTTCCTTTTATTATAATTATTCTAAATTTGATAATGCTTTCATTATACCCAACTTGCCATATTGATATGTAAGCCCACCTTGCATATATGCAATATATGGTGCTCTAATTGGTCCATCACAGCTTAATTCTATTGTTGACCCTTCTGTAAATGTTCCTGCTGCCATAATTACCTGATCATCATATCCTCCCATTGCACTTGGTTCTGGAATTACATTCGAATCTATTGGAGAACCCATTTGAATTCCCTGACAGAATTTTACTAATTTATCTGCATCACCTAATTCTATTGTTTGAACTATATCTGCTCTTTTTTCATTATATAAAGGATCTACTTTATATCCTAATTTTTCTAATATTCTACTTGCAAATACAGCTGTTTTTACTGCACTTACCACTACACTTGGTGCAAAAAATAGTCCTTTTATAAATAGTATATTTTGATTTAATGATGGTCCTATTTCTTTTCCTACTCCTGGAGCAGTAAGTCTTTCTGCACATAATTCTATTAAGTCTTTTTTTCCTACAATATATGCACCACTTGTTGCAATACCAGCGCCTAAATTCTTCATTAAAGAACCAACTAGAATATCTGCCCCAACATCTGTTGGCTCTTTTTCTTCAACAAATTCTCCATAACAATTATCAACCATTATTATAACATCTTTATTTACTTCTCTTATTGATTTTATTGCTTTTTCTATTTTATCAATTGTTAAACTTTTCCTTGTTGAATATCCTTTTGATCTCTGAATTTCTATTAATTTTATATCTTTTTTGGATACTCTTTCTTTTATTGAATTAATGTCAAAATCATTATCAATTAATTCTATTTGTTCATATTTTACTCCAAATGCTTTTAATGAACTCTTACTTTCTTCTTTACTTATTCCTATTGCAGTTTGTAATGTATCGTAAGGTGCTCCTGAAATACTTAACATTGTATCTCCTGGACGTAAAATTCCAAATAATGTTACAGCTAGAGCATGTGTTCCTGATATTAATTGTGCTCTTACTAATGCATCTTCAGCATTAAATATTTTTGCATAAATCTCTTCTATTTTATTTCTTCCAATTTCATCAATTCCATATCCTGTTGATGAATTTAAATGCATTTCTGATAATCCACATTCTTGAAATGCTGATAAGACTTTTAAACTGTTTATTTCTTCTATTTTCTCAATATTTTTAAATATTGGTTGTATTTCTTTTTCAACCTCTTCTGATAAATCTAAAATTTCTTTTTTTATTCCAAATTTCTGATACATATAATAATATCCTTATATAATAAATATTTAGGTTTTTTATGTGTATGCCTATAAACACATAATTATTATAACATTTTCTTTTTGATAAGTCTACTATTTATTATATATTTATGTAATCTATCCTGTTTTACTCATTATATCTTTTCTCATTTTTCCTATTATCTTTTTTTCTAGTCTTGATATATAACTTTGTGAGATTCCTAATTCATCTGCTACCTCTTTTTGCGTTTTTTCTCTGCCACTAATAAAACCAAATCTCATTTCCATTATATTTTTTTCTCTAGAATTTAATTTTCTTATTGCTTCTTTCAAAAGTTTCATATCTACTTCATCTTCCAAATTTCTATATGTAATATCTGGATCTGTTCCTAATATATCTGATAATAAAAGTTCATTTCCATCACTATCTTTATTTAATGGTTCATCAATTGACACTTCTGTTTTTATTTTATTATTTCTTCTTAAATACATTAATATTTCATTTTCAATACATCTCGATGCATATGTTGCTAATTTTATCTTTTTTTCTGAATTAAATGTATTTACACTTTTCATCAAGCCTATTGTTCCAATCGATATTAAGTCTTCGATTCCTATTCCTGTATTTTCAAATTTTTTAGCTATATATACTACAAGTCTTAGATTCCTTTCTACTAATGTTTTTCTGGCATATTCTCTTTCATCTGTTTCTAGTTTTTTTATCATTTCCTCTTCTTCTTTTTGTTCTAATGGTGCTGGCAATGTTTGACTACCTGCAACATAAAATATCGGCAACATTTCATCACTTAGATTTCTTTCAATATATTTTGCACATAAATTATTTATGCTATTTTTAATAATCTCTAAAAAATTCATTTAACATTCCTTTCTTTTATTTTTTAATTCATCACCTCTTTTCTTGATTTTTATTGTACAACTCTGACAATAAAAAAACTGTCTTTTCTTATTGTAGAAAAAAAGAAATAATCGCTATTGTTCGATTATTTCTCTTTTATTTATTTACTTTTCTTCTAATTATATTATGTATTTTTATTATCTATAATAAATCTACACCAACTAAAGCCCTATATTCGCCATTTTTCGTCAAACTTCTTTCATATATACCAATTATAATATTAGGAGTTTTTTTCTCCTCATCTTCGCTTTTTACTACAATCTCAGATATCTTTATTCCAACTAACATTCCATTTTCTTTTCCTAATGATGAAAATGGTATACACCTCAATTTTGGAAGATATTCGTCTTGTATATCTTGTGGTAAATTTTCTAAATTTCCACATAAAATATTTTCTAAGTTTTTTAATATTTCCTTTGGAATAATTCCTTCTAGTAATGACTCTTCCACTATCACAACTGGTGTATTAGTAATTGGCTCTTTTACAAGATTTCCTGTATCTATCATTGCTTTTGTTGCTATTTGTTTTTCATTTATTTTCAAATTTATATCACAATACATATTTTTTGTATTAAATTTTGTTTTTATTATTTTAATTGATATTTTTATTATTATAAATGCCATAATCGCACCTAACATTATTACTTTTAATGCATATTCACCAGTAAATAATCCATTTTTTATATTTATATTTTCTGGTCTTAAAAAATATATTAAATTTAATGCTACTCCACCAAATACAAATGAAAAAATTATAATCTGTTTAAATATTTTTTTTATATCATTTGGTTTAAAAGCTACATAAGCCATTACAACTGATAATATAAATTTAGATATTATTGATGAATATATAGTCAATTTGGTTATGTACATTAATATTGAGTAAATTGATCCAATTACTGCTGATATTATTAATCTAATATTTTTTACTTTTTGTTTTAATATGATTGCTGTTGCATATAAAATAATTGTATTCATTATTATATTTTCAATAAATATTATATCAATATATATTATCATAATCCCCTCCAAATATAATATATTTTATCAACTACTTATTATACTATATTAAGAATAAAAAATTTGTCATTATAACGTTAATATTATTAAATTATAACAAAAAAATCACATACTATTTCTAGTACATGATTTCATTTATTATATATTTTTTCCTTTATTTTTACGTAAGAATGCTGGAATATCTAAATCTCCTGAATTAGAATTGTCTGTAGATGTTGGAATTGAATTTATTTTTTTATCCCATTGTTTATTTACAAAACTATCTACACTTGAAGCAACTCTTGCTTCTGGTTTTTCAAATCCTGTTGCAATAACTGTAATTTGAATATCTTCTCCCATATTTGGATCTGTAACTGTACCAAATATTATATTTGCTTCAGGATCTACACTGCGTTGAACAAGTTCTGCTGCTGTATTAACTTCATGTAATCCTAAATCTTCACCACCTGTAATATTTATGATTACTCCTCTTGCTCCTTCTATTGATGTTTCTAGTAATGGACTTTGTACTGCTTGTTTTGCAGCATCTTCTGCTCTGTTTTCTCCTGATGCTCTACCAATACCCATATGTGCCATTCCTGTATCTTTCATTATTGTTTTAACATCTGCAAAGTCTAAGTTTACTGTTCCTGTAACAGCTATTAAGTCTGATATACCTTGTACACCTTGTCTTAATACATCATCTGCCATTCTAAATGCATCATTTATTGATGTTTTTCTATCTATTATTTGTAATAATTTATCATTTGGTATTACTACTAATGCATCTACTTTACCTTTTAAACTTTCTATTCCACGTTCAGCTTGTGAAAGTCTTTTCTTTCCCTCAAATGTAAATGGTTTTGTTACAACACCTATTGTTAATATTCCCATTTCTTTTGCTGATTGTGCAACTATTGGTGCAGCACCTGTACCTGTTCCACCACCCATTCCGGCTGTAACAAATACCATATCTGCTCCGCGTAAAGTTTCTGCAATTTCTGATTTATTTTCTTCTGCTGATTGTGCTCCTATATCTGGATTGGCACCAGCTCCTAAACCTCTTGTTATTTTTTCTCCTATTTGAATTTTAGCACTTGCTTTTGACTTTTGTAATGCTTGTCTATCTGTATTAACTGCGATAAAGTCTACTCCTTTTATTCCCGCTTCAATCATTCTATTTACTGCATTATTTCCGGCACCGCCAACACCAATTACTTTAATTGTTGCAGCTCCATCCATCATTGTTTCTTCTTCATACTCTTTCATTAAGTTTTCCTCCCCATAAAACTAAAATATTTTTTCTTTAAGAATAAAAGAACTCTTTTACTCTATCTATTATTGTTTTAAATATGCTTTCATTTGGCTGTCTATCTATACTGCTTGATACAGATTTTACATAAGGTCTTGCAGCAATATATCTAACAAGTGCATAACTAGTTCTAAACTCTGGTTTTATTGTACTTATTAGTCTTCCTGTTGACATTTTTACAGGTATATTCAAATTTATCTTACCTGCAACATCACTTTTATTAATTGTTGTAATCCCTCTTCCTGTTAATATAACAGTATTTATATTTTGCTTTACATTATTATTTGTTATATCTTTATTTATTAATGTAAATATTTCTTCAATTCTTGCTTCAATTATTTCTATTAACTCTGAGCTCTTTATTATCTTATTTCTATTCTCATCTTTACAAGTATTTAACATTATCTCATTATCATTATCTATAAATGATTTTAAAGCAAGCCCATATTGTTTTTTTAGTTTTTCTGCTTCTTCTTCTGAAATATTTAATACTAATGATATATCATTTGTAATATTATCTCCTCCTAGAGGAATTGTATTTGTATAAGTAAAATTATTGCCTTCAAATACACCTATTTCCGTATTTCCTGCCCCAATATCAAGTAACATTACATTATCATATAATTCATTAGTATCTAACATTAAATTTTTTTCTGCTAAAGCTGTTGGAACTATTCCATCAATTTCAATTCCAACTCTTTTAAAGATTGATGTTAATTGTCTTACATAATCTTTATTTGCTAAGATAACTTGTGCTTTTAGTGTAAAATTTGAGCTTAAATTGCCAACTGGATCTGCGACAATTTTTCCGTTATCAAGTATTACTTCTGATGGTACTATATCTATTATTGTTTTCCCTTCTGGTATTTCAATATCTTTAGCTTGCACAATTGCACTTTGAACATCTTTTAATGATATACCAGCAAATTTATCTTTTAGCTCTTTTAATATGCTATTTTGAACTATTGTAACTTCTTTTCCGGGAATAGTTACATATGCTGAGTTTATTTTAAATTCCGCTTCTTCCTCAGCATCTTTTATAGTTTTTGCAACACTTAAACTAACTTCTTCTTCATTAATAATTTTGCCTTTTTTTATACCATTGCATTTACAAGATGTGCTACATAGTGTTTCGATTTGTCCAAAGTTATTAACCTCTCCAACAACTGTGCAAACCTTAGATGTACCTATATCAATACCAACTATGATATCACCTATTGCCAAAATGATTCCTCCATTTATTTTTGTTAAAATTTCTATATTATATAGATTGTTTTCTTCTTTGTTATATATATTACATTTTCATAAAAAAGTCAATATAAATTGAAACATTTTTGAAATAAATTTGTAATAATTTTGATATTCATGTAATATGTTTGTAATATATTTTTAATTTTGTTTTTCTTTCTTTTTTATTGTCTTATTTTTAGATTTTTCTCTCCACAAATCGATATAATATCTCCTAATTATTGTCAAATTTGTAAACATTCTTCCTACAAAAACTACTAATGCTGCTAAATATATATCTATATTTAGTTTTTGACCTAAATATGTTAATGCTATTGATAATATGCTATTGCAGAAAAAACCAGATATAAAAATTGTTAAATCAAAATTCTTCTTCAAAACTGATGTTATTCCACCAAATACAGAATCTAAAGCTGCTACAACAGCTATTGCTAAAAATGTTGAATATGTATATGGTATCATTGGTGCATTTATTCCTATAAGAGCTCCTATAATACATCCTAAAATAATTGCTATTACTATCATTTTACATTTTCCTTTCTAATTATTCTTTGTCTTTCATATATTTTTTATCAATAGTACCTGTATATGCTTTTATTACAACTGGTCTATTATATCCTGATGTTTGAATCTCTACTCCATGTCCCTCTTCTTTTAGTGCTTGTAACATACTTGAACTTATACTTACTGCGCTTTCAAGATATGCTTTATTTCCTATTGCTTTTATTACATATGGTGATGTTATTCTTTGTCCATTTACTTGTATAAAAGGTGTACTGCTTGATCCTATTAGAAATATATCACTATTTCCTATAATTCTTTGATCATTTATAGAAATAGCTTCTGCTCCTGCTGATAATAAGTCTCTAATAACTCTCAATAAGTCTAAACTTGAAACTGAAACTATTTTTTCATCAGAATTTTTCAATTCATTTCCACCGTTGTCTGTTAATATTATTGTTATTCCTTCTCCTTGAACATCTGTCATACCAAGATATGTACTTAATTCTTCTAATTCATTTTGTAATAATTTAGCAGTTTTCTCATCTGATTCTTTTTCTGTTTGATATTCTGTTATTTTATTAATTGTTTCTTCATATTTTTCTTGTATTTCAGAATATTTTTTTCTGTAATCAGCAAGTTCTGTTCTTAATTCTTCTTCCCTCATACTTTCTATTGATGTTATATCTGTTTGTTTAACGACCTTAAATTGCATAAACATTACTAACATTAAAGCTAAACATGCAATTCCTATTGTTATTGACATAACAATTTTTTCTCTACTTAGATTAATTTTTTTCATATTAAATTCTCTTTTCCTTTATTTTTTATTTGTTGTTTATTGTTTGTGCATATTCAAATTTATATGTTCCAGTATATTTTGGAATTGTTATATTATCAGATGTTTTAAAATCTACTTGAATTCTATCTCCTTCTAATACTTTTAAATACCCACCATTTCTATATGTATTTTTTAACAATTCTGGCATTCCTATAGCCTTTATTGTAAATGGTGCTCCTACTCTTTGTCCGTTAATTTTTATAACTGCTCCAATACATTCTATAACTGTATTTGATACAATTCTTTGATCATTAATTGAAATTGCTTCTGCTCCTGCATTTTTTAATTCATTTACTATGCTAATAAGATCTTCAGCATGTACTATTGTAGAATTAGGATCAAATGTTGATTGAACCATTGCGTCATCAACTTTTATTATTACTCCTTTTCCAGTAACGTCTGTTAATCCTAATTGTGTACTTAATGTTTTTATATTTTCTTGTATTTCCGCTAACTCACTATTGTTTTCTGTTGCACTTTTTCTTTCATCTTCTAATAGTTTTTCTGCTTTTTCTTCATTTGCATACAGATTATCATAATTTTCTTTTGTTCTTAATATTGCATCTCTTAATTCATTTTCCGTTGAATTTCTACTTGTAGTTGTCCCAATTCTAGATATTGTTCTAACTTGTATTGCAATTCCACAAGATAATGCTACACACATTCCACCTAATATTAAACTAATTTTCATTTTCTTATTCATGTGCATTCTTCCTCTCTAAAATCATTGATTTTCTGTAAAATATGGTACAAATCCCTCATTTAAATTTCCATTAACATTTATTGTTCCTGCTTTTCCATTTTCTCTTTCCATAATTGATTTTATATAGTATGTTTTATCTTTTAAATTTGTTGCATTTCCTAGATTAATTGTTAAGTTCAAATTATCCAAACTCAATATATATTCATTTTTAACTTGTATTTTTAATATTTGATCATATATTCCAATCTTTGTCATTTCTTCTTTTATGTGTAATATATTTTCTAATTTCAAATTCAAATCATCATTTTCAAGTCTTTTCTTTTTTTCAATATTTTCTTCTGTTATTTCCATTCCATATATTGTTACTAACCCTCTTGATTCTTGTGAATAATCTACTATATATCCTTGTTCATCAATATATATATAATATCCATTATCAGTTATTATTTGAAATTCTGCAATTCGTTCTTTTACATTGATTTCTATTGTATCTGGCATTTTTTTTGTTACTATTGCATCTTCAATATATCCATTTTGCTTTATTCTTACTTTTGATATTATATTAATATTTGAAAATATACTATTTCCTATTTTTATTCCTGATTGTTCTATAATTTTTTGTTTATCAACTTGTGAATTCCCCATAACTTCTATATTTTTTATTTTAAATGTTGGAGAATTCAATAGATACAAAACAATAATTGTAATTAATATTATTAATATACTTGTTATTAATCTTTTCTTTCTTCTTTTTCTTCTCTTTTTTTCTATTTCTCTTTGTTTATTAAAACTACCACTTTTTTTATTTGATGGCATACTTCTTCCTCACCTTCAAATATATTTTTACTCAATTCCTAATATCTTTTTCGCTCTTTCCTCATCTTCTAATGTTGCATCTCTTACACCTTCTAATTCATATTTTTGTCCCAGTTTTTCCCATTTGTATTTTCCCATACTATGATATTTTAAAATTTGAACTTTTTCTACAGTTTTTAATGTTGCTAAAAATTCTTTTAGTTTTATCAAATCTTTTTCATCATCAGTATATCCTGGAACTAGTACTTGTCTAATCCACATTTTTTTGTTATTTTCACTTAAATATCTAGCAAATTCTAATTCTTTTTTATTTGAAAATCCAACTAAATCTTTACATTTTTCATCATCTATATGTTTTATATCTAACAAAACTAAATCTGTATATTTAAGTACTTCTTTTATATCTTCTGTAATATTAAACATTCCTGATGTATCTATACATGTATTTATTTTTTCTTCTTTTAATCTTTTAAAAAATTCTATTAAAAATTTTACCTGTAGTAATGGTTCTCCACCTGTTACTGTTACTCCACCACCTGATAAATTCATATATGTTTTATATCTTTTTACTTTTTCTATTATTTCTTCTAATGTTTTTTCTTCACCTAATGTCATATCCCATGTATCTCTATTGTGACAGTATTTACATTTTAAACTACATCCTTGCAAAAATAAAACAAATCTTATTCCTGGTCCATCAACTGTTCCAAAGCTTTCTATTGAATGCACTTTCGCTACATTATTTAATTTGTTTTCCATGTAAACCTCCATTATTTTTTATATTGACTAGTATATATTTTACTCTATGAATGCGAAAATATCAAGATATTCTTGTTATTTTTTATTATAAAAAATTGCCACATCCAAAGTATAAATACTTAGAATGTGGCAATTTTGTTAACTAGCCATCTGACTAGTTGTCGCGTTCCAAAGAGTCAACGCAGTCTGCAAATTAATCGGTCCCACACTAAATGAGTAACCAGAATCAGCAGAGCTATAACTCGTCTGGGTAATAGTGATTCCTTCAACAGGGCTAGTAATCTGTTTCTGACTATCCCACTGGCTTCCCTTAATAGAGAAGTCAAAGTACAAACCAGAATTCAAATTACCATGGATACGGACCGTAGATCCTTTACCATAGCCATACTGCTTCCACTGACCATCACCAAGGTCAATGGTCTGATCGATTTCGTTCCAACTGTCTTGATACCAATTCGTCGAAACGTTGTTGCCCATAAGGGCCATGAGCTGAAGCCAGTTCATGTTGTTGTAGTTCTGATTTCCGTTAGCATTGCCACCAGAAAGCAGAATCTGCAAGATCATAACGATTGCAACAATGATGTTTTGCATGATGTTTCCTCCATTTTTCGTTACGTGTGTTTTTTATAAGGTTTTTACCTTATTCTTACATTTATAATTATACTACATTTAATCTCTTATGTCAATCTAATCCGAAACTTATCCCTAATGCATTATTTAATTCATTAATTATTTTATTATCATCTATATGCCCTATTTTTTCTTTTAATCTACTTTTATCTATTGTTCTAATTTGCTCTGCTAATACAACAGAATTATTCTTAAGTCCACTTGTATTTTCTCCTATTTCAATATGTGTGGGTAATTTAGTTTTATTAGTTTGAGAAGTTATAGCTGCTGCAATTACAGTTGGACTATATTTATTTCCTAAATCATTTTGAATTATTAAAACTGGTCTAATTCCTCCTTGCTCTGATCCAATAACTGGACTTAAATCTGCATAAAACATATCTCCTCTTTTTACTATCATATTCTTCACTCCTAAGTTTTCTATATATCAAGTCTATATATTTGTATTTTTCTTAGTTCGAAGTAGAGATAGTTTTAAAACTTACACATTAATCTCTACCTCATTATATAATATGTAAATTCTTTCTTTTTGTTTATTATCTTTTATTTCTAATTTTACTGGCTTATATGTTTTTTTATTTATATATAATATCTTTTCTTTTACATAAATATTTTCTTTATCATTTTTTACTTTCATTATTATTTCATCATCTTTTTCTTCATAATTAGATTCATTACTATTTTTATACTCATCTATAAACATCGATAAGTCTAAATTATTATTTTCTAAATTTGTATAATTTTCTATTATTTCATTTAAGTTTAGGTTGCTATTTTCTATTTTTAAATTTTTTTACTTTTA
>OBJG01001247.1_pt1 | contig 20667 bp, 14 predicted proteins | sample 1517941 | NCBI WGS metagenome assembly OBJG01 (sample SAMN04571712, study PRJEB22368) | human gut metagenome | biome: human gut; material: stool | host: Homo sapiens | place: Luxembourg | collected 2012-09-21
TATCAGTAGCTTCTGTAGATTCAGCGGCTTTATTGCCACAAGAAGCGAAAGACATTGCAAATGCAACAGCGAAGAACAAAACTAACTTTTTCATTTCCTTCAAATTAAAGATAAAACAATATTTTTTTGCTTCAAAAACGCCACAAAGGTATATATTCTTTTTATATGTTGTACTCTTAATCTTACTTTTTTTTCAGAATCTTTCATTTTTTCTGTAAAAAATGATTCAAAAAAAGTTCAATTATCATATAAATATCGTTTTATACTCCTTTTAGGTGTTTTCTCGAATTCATTCGGATAAAGTTGAATGCGAGTAATCTGCTCGTATGGAGCCAACATCTTATTTAAATTATTTCTGACCTCCTCCATAGCCATCGGTAAATCTCTATTAGAGACACCGTAACTATCCATCGCTTCATAGTCGGGACATACCAAAGCGACTAATTTCCCGTCCCGCTCGACAATTAGGCTTTCCATCACAAAAGGCATATTATTCAGTTTAGCCTCTATTTCCTCGGGATAAATATTTTGCCCGTTCGAAGTGAGAATCATTGTCTTAGAGCGACCCTTTATAAAAATAGTACCATCGGCGCTTATGGTTCCCATATCACCGGTATGCAACCACCCGTCCTCATCGAGAACCGCTTTCGTCGCCTCCTCGTTTTTATAATAACCTTTCATCACATGTTCGCCCCGTACACATATTTCACCGGGAATATTTTCCGGATCGAGAGAATCTATTTTGGTCTCTACATACCCGAACAATGTCCGCCCCGACGATCCCGGTCTAAACTCCCGATGGGGTGTATAACTGATCAACGGAGCGCATTCGGTCATTCCATATCCCACCGTAAAGGGAAATTTTATTTTATGCAAGAAAGTCTCTACCTCCCTATTTATCGGGGCTCCACCCACAATCACCTCCTCGAATCGGCCTCCGAAAACATCGATCAATTTCTTCCTCACCTGTCCGTAAATCCGACTGTCCAATATAGGAATATTTAACGCCCACCGCATAGGCGTTTTATTGAGCAACGGCTGTATCTGTTTTTTATAAATTTTTTCTAAAATCAGAGGAACACAAATAATCAAATTAGGCCTTATCTCTTCCAACGCTTTCAGCAAAATTTTAGGGGAAGGAATCTTACCCAACAACGTGATATGTGTACCCACGGCCAAAGGAACCAACAAATCGAAGGCACACCCGTAAGCATGAGCCAACGGTAGAAACGAAATGCATTTGCTACCTTTATAATGCAAGTGAGAACGAACACCGAACATGACATTTCCCGCCAAATTGTTCCCGGTTAGCATCACTCCCTTACTAAATCCAGTTGTCCCCGATGTATAATTAATCAAAATAACTTTGTCGTTATCCAAATCGGCATACTTGATGTCCTCTCTATTGAAACCGTTCGGATAAGTAGCTTTGAATTTCCGCTTCATCTCCCGCAAACACTTGGCAATCTCCTCGCCATCGCGTTGCACAAGGCAAGAAAAATCTTGTAAAGAAATAGCAGCCCTCACTTCGGGTAACTTCTCCATTTCGATATTTTCCCAAATATGATCGCCGACAAACAGCAACACCGAATCGGAATGATTGATAATATGATGTATATCATGAGGGTTGAACTCTTGAAGGATCGGAACCAAAATAGCACCATACGAAACGGTGGCCATAAAGGCGATACACCAGTTAGACGTATTTTTTCCCACTAATGCGATCTTATCGCCTCTTCTGATTTGACAATGGCGAAAAAGGATATGCAATTTTGCGATTTCTCGCGCCATGTCTTCATACGTGAGCGTACGTTGTTCATTATAATCGGTCAAAGCTGGCAAATCCCAGTTTTCACGAAAACTTGACTCATATAGCTTTATAAAATTTTCGGGAATCATATTCAAGATTTAAATAGTTTGGTAACAAAGATAGTACAAACGGAAACAGAAACAAATGATATTCGGTTGTACCAAATCCTGTTTATTTGTGCATTTGCCGACAAATATACAACATAGTTTGCAAAATAGTTCCCTCATAAACAACTATTAGAAATCTATGGGAAGATATTTTCAAACGAAATGAGTACCTTTGTTTTTTATTTTGCATCACGACCGGCTGAATATGATAGACATCCATACATTCGAAAATAAAACAGCGGCCTACTATACATTGGGCTGTAAACTTAATTTTGCCGAAACCTCCACACTTGGAAAAATTCTCGAAGAAAACGGTATTCGCAAAGTACGATCGGGAGAGAAAGCAGACATTTGCGTGGTCAATACTTGTTCGGTAACCGAACTGGCCGATAAAAAATGTCGTCAGACAATCCGTAAGATAGCCCGGCAACACCCCGGAGCGTTTATCGTCGTCACCGGCTGCTACGCACAACTCAAACCCGAAGAAATATCCCATATTCCCGATGTCGATTTGATCTTAGGAGCTGAACAAAAACTCGATATCCTGCAATACTTGGGAGACTTGCAGAAAAAACAAAAAGGAAATATCGTCACGACCCCTACCAAAGACATCAAAAAATTCTCTCCCTCTTGTTCCCGAGGTGACCGCACCCGATATTTTTTAAAAGTTCAAGACGGTTGCGACTACTTCTGTACCTATTGTACGATTCCGTTCGCACGGGGCAGAAGCCGAAGCGGAACCATCGAACAACTTACCGAACAAGCTCGGGAAGTAGCCCTGTCCGGAGGAAAAGAAATTGTCATTACCGGAGTCAACATAGGAGACTTCGGCAAACAAACCGGAGAAACCTTTCTCGACCTCATCGAGTCGCTCGATCAAATAGAAGGAATCGAACACTACCGTATATCCTCGATAGAACCCAATCTACTGACCGACGACATCATTTCGTTCGTCGCCCGGTCGAAACGATTCGCCCCTCATTTCCATATACCTCTGCAATCGGGTAGCGACACCGTTTTGAAATTGATGCACCGTCACTACGACACCGATTTATTTGCCCGTAAAATCGAAACCATACGGGAAAAGATACCCGATGCATTCATCGGTGTCGATCTCATTACCGGTGTACGGGGCGAAACCGAAGAACTGTTCGAGGAAAGCCGTCGTTTCGTCGAAAGCCTCGACATTTCACAACTACACGTGTTTACTTACTCCGAAAGACCCGGAACGCAAGCGTTGAAAATCAATCCGGTCGTTCCCGTCCCCGAAAGACACGAGCGTTGCCGTCGCATGCTCGAAATCTCCGAGAAGAAATTGCACGACTTCTATTATAAATTCCAAGGGACAACACGTCCTGTATTGTTCGAGCAACCGCGTAAAGGAGCTCCCATGCACGGATTCACCGACAATTACATACGGGTAGAAATGCCCTATCGTAAAGAATGGGTAAATACTTGTCGTCCTGTTAAATTAGGAGAATTTAACGAGTCGGGAGATGCTCTGCTCGCAATCGAAATATAAATTCGTGATATGAAAAAAGAGACTCTTCAAAATATCGTCTATTCTCCGCTTCACCTGTGGTTCAAACTGCATGCTATTTTGCCCATGCGGATACTATATATTCTATCCGATATTTTATATTTTCCTCTATATCACATCGTTCATTACAGGAAAAAACTAGTATCCGAAAATCTGCGCAAAGCGTTTCCCGATAAGACCGACAAGGAACTGAAACAACTGGAACAGAAATTTTATCACCACTTCTGCGACTATATCGTCGAAACTATAAAGCTAATGCATATCTCCGACGAGGAAATGCGTCGCCGCATGAAATTCGAACAGGTAGAAATCATAGACCGTCTCTTTGCAGAAAACCGCTCTATCATTATCCTGTTAGGGCATTTCGGTAATTGGGAATGGGTTCCGTCCGTAACGCTGTGGACCCACACACCCGATGTCATGTTCGCACAAATATATCGCCCCTTGAAAAACAAGTGGTTCGATCGTTTTTTCCTGAAACTTCGTTCCCGATTCGGCTCCGTATGTATTGCCAAACAAGATACGTTAAGAGCCATCTTACAAATGAAACGTTCGGGCAAACCGTCCATTACAGGCTTCATGTCCGATCAAACCCCCTCACCGAAAAACATACACCATTGGGCTCGATTCCTCTCGCAAGACTCTCCCGTATTGACCGGCTTCGAGAAAATCGCCCGTAAAACAGATTTCGCCGTTCTTTACTTCGATGTCGAAATCGTTAAACGCGGATACTACAAAACGACTATACGGGAAATAGCCCTGCGCCCCAACGAACTGCCCGAATTCGAAATCACCGATCGCTACACGGCCATCATGGAAAAAACGATTCTCAGGAATCCGTGGGCATGGTTGTGGACCCACAAACGTTGGAAATACAAACACGAGGATTTTCCCGGTACTTGATATGAAAAAAATCGCTGTCATTATACTCAACTGGAACGGAGCGGATTTACTGCGTAAATTTCTTCCTTCGGTATGTGCCCATACCAATGCCCATATAGCCGATGTCATAGTCGTTGACAATGGTTCCGACGATAACTCGGTCGAAGTTCTCAAACAGGAATTTCCACAAGTTAAAACGCTGCTGTTCCCTCAAAATTGCGGATTCGCCGCAGGCTACAACAAGGCGTTGGAGATGCTGGATTACAAATACGCCGTATTGCTTAACTCCGATGTCGAAACCACTCCACACTGGCTCGAACCTCTGTTGGAATTTACTGAGGACAACCCCGATGTAGCGGCTTGTCAACCCAAAATCAAGTCATTAAGGAGGCGTGAAAAATTCGAATACGCAGGTGCGGCCGGCGGATTTATCGACCGCTACGGTTACCCGTTCTGCCGGGGAAGAATTTTCAATACCCTCGAAACCGACCGGGGACAATACGACGATATATGCGACATCTTCTGGGCCAGCGGCGCGGCTCTTTTCGTTCGCGCCGAAATCTATAAAAAAGTCGGAGGATTAGACCCTTCATTCTTCGCGCACATGGAAGAGATCGATCTCTGCTGGCGCATCCATCTCGCAGGATACCGCATCGCTGTCGTACCGCAAAGCTCGGTCTATCACTTGGGAGGAGCATCGCTCGATGCCGCCAATCCCCGGAAAACCTATCTCAACTTTCGCAACAACCTTTTAATGTTGCACAAGAACCTGCCCTGCAAAGAAGGGAAAAAGACACTGTTTGTCCGCAGGCTTTATGACACGCTGGCTTTTGTGCGGTTCGCCCTTTTAGGCCAGTTTTCCCATGCCCGTGCCATACTACGAGCCCACAACGACTTTCGGCAAATGCGCAAACGATACACCGAATTTCCGAATACCGATTTGTTAAAAACATTCCCCGAATCCGGACGCAACATAACAATAGATTATTTTCTCAAAGGGAAAAAACGATTCCGATAAAAACCGGTTCTACCGAAACATCTGAACGACACGCTTCACAGCCGCGACAAATGCTTCGGCTTCGGCTTTCGTATTATATGCGGCGAACGAGGCCCGCACTGTACCCTCGATGCCGAGAGAGGTCATCAACGGTTGCGCACAATGATGCCCCGTGCGAACGGCAACACCCAGTTTATCGAGCAACATACCCATATCGTAATGGTGTATCCCGTCCACCAAAAACGAAATAACCGAACTTTTATGTTCCGAAGTACCGAATATGCGCATACCTTCTATGTCTTGCAATCGATCGGTCGTATAACGCAACAATTCGTTTTCATGAGCGGCAATAGATTCCAATCCTACATGGTCGACATAATCCAAAGCCGTCGCAAAAGCGCTCGTCCCCACATAGTCCGGTGTACCGGCCTCGAACTTGAAAGGCAACTCCCCGAAAGTCGTACCCGAGAAATCGACATGAGCGATCATCTCCCCGCCTCCTTGATAAGGAGGCATGGCATCGAGCCACTTTTCTTTACCGTATAACACACCTATCCCCGTAGGTCCATATACTTTATGAGCCGAGAACACATAGAAATCGGCATCGAGCTCTTGTACATTCACCCGCAAATGAGGTACGGCTTGTGCGCCGTCCACCAAGACAGGAACCCCCTGCGCATGAGCGTAAGCGATCATTTCACGCACCGGATTAATCGTCCCCAATACATTCGAGACATGGGCGACACCGACCAAACGAGTATGCTCATTGAAAAGAGACTTATATGTATCGACGTTCAAATCTCCACGTTCGTCGATGGGAACTACCCGGAGCTTGATATTGCGCCGGCGCTGCAAAAGTTGCCACGGCACGATATTGGCATGGTGTTCCATAACGGTGAGAATAACCTCGTCGCCGTCGTGCAGGAACTCATCTCCAAAAGAAGAAGCCACCAAATTGATTGCCTCCGTTGTTCCTCTTGTAAAAATAATTTCCGAAGACGAACCGGCCCCGATGAACTGTTGCACCCGACGGCGGGCAGCTTCGTGGGCATCGGTAGCCTCTTGACTAAGCGTATGGACTCCACGATGCACATTTGCATTTACCCGATAGTAAGTATCGGCAATATGATCGACCACACACTTGGGAGTCTGAGACGTAGCGCCGTTATCCAGATAGATTAACGGTCTTCCCGAAATCTCCCGACTCAGAATAGGAAAATCTTCCCTTATTTTTTCGACATCAAACATAACGGCACTCCTTTCTCATAAATCTTAATGACATGCTTGACAACCGGAGCATTTCGCCAACTCTCCACGGAACCTTTTCTCAACCAATTGGCGTAGCCGATCTTTCAAGGCATCGAGTCGTACCAACTCGATGACATCGTTGGTAAACGCGAACATCAACAACATGCGAGCTTCGGACTCGGGAATACCGCGCGACCGCATATAAAACAGGGCATTTTGGTCGAGTTGACCGACCGTGGCTCCATGACTACACTTCACATCGTCTGCATAAATTTCGAGTTGAGGTTTCGTGTACATTTTGGCGAGCGGAGATGCACACAAATTCTTATTACTCTGATAGGCTTCGGTTTTCTGAGCCCCGTGTCGGACCAATATGCGTCCGCTGAACGAACCTCGCGCCGAATCGTTCAACACGTATTTGAACAACTCGTTACTGTGGCAATGAGGAACGGCATGATCTATATGCGTATACGTATCGACGACCTGTCCTTTATCGGCGATAGCCATACCGCAGAGAGACAATTCGGCATGCTCTCCTTCAAAAGCCGAATAGTAATTATTACGGGTTACTCCGTTATGCAATACGATACCATTGACCAATACGTTAGATCGTTCCCCCTGACGCACGAACACCGACGAAACTTTCGACGTATTCTCCGAAGACTCCTCTATATCGTAGTAGTCGAACACAGCGTCGTCGTCCACGAATATCTCGCAAACTTGCGACGACAGAAATTTAACGGTGGCCTCGTCCGAGTGATCGCACACCAGCAATTTGGCCTGCGCCCGTTTTCCTACGACAATCAACAACCGGCGATTCACCATAAAATCGACATTGCCCCGAAGGATATTTACCAACTGTATCGGTTTTTCCACGATGACTCCGTCCGGAATATACAAAAAGAAGCCGTCTTGGGCAAAAGCCGTGTTCAAGGCAACGGTCCCGTCTCGTTTCATATCGGCGACCTTTCCGTAATAACGCGATACCAAATCGGGGTATTGCAAGGACATGTCACAAAGGCTGCCCACCAAAACGCCGTCAGGGAGTTTAGATGATACCGGCTGAACCCGTTTGTAAAAAGAATCATTGACAACGAAATAGAGCAACGTACTCAAATTAGGCACATCGCAACGAAACACTTCATAAGGATTGGTCTCTATATCTATCCGACCCAGATTCAACCCGTAATCGGGAGAATAGACCGACTCTATATCTGTCCGCCGGTGTTCCTCGTCTTTCAAAGAGGGTAATCCCCGACTCTCCAACAAAGCCACAGCCTCTTCGCGCAACCCGTTCATCACAGCCGATGAATGGTTGTTTATCAAATCTTTTTGAGACCTATATAAATCTATATATTGTTGTACTGCACCCATATCGACTTAAATTTCGCCCAACTCTTTTTTTATCCAGTCATACCCGCGCTCTTCCAATTCAAGAGCCAATTCGGGACCGCCCGATTTCACGATTCTCCCCTTATAGAGCACATGGACGAAATCGGGGGCGATATAGTCCAACAAACGTTGATAGTGTGTGATGACAATCGTCGCATTCTTCTCGGACTTCAATTTATTCACACCGCCGGCAACGATACGCAGAGCATCGATGTCCAGCCCGCTGTCGGTCTCATCGAGAATGGAAAGACGGGGTTCGAGCATAGCCATCTGGAATATCTCGTTCCGTTTCTTTTCTCCGCCCGAAAAACCCTCGTTTACCGAGCGACCGGCCAGTTTATTATCCAACTCCACAATCTCCCGCTTTTCCCGCATAAGTTTCAAGAAATCGGTAGCCGACAATGGTTCAAGGCCTCTGTACTTGCGTTGCTCGTTCACAGCCGTGCGCATAAAATTAACCATACTCACACCCGGTATCTCCACCGGATATTGAAAACTCAAAAATATACCTTCGTGAGAACGATCCTCGGGTGACAAAGCCAAAAGGTCTTTCCCATAAAACTCGACCGAGCCACGAGTCACCTCATAAGCCGGATTACCGGTCAATACGGCGGAAAGCGTACTTTTCCCCGAACCGTTAGGCCCCATAATCGCATGCACCTCGCCCGGTTTCACTTCGAGGTTTATACCTTTCAATATCTCTTTGCCATTTATGCTGGCATGTAAATCTTCAATCTTCAACATAGATATTTCGTTTTATTCTTTTCTTTATTTATTCCCTGCCGTTACCGCAACTACTTGTCCCGCCACGACATATACACCACAAGGCAAATAGTCGGTATTCAAGCCCTCAACTACATTCATTATCTTCACTATTTGTCCCGTCACTTTGTAAACAGGCAACTGCATCGACCGATCACTTTGTACGAACAAACGTCCGTTTGCAGCGTACACTCGACCCACCGAATGATCTGCCGGCGAATCCACTCCATCGACAATACGGTCGATATGCACCGGATAACCGTCGTTTTCCCCGGGAATATATCCCCAATTCCGGCACGAAGCACCACCTTCCGTCGCATTATTATTCAACGCTTCCAAAAAACCGCTTCCGGCAGACTGCATCTCAGCCCTACGATATGCAGTGCCTTGTTCATCGACCTCCGCACCTTCTATGACTGCATCGCCGTTATAATAACAAGAATGTACATTCGATTCACTCAACCGGCACACCTTGACACCAGCGACATCGCTGTATACATCGCCTGTCGAATAACTATTCCACAATAACTTATAAGCCTTTCCAACCAAGCCTCCGACGCTTCCCTGTGAAGAACCTTCCACATCTATATGTGCGTCGATTAAAGAGATATTTCCTCGATTATAGCTATTGTACACCGGCTTTTCACAATATCCGACCAGTCCACCCGCATAAATAGCATTCCAACCGGACGAAGAGCGGGGAGCCGAACTTTCTATTTTCAAACCTCCACGATTCCAGCAATCTACAATCAGGCACCCGGTATTCTGACCCATCACTCCCCCGACCGACAACATCGAACCATTCGATTTAACCTCGATCTCACCCTCGTTGCCACAAGTGTACAACGAATCGGTTTGCGAACTATTATAAGAATAGGAGCAAACGCCTCCTACCTGTACTTCAAAACCATCGCTTTCACAAATCACGGAGTCCCTATTGAAACTGTGCGTTATACCCATGCTTGCCGAGGAAACCCCGCCGACATAAGCACTCCCTTCATGGACATTCACCTTAACGACCGAATGGTTCTCGCAACTATCCACCCGGAATGAATAATTACTTGAAATTCCGCCCACCGACACACTTCCCGAAGTATTGCCCGATACGAGAATACCTCCCCGGTTCGTACAAGAGACAATACGATTCTTGTTACCATAAACCGACCCGCATCCGCCCACAAGACCCGACACCCTTATGTCGGCCATATCGCTGTGAACATCTACGGTCATATGCCCCTCATTGGAACAGCCGATGAGTTTCACACCATCGGCATGAGCCACAATTCCACTCACCGAGCAAAAGGTCTCATGGGTATCGCTACCCCATATTACAGAAGTAACCACGACATCGGCTCGATTGACACAACGAACAAAACACGACTCATAACCCGATGCCGCTATCGCACCCAACTCCAAATCCAAGTCCCCGAAAGAAAAAGAATACATTTCAGACACTTCTACCCGGCAAGTCTCATCTAATGTCAAATCCCTTATCTCGGCATCTCGAACCATACCGAACAAACCGGCCGAAATACGCTTATGGTCATCGCCATATCCTCCGACATCTTCTACCGGTATCACCGTCAAACCGCTAATCGTATGTCCGTTACCATCGAATACACCACTAAAATAGACACCGAACTTCCCGTCAGAAGGTGTTATCCATTTATGTGCCGACATATCTATATCGGCCGTCAACCGAACGGTTTTATCCGGATAATTCCACGACCATCTATTCATGGCCGCCCCCCAAGCAGCGAACTCCTCGGGCGTGGAAATAATCATCACATCGTTATCGAAATTCTTGTCAAGCCATTCTTCATCGTAATTCCCTTCATCGAACCACGAGTCCTCTTGCGCCGAAACAGGAAAAACCTCCACAGCCAAAACACTCAATAACACAATGAGAAAAAAACGATACGCAATCCTTTTCATATCACTCTACTATTTTCCTTAACCTACCGAACCTTCCAACGAGATCTGCAATAGTTTTTGCGCTTCAACGGCAAACTCCATAGGCAGTTTATTCATTACCTCTTTGGCATATCCGTTCACGATAAGACCTACGGCATCCTCGGTAGGGATTCCACGCTGGTTACAATAGAATATTTGGTCTTCGTTGATTTTCGAAGTAGTCGCTTCATGCTCTACCACGGCCGAATCATTCAGAATCTCCATATACGGGAAAGTATGTGCCCCGCAATCGGAACTCAACAACAAGCTGTCACACTGGGTAAAGTTCCTTGCATTCTCGGCACTCGGCAACACTTTCACGAGTCCTCGATAGCTATTCTGGCTACGACCCGCCGAAATACCCTTCGATACGATCGTACTACGGGTATTCTTCCCGATATGTATCATCTTCGTTCCTGTGTCGGCTTGCTGATAGTTATTGGTAACAGCCACCGAATAAAACTCCCCGACCGAATGATCGCCCGCCAGCACACAACTGGGATATTTCCAAGTAATGGCCGACCCCGTCTCCACCTGCGTCCAAGAGAGCTTAGAGTGATCGCCTTTGCACATGCCTCGCTTCGTCACGAAATTATAGATACCGCCTTTCCCGTCCTTATCGCCCGGATACCAATTCTGCACGGTCGAATATTTCACTTCGGCACGATCATGCACTACAATTTCCACGATAGCTGCGTGCAATTGATTCTCATCACGCATAGGAGCCGTACAACCTTCGAGATAGCTCACATAGCTGTCGTCATCGGCAACAATCAATGTTCGTTCGAACTGTCCCGTATTAGCGGCGTTGATACGGAAATAGGTAGATAATCCCATAGGACACCGGACTCCTTTGGGAATATAAACGAACGAGCCGTCACTGAATACGGCCGAGTTAAGCGCTGCAAAAAAATTGTCCCGATACGAAACGACCGAGCCTAAATAACGTTTCACCAAATCGGGATAATCTTTCACCGCCTCGCTGAACGAGCAGAAAATCACACCCAATTCGGCCAGTTTTTCCCGGAAAGTCGTCCGTACCGACACACTATCCATCACCGCATCGACCGCTATACCCGACAGTTTCATCTGTTCTTCGAGCGAAATTCCCAGCTTGTCGAATGTCTTGCGTAGCTCAGGGTCCACTTCATCGAGGCTTTTCGGAGCCTCTTTGGTCTTGGGAGCAGCATAATAACTGATAGCCTGATAATCTATATCGGGAATATTCAAATGAGCCCAATGCGGCATTTCGAGCGTTTTCCAGTAAGCGTATGCTTTCAGACGGAATTCAAGTAACCATTCCGGCTCCTTTTTCTTCTCCGAAATATGGCGGATAATATCCTCGTTCAATCCGGTAGGAATAATATCTGTCTCTATATCGGTTACAAATCCGTATTTATAATCGTTAGTAGTAACGTCGTTTAATATTTCATTCGAATTATCCTGTTTCATTTTTAATCTGCTTTACAATTTTCACAACAGAGATACGGCTCGTTGCATATCGAATAAGGTATAAACAATCCCCTCGTCGGTTTGGTTTCCGAAACGAACTGCTCTTGTGCCATCGAAAAGAGCAACGGAGCTACACGCAATGTATATCCATAGAACTGTGACGAAGCCGTCTCTTTTTCCGGAATCAGTTTACCCTTAGGATCAATAATATGGACGAGATTAAGCACTATACTCAATATGACCAAATATTTGACGGCGCCGAACAAAGCCCCGGCCAATCTATCGAGCCACCCCAATGCCACATGATGCGTAATGTGATGTATCAGCCTCATCAGTTGAACGCATATAATGTAAACGATAAGGAACAATAACGAATATGCGATAACCCGGCTTACACCCTCAGGCAAATCGAACATCTCCCTCAACAATGCAGAGAACGAACCTCCGAAAAACCGGGCGACGACCATACCTGCGATAAACCCGCCCAACGAACCTACCTGACGGATAACCCCTTTGATGAGTCCGTACAGAAAACCTATAACGGCGATCAATAGGATAGTAAAATCAACATAATTCATCTTTCACACTCCCGATTCTTAACCCTGCAAAATTACTTTTTTATTTTGAATACTCCGTATTTCCGTCTTATTATCCGTCAAAGGCGATAACAAAGGCTGCCCCGTACCTACGAGGCAGCCTCTCTATTCCCGAAAAACGTTTCTTTCTTAAAGCGTCTTTTTCACTTCTACCTCTTCATAAGCCTCTACGAGATCGCCTATCTTAACATCGTTGTAGTTCGTGATGTTCAATCCGCACTCAAATCCCGTAGTCACCTCTTTAACATCATCTTTGAAGCGTTTCAGAGAACCCAAATCTCCGCTATAAATCACGATACCGTCTCGTATCAAACGTATCTTGCTCGACCGTTTCAGCTTGCCTTCCTTCACGATACAGCCGGCAACCGTACCGACTTTCGTGATATGATAAGTTTCCAAAACCTCGGCCGTACCCAATATCTCCTCTTTGATTTCGGGAGACAACATACCTTCCATAGCCGATTTAACCTCCTCGATAGCATCGTAGATGATCGAATAGAGACGTATATCGACTCCTTCTTTCTCGGCCAATCGGCGAGCAGCCACGGAGGGTCTCACTTGGAATCCGATGATAATAGCATTGGATGCGGCGGCCAACGTAATATCCGATTCGGATATTTGTCCTACGGCCTTATGCAATACATTGATTTGTATTTCGGGGGTGGATAGTTTGATAAGCGAATCGCTCAAAGCCTCCACCGATCCGTCCACATCGCCCTTCACAACCAAATTCAACTCTTGGAAATTACCGACAGCTATACGACGACCTATATCGTCGAGAGTCAATAACTTGTGAGTACGCAAGCCCAATTCGCGCTGCAATTGTTCGCGTTTATTGGCAATCTCGCGTGCCTCTTGCTCCGTATCCATCACATGGAACACATCACCTGCCTGAGGAGCACCGTTCAAACCGAGAATCTGAACGGGAGCCGACGGACCGGCAACTTCGATACGGGCATTTCTTTCGTTGAACATAGCTTTTACCTTTCCGTGATTGGTTCCCGCCAACACGACATCGCCTTTATGCAAAGTCCCGTTTTGCACCAATACGGTAGCAACATATCCACGCCCTTTATCCAAAGTAGACTCGATAATCGAACCGGTAGCCCTCCGGTTGGGATTCGCTTTTAAGTCGAGCAATTCGGCCTCCAACAAAACCTTTTCCATCAATTCATGTACTCCGGTTCCTTTTTTAGCCGAAATCTCCTGCGACTGATATTTACCGCCCCAATCTTCTACGAGGTAGTTCATATTAGCCAACTCCTCTTTAATCTTATCGGGATTGGCATTAGGCTTATCGATCTTATTGATAGCGAACACAATGGGAACACCGGCTGCCGAAGCATGATTGATGGCCTCCACAGTTTGGGGCATTACATTGTCGTCGGCAGCGACGATAATAATGGCGATATCGGTCATCTGAGCTCCGCGGGCACGCATAGCCGTAAATGCCTCGTGACCCGGAGTATCGAGGAAAGTGATACGACGTCCATCTTCCAATTTCACATTATATGCACCGATATGCTGAGTGATACCTCCGGCTTCCCCGGCAATCACATTCGAATTGCGAATATAGTCGAGCAATGAAGTTTTACCATGATCCACGTGTCCCATCACGGTCACGACAGGAGGACGAGATGTCAAATCTTCTTCCCTGTCCTCTTCTTCATGAATCGCCTCGACCACCTCGGCGCTTACATATTCGGTCTTAAAACCGAATTCTTCCGCAACGATATTGATCGTCTCGGCATCGAGACGCTGATTGATCGACACCATCATGCCGATACTCATACAGGTAGCGATAACCTCGTTCACCTGAACATTCATCATCGAAGCCAAATCGTTTGCCGTAACAAACTCCGTCAGCTTCAATACTTTACTTTCAGCTTCCTCCATTTCGGCGAGTTCACGTTCGCGATTCGAGAAAGCCTCGCGTTTTTCTTTACGCCATTTGGCCGATTTCTTCTGTCCTTTTGTATTATTGGTGAGGCGAGCCAATGTCTCTTTTATCTGCTTTTGTACATCTTCTTCGCTCACCTCGGCCTTTATAGGACGTTGTTTTTGTTTATTCGGTCTATTTCCTCCGTTATTTTTGCCATTTCCTCCACGGGAGGGTTGTCCACCCATCGATGAAATGCTTTTCGATATATCTACCTTTTCTTTACTGATTCGTTGACGCTTCCTACGTTCACCACCTTGCTGATTAGCATCGTCACCACCGGCAGCCTTGTGTGATTCTTGTCTCTGTTTCTCTTTACTCTCCCGCTCTTTACGTTTTTCCTCTTTCGTCTTTTTCTTCGGACGAGTCTGTTGATTCAACGCATCGAGATCTATTTTACCGACGACATTGATATTCGAGGTAAACGCCGGACGATTAATGGTAAACACCTCGTCTTCATGGGATTCCTCGACTTCCTTTTCTTCTTTAACCTCTTGCTCGACAGTCTCCTCTTTTACTTTCGGTTCAACTATTTGAGGTTCTGGGTTCGATTGAGAGACAACCTCTTGTTTAGGTTCGGCGACCGGCTTATTCTCTTCTTCGGCAGGCTTCACTTCTTCACGGGCCGACACCGCCGATTCTGGTTTTTCCTCTTTCGTTTTCACTTCGGCCTTGTTCTCCTCCGATTTAACCGGCTCTTTTTTCTCTACCGGACTTTCCTTTTTATGTTCGGACGACTTCGGACGATTCAAAGCGTCGAGATCTATTTGACCGACCACTTTCGGGCGTTGTGTCTCGGGAATAATTGTTTTCAGCTCCTTCGGTTCTTCCTTTATTGCCGATGAAGAATTCCCCTCCTCCGATTCGGTAGCCGATGTAGCCTTGCTCTTTTCCTTATGACGTTCAAGACTAATGCTCTCCGATTCGAGTTTCAAATTTTTGTCCTTACTGAACTCCTTGACAAGCAGTGCATACTGTTCGTCGGTTATCTTGGTGTTAGGGTTAGCTTCAACCGTAAAACCTTTCTTTTGAAGAAATTCGACCGCCGTCTGAATTCCTACATTCAAGTCTCTTGCTACTTTATTTAACCTTATCGACATACTCAGTTTTAGTTTATAAATAATGGAAGAATTAAAGATGCCTCCGACAAAGGCACAAAGACCGCATTGTATCGGTCCCGAAAACGGATTACTCTTCAAACTCCGCTTTCAAAATAGCGAGAACTTCGTCCACGGTGTTCTCTTCGAGGTCGGCTTTCTCGATCAATGTTTCACGAGGCAACGCAAGCACACTCTTCGCAGTAGCGCATCCGATACCTTTCAAGGCCTCGATCACCCAGTCGTCGATTTCGTCGCTGAATTCGTCGAGATAAATATCCTCCTCTTCTTCCTCGTCTATATCTCTGTAAACATCGATATTGTAACCCGTAAGCATGCAAGCCAGCTTAATATTCAAGCCACCTTTACCGATAGCCAACGAGACCTCTTCGGGTTTAAGAAACACCTCTGCTTTCTTCTCCTCTTCATTCAACCGGATCGAAGAAATCTTGGCCGGACTCAAAGCGCGTTGTATAAACAGAGATGGATTGGCCGTGTAATTAATGACATCGATATTTTCATTGCGCAATTCCCGGACAATACCATGTATACGCGAACCTTTCACACCCACGCAAGCTCCTACCGGATCAATACGATCGTCATACGATTCAACGGCAATTTTAGCACGCTCTCCCGGAATACGGGCAATCGCCCTTATCAAAATCAAGCCGTCGTGAATTTCGGGCACTTCGAGCTCGAAAAGACGACGAAGAAATTCATTGGACGTACGGGATACCAAAATTTTAGGATTGTTGTTCTTGTTATCGACTTCCAACACGACAGCCCGCACGGTCTCGCCTTTCCGGTAAAAATCCGAAGGTATCTGTTCGGCTTTCGGCAGCAACAACTCATTACCGTCGTCATCGATCAACAACATCTCCTTTTTCCAAATCTGGTAAACTTCGGCACTTACCAACTCGCCTATTTTATCTTTATATCTATTGTAAATGGCATCTTTTTGCAAATCGAGAATCTTCGAAGCCAGCGTTTGGCGCAAGTTCAAGATAGCTCGACGACCGAATTTCTCGAAATGCACCTCGTCGGTCATCTCCTCGCCGACCTCGAAATCGGGGTCGGTTTTCCGAGCCTCCGACAAAGAAACCTGCAAATTACTGTCGGTCACCGCTCCGTCTTCCACAATCTCACGGTTACGCCATATTTCGAAATCCCCCTTCGTCGGATTCACGATTATATCGAAGTTTTCATCGGTCCCGAACATCTTTGCCAATACGTTGCGGAAAGATTCTTCCAGCACACTAATCATCGTAGTTATTTCGATGTTCTTCAACTCTTTGAACTCTGCAAAGGTATCGACCATGCTAACGGGTTCCTCTTTTTTTGCCATATTATTTAAATCTGATTAGATATTTTGTATATTTTACTTCATCATATCCAAAAGCGAGGTCTTCCTCGACCTCCACTTTTCGTTTACTGGTTTCGCTCTTTACTTTCTTGGTTATCGTCACGACAAATTTCTCCGAATCGGCACTTTTCAATATCCCCGAAAGTTTCATGCCGTTTTTGGTCAACAATTCCACTTCCTTGCCTATATTTTTCTTGTACTGCCCGAGGACTTTGAACGGAGAGGTAATCCCTGCCGACCCAACCTCCAATTCATAATCTTCGGCATCTCGGTCGAGCTTCGATTCCAAAAAACGATGTAACGCCACGCAGCGATCTATATCCACACCCTCCTCGTTGTCTATTTCCACGACAATCACATTATCGGGTTTTACTTGTACATCGACTACGAAACAGTCGCTTCCGGTCAACCCTTCTTCAACAAATGCCTCTATTTCTTTTTTATCTATCATAACGACTCTATGCTAAGAAAAAAACGAGGGGACATCATTGCCCCCTCTTCCATTCCAACCGCCACAAAGATAGCACAATATTATATAATACGCAACTCCACAGATTCCCTATGAACCAAAATAGGATAATTCGCACCTAAAATTTAAATATTTTTCAACAAATATATTCTTATTTAATATAATAAAAATACAAAAGAACGCAATTGTCTCCGCAACAAAAGTTCTCTGCCCCCACAATAACGATTACACAAAGCATGAAACAATGGACTGTGATCCATATATTTTAGATGAGCGAGCTCATGGCAAATAACATAATCGATCAACTCTTCGGGTAGGTACATCAAATAAAACGACAACTGTATCTCTCCCCGACGGGTACAATGCCCCAACTTTCGCCGCCCGCGACCTATCGTCACCGAAACCACAGGCAACCCCAATCTCGACGAGATTTGATTCAGCCTCCGAGGTAAAACCTCTTGCGCTCTTCTGTAAACGAAACGACCCACTCCCCACGACAACGTTTTCCGTACATTCGTCTCATTCAAATCGATTCCCGGAGGACAAAACACCTGTAAACAATCACCCTCATACCGAAATAAAAACTTATTCGACACACCCGGCAATAAACATATATCTCCTCCATAACAAGGAATACTATCGCCCGTAGACAAAACTCGATTCTTCCGTATCGTCGCGCTCCGAGACACCAACGCCCTCAGTTTTTCACGGTTATCGTCCACTGCCGATTTCACCCGGTTTACAGCATATCCTTCCGGGCAAGTAATCTGCAAACCATTATCCTTTACTCTAAATATCAAACGGCACGCCCGACTATCCGAACGAATATAAATCTCCCCGAATTCCTCGTCTCGATAAACAAACATCTACTTTCTCCTTTTCCATTTGCGAAGATAATGGAATTGGAGCACTTGAACAAAATCGGACAAAAATGGCTCGATCGATAATTAGTCGGGATATCGGCTTAAAAGAAAATCGGAGGCGATTCTCCTTTAACTTCTCTCTTGTATTCACAGACAGATATGAAAAAGAATATTTGAAGCAGCATTATAAGTCCTCTTCCCTTCTGCGTCCCGCAGCCTTACGAGGTGTTTTGCAACGACAAAAATCGAAGCAGGGAAGAAAGCGAAATTCATACCAATCTCTCCCACTGTGTTACGCAGAGATATAGCGGGAGTGCTCGAAAAGCGGAAGAGCTAAATCAAGAAAAACACAAAAAGGTGTTAACGACAGAATACTATTATCCTCCTGCCCTGCGCACGCATATGCGATAGGGGAGAAGTGTAAAATCTATCCTTATACCAAAAAAGAGAATATTCCTTTAACCACCCCACCTATACCCTGTGGCATTGCAAAGCACTCACTCCTCCACTGTGTTTTGTAACGCAAAATATAGGGGAGGTGGCACGAAGTGACAGAGGGGTTAAATAAGAAGCTGTTTTAAATTTATTGAGAAATAATATTATCATTGCAGGCAGGTATGTTTTCCGGCCATATTGAGCCCCTGTCTCGGAATAAATTTAAAACAGCTTCTAAATATCCACAGCAGAGGAAACGCATCAAGGTATCAACACTCTCCCTCTGCTCATCGTAGATGAGATAGGGGGAGTGCCCGCAGGGCGAGGGGGTTAAACTCTCAAAAACATAATTTATTATCTTCTCAATCCTTCTCCGAAGAGCCTAAAATATAGCTACCGTCAAGCAATTCATCGCTAAAATTCATGTCTATCCCCGAATTCTCCATTGAATCCAAAAACGCTCTCCCCCACGAAAAGAATTGTCGGTAAAATCTATTTACCACCGGTTCCCCAAAAATAGTTTCGCTCCACAACAAAACCGAAATAACACCCCATTAGTTAAAAAATCATATTTATTTAGTACTATGCTATACAAACTACCAAATTATACCTATATTTGTGTTGTAAAAGGTACTAAACATGAATACAGACAACGTTAAATCTCAGATGAGAAAAGGGATACTGGAATATTGTACCCTGTTGATCCTTCAAAAAAGAAGAGCCTATGTTTCTGATATTATCCAATCGCTCAAAGAGGCGAAACTCATTGTAGTGGAGGGAACGCTATACCCACTTCTTTCCCGCCTTAAAAACTCCGGATTACTTACTTACGTTTGGGAAGAATCCACGCAAGGCCCCCCGAGGAAGTATTATGAACTTACTCCCGAAGGAACTGTTTTTCTAAACGAACTCGACAGCGCTTGGAAAGAATTGAATCAAGTCATCGACCACATCAAAGAACAATAAACTAAATACACTTTTATATGAAAAAGACCGTAACCGTCAATCTCGACAAAACGATTTTCAATATCGACGACGATGCCTATACCGTCCTCGAATCTTATTTAGAAGCACTACACGACCATTTCAAAAAAGAAGAAGGCGGGCAAGAAATCATGAACGACATCGAAAGCCGCATTTCCGAACTTTTCAAGGAAAGGTTAGGGTTCGGCATGCAAGTAATCACCCTACAAGAGGTCAACGAAGTCATCGCCATAATGGGCCAACCGGACGAAATAGAAAACCCACTCGATTCGGGGACGGCTCCCGACAATAATGCAGATGGTGATAACTCTGGGCAAACGACCGATACTTCGAACAACGAATCTCATAAATCGACCAAACGGCTGTACCGCGACCCCGACAATCGCATATTAGGAGGTGTAGCATCCGGTATGGGCTACTATTTCGGTATAGACACGGTAGCCATTCGCGTCATCATGGTATTGCTGTTACCCTTATGGGCTTCATCGGTATGGATATATCTGTTACTTTGGATATGTATTCCCGAAGCCCGCACGACCTCTCAAAAACTCGAAATGCGAGGTGAAACACCCACTGTCGACAATATCAAAAGAGCCGTAGAAGAAGAAAAAGAAAATGTCTCCCGAAACGGAGGTGTCGCCAATTCGATTTGGCGAAGCATAGGGAGTATATTCCGTGGACTTTTCAAATTCATATTTATTTGTATCGGCGGGTTTATCGCCATATCCATTATCGGAGCCTTAGTTACCTGCATCATCAGTATTCTAGGTTTCTTTTT
>OBJG01001254.1_pt1 | contig 20551 bp, 29 predicted proteins | sample 1517941 | NCBI WGS metagenome assembly OBJG01 (sample SAMN04571712, study PRJEB22368) | human gut metagenome | biome: human gut; material: stool | host: Homo sapiens | place: Luxembourg | collected 2012-09-21
CCGTCAGTTATGCACTGGCGTTTTGAAAATAAATATCTATTTCTTTTATATTTGTATTGATTAGAGTGGTATGACTATCAACTAAATTGCTTAATTGTGATAAAAGATTGCGAAGAATCGTGTCATCATAAGGCGGAGGAGTATCTCCTTTATCTCCCTTATCGCCTTTTTCTCCTTTCTCACCATCTTTACCGTCTTCCCCTTTATCTCCCTTAGGACCTTGTGGGCCAGGAGGACCTTGCTCGGGTTCAGGAATATCGTCCCATAGAGCCTTTAAGGAATCCGAAACAGAATCCAAGTATGCGTTTGAATATGCTTCGGCATAATTACCAATAGATTCACCAACTGTATCATTTACATAATCTGTAACTGATTTTACAAAACCTTCTACATCTTCAATTGCTCCAAGATATAATGCAAAGTATCCTTTATCTTTTAATTCAAAACGAATAGAATAAAGATTATTTTCAGTAGGGTACGTTATATGATTTTCTTTCTCTTGTTCTTTAAAGATTACATAGCAAAGACCTTTTTCTTCATTCCATATCATATCTCCAGAATTAGGTGATTTTTCTTCGGATACGAAAAATGATACTATCGAACTTCTAATCAGTGTTGCAGGATTATGTTCTTCTAGCCAATCATTTATAGCTTCTTCAATCTTCTTCTTATAAGGTTCAAAGAGTTTCTCTATCTTTTCTGACATACCATTGGCGTTGCCTGCATTTCCTGTTTTATGAGTGCCAACAATTTGTCTTAAATACACTGCTATGTTGTTTTGAAATTCAGGAGTGTCGGGAACTATACTTTTTACTATATCAACAAGATTGTTGAACAATTCCGCTGAAAGCTCTAAGGCTGACAATGGAATGTCATCATCAAGGTTTATGTTCCATAATTTTACTTTTCTATCAGAAGCGTTTTCCAATATTGAAAGAGTCGTTCCAGAAGAAGCACGATTCATTGTGTATCCAACACCATTTTGCAGGCGACACGCCTCAATCATACTACAAATATCATTGAGACGTTCTGCTGTCACCTGTTCAACAAGTGGCAATCCAGCTCTAAAGCGTGGCAATTTTTGACTTCCGTAATCTTTTATCATTCTTTTTATAATTTCTAAAGTGTCGGGATTTGCTAACGCAAATATCCCTTTATATATTCATTTAAGTTTTTACTTGTACACATATTTATTCCAACCATTTGGACCTGAAAGAAGATATGTTTCAGATACTTTATATTTACAGTCTGCCAAGTTTTGATATGAAATGCCTGTACACATCCACTCTCTGCCTCCACCTACTGCAGGAAGACCACCACCTCCACCTATGCTACCTATATTAGCCAAGCTTGGTTTACTTCTTGAAACATAATTTATACTTCCCGAATATGACGGAACTAGATAACTCTTAATTCCTCGCATTATTTTTCCTCCGTCTGTTTTTTGATTCCACCCTGTAAATTTTCCGTCTTCATCGAATATACCACATTTAGGCTCATGTGGAGTTCCTGCCCATTTTTCAAAATCTGGATGCGTTTCAATTGGTTCTTCACGCATTGTACAAGATACCTCCACTGTATTTTCATTTGAATCTGTTGTAGATGACCACGACTCAGAACCTTTGTATTGAGCAGTAATAATTGCTCCTGTTCCATATTTCTTTATAGCTACAGACGAACAGTACAGACCATTCCATATAGGGTGAGCAGATTTATTCACAACAGGTGCATAGGCAATTGCCGAAGAATATGGATACACAAACCAAGTAGCCGAACATGTTGCTACTGAATCATTAGAAATAACTCTTTCACCCGAATCTTGCAGATAACAAACTTCACCATTCTTAGCTCTAAGCTTCATACAAGAATAAATCTTGTCAAAAATCTTGCTTGAGGCGAATAGGGGAGTAATTATTATAATATACTATGGATAAACAAATCACATTTAAGGATCTTGTAAAAAACATAAAGAAATTTAACGGAAAAGATGATCCAAAATTCGAAGAGTTTTTAGAAAAAGTTGTAGATATCGCCCTCAACGGAGATATCGATGCTCAAAATTTTATTGAGGAACTTTTTCAAAAAGCAAAAAAATTAGCTCCAGAAGAATTTAATAATTTTTAATGCAGAATGGTAACTTTTACTTCATTAAAAGTTCAATTTTACTTTTGGTAGGTTCGGTATTTTCAGCAATCTGTTTTAATATCTTAGACTGCTTTTTAGTTTCTGAAAGTTGCTTTTCTGAAACATCGTATCTTGCTGCAGTCAAATCACCTCCACCGATTTCTGCAAGGCTTGAATCATTATAATTTTGTACCTTAGATTTTTTATCCCTTGATTTTTTCTGCTCTTCAGAATCTTTTATTTTCACGCTTCTATCAGCAGTCGCATATTTTCTTTTACGATTTTCTTCTGATTGCTTTATCACTTCTTTTTCAATCTTACGAAGTTTTTCAGCTTGTTCTATTTCTTTCTTCCACCAATCTACACTTGATGAAGTCCACAGGTCAGATTTCTTTCTGCCCGAATTCTTCTGTTGTGCATTGGAAATTTCTTCTGTAAAAATATCCATAAAGCTTTTATTTTGGTCTTTCTTTGCAAGTTCATTAACTTTGCGATTTACTTTTTCTAAGCCGTCTAAAGCTCTACGAATAGCATCTTCCATAGAGTCTGAAAATAGACCGACAATCGTTGCAATTCCATTATAGAAAGACTTTACAAGCCCAAAATATATATTGCGAATTGGTATGACAAAATCTGCAAACTTACCGTTTAGATAACGAAAGATTGTACTAAAGGTAGCGAGTATATAATTTCCGATGTTGCGTAAAGCTTCTTCGATATATTGACCTGCTTGGGCAAATTTAAGACCAATCATATATCCCCATTTTTGACGACCGATTGAACTTCCCATATCTGCAAGAAATCCACCAAAGGCAACTATTATCCAATTTTGCCAACGTGCGATTTCATCTCCGGCATTATCAAGTGCAACGACAGTTTCTTCATCCATAACTTGACCTGCCTCAATAGCAGCTTGAGTTAATTTCGGCAATCCATCACTTGCAAGTCTATCTAAAATTTCCAATGTTTGAGAACCTGCTTTTAATCCCAAAATATTTGATACATCATTCAAGGACTGTACGGAAGCTCCTGTTTCTTTATATGCCACTGCCAATTTTTCCAAACGTTGTTCAACTGGCAATTTTATAAAATCTGTAAGTGATATTTTAAGTCTATCAAAGGCATCTTTATATGTTTTATTTCCGTCGATAGCTTCTATTGTTCTCATATTGAGATTATTTAGAGACATTTCGAGTTTTGAAAAGTCTACTCCTGCATCTCGGGCAAGGCTATGAAGAATTTGAAGTTCTGTTGTGCCGATTCTTAAATGAGTTGCCATATCGGTAATCTTACTTCCTGCATCAATAGCTTTCATTGCCATTGCTGAAAACCCTGCAACTCCCATTGATATTCCCATAGCCCCCATAATTTGAGAACCTATCCCAGAAAACAATCCTCCGACTTGATTTTTAAAATTACCAGCAATTGCTCTACACTGGGCAAGTCCTGTTTTAAAACCTGCCGAATTTAATCCAATTTTTGCTATGATACTACTTTGCACTTTTAATAGCTTCCTCTATGGCGTTTAATTCATCTTCTGACTGGATTTCCAACAGACCTTCTTGTTCTGCAAAACTAGCCACGTACCAAACAAGTTCACCCAATGGCATATTCCAAATTTCATATTTAGTAAGAGATGTTTTAGATAGAAGTAATATAGCTTTCGACAATATCCAAGGTGTATTTAATTTCTTATCACTATCTGAACTTTCCCATATTTCAGGGAATGATATATAATCATGCAAGTATGACAAAAATTTTGTTAGATTTCGTTTATAATTATAAAACCTAAATAATACATTTCCAAAGGCATTTTTTCTTAGAGCCTTTATTGGATCATCAGAGGAACATACGATTACTGCAAGTTGCAAGTCTTGAGAGGTGATTTCAACTTCATCTCCATTTATCAATTTTACAATAGGCGAATCTATACTTTCAAGATATAGACAATGCTTCAGAGAAAAAGGCTTCAGGACTTTCCCCAAAACCTTATGTTCTGTATTTATAAATGCTTCGTAAAATGACTGCATTATCCTACTACATCCATTGGGATTTCAGGATAGTAAGTTCCCTCCAAATCCCATTTTTCTATATCTTTTTTGGCACGAGATTTCTTTACCGATTTTACGATAAAAGAAAATTTCTCACCAATTTTGAACTCGTCCCCTGGATTCGGTGCAACTGCGCCCACAAGGGGTATGACACTTGCTGTGCGTTTATAACGGATTCCGAAACCAGAGAAATGAGCAACGAGATCGCCTTCTTCATTTTCGACTTCGAGTTCTTCGCCTTCTATAGTTTCTTCTGTTGCATCAACGATGAATCCTTCTAATTTTTCCACACCAAATGATATTGGCTGTTTTGTACCCCGATATTTATAAACTTTATTTGCCATACTATTGGCAAAGATGTCAAAAACATTGCAATATAACGTTATATTTTAGGATGTTCCCGATATTATTATCATCTCTTGCATCTGAATCTGACTCAAATTCAAAAGAGTGGATTAACATATCTTCAGAAGTTTCAAAAGTATCCAAAGTTTCCAAAATTGAATTTATTCTCTTTTGTTGGATTTCATAGTTTATATCATGTGCAGAATCCGCAATTCTGATTTCAAGAGAAAGTTCAAATAATCCATCTGAATGGCTTAAATTACCAAATGGCTTTAATTCTGTACAATCAACAATGATATATGGAGTTGTTCTTTTATTATTTGAATGTCCCAAAAACAACATATCTGACATATCTTTATTCAGATTCTTTTTCAAATATTCAAATACTAGTTTTTCAAATTTTAATTTCATAATTTCTTCTGTCTTAAAATTCGTTCGATATTTCGTTCCATAGCAACACGCTGAGTATTTATGGCTCTATGCAAAATTCGATATGGAAGATTTCCTTGTGGGAAGGAGGAAACTTTATTGATTATTTCAAAGTAAGGATTATCTCCCATATTTTTATCAACCAACTTTCCAAACTTCGTACCGTGTCTTGTTACAAAATTTGGAGCTTTTCCTCCTAATTTCAACATCCCTGCAAGCCAACCCGATTTTGCAACACCAACATGTTTTTGGATATTTGTTATATATTTTTTGAGTTCTCCTCGAGTACCTACAGCGTATCTTGTTTTAAAGTTTTTAGGCACTCTACCTGTAGAACCGATTGCAGCTCTATGGATATTTGAAATTGGATATGGAAAAATTCGTTCATATTGAAATATTGGAAAGGTTTCTTTTTCTGGATGTTTTGAAAGAGATTCTTTCACTCCTTCAAAATTACCAACTTTCCACATCTTATTTAGAGATTTATCTTCCCACTTTGAATTCCCTAAATCTGCAAACACCTTTCCTATATCTGATGCTACATGTTTCTTTCCTTCGCCAAGAGATTTTGGTGGTGTAAATTTTAAAAGCTTTTCGGCTATAAGTCGTGTTTGTTGTCTTAGCACAAATTGCCAACTCTTACCACACGCAATCTTATAGCGAACAAGAGCTGACTCAAATTCCTTTGTATAAACAGAAAACTTTATATTCATCTATCTCTTGAAACTAGCGAAGCTTCTATTTGACCTCTATTACGTCTATTCGACACCCAATTTATTCGCCACTCACAATCTCGAATAACTACTATATCTCCAATTTGGGGGATTTCACCATTGAGTTCTGATTCATTAAACTTTACAGAAAAGTTCCCATTAGGCACAAAACCACCAGACTCCAAATCCAAACCATCCTGACTTTGTGATACAATACAATTTACAATCCGATTTCGCCACTGTACCGGTTCGGAGAATTCAGAGAAGATTTAATTTCATCAAAAAAGCCCATATCAAATGGGCTTTGTCAAAATGCTATTTTCAAATTTATGACTCCACAATTCATACTCACGCCAATTTTCAGGCATTTGCATTGCAGATAATGGAATATTTGGATGTTCTTCAATTAAATCGATGAAAGATTTAGTCCAACGACTCTGTGGTGCTATAATATCCATAAAGTGTTTTAACAACGACATTGAACCGAAAATTTTTTGATTAGGTATAGAAATAGGATTATGAAAAACTGGATTATTTTTCTTGTTTGGAACTGTATATTTTATTGCCATATTTCGATTCCATACTCGAGAATGATGAGCACACAAATTTCGAAGATAGCAAAGATGTTTAATTGCATCTTCCAATATGTTTGCAGGCATTTTATAACGATTCGCAATTTCTTTTTTAGTGTATTTATCCAACCCTTCAAAAAGAACAGATATAACCCCAAATGATATAACCTCACATGTTTTCCAAAAAGGCATTATCCCTGAATACTTATTTCTATGCTGAGCCACAAATTCTTCACAAGATCCATCAACCTCATTCTTTATCCTAATTTTAGTCTCAGAAAACTTGTAAATCTTATCGCCTTTTTTAGACTTTTTTACGATAGGAAAGTTTGGGAAATTCACTTCATTAAAATGTGCAAATGGATCTCCTGTCTTAAATGTCAAGACGTTTACAAAAGTAGTTTTAAAATCAACCTCAATTCTCTCGATTGCATCCATTATACATAAGCGTAATCGCCTATCAAAAGTGTATCTATCCCAAACAGTAGAGAATTTTGTACCTTCTTTAAATTCATCCTTGTGAGTACCATCTTCATTGATCTTCCAAGCTCCAAACCAATACGCACTAAGTCTGTAATAATTTACCGTTCTTAACTTCTCTTCAATATAATCTATATCATCACCCATCCCTCTGGATTTGAGCAATTCAGCTTGATCTCTATATGATATAGGTTTCTTTGTGTACGTAGGTAAATTCATAAAAAATGAAACCCGTCACATTTGGGCATTGTGAAGAGGCCTGACGGGTATGTTGCTTATAATATCATAATATATTTACAAAAAATCAAGTAATTTTTTAAAAATTTTTTAATTTTTTTAACTACTTCTTGTTTTCATTGTGTGTTTTAGGAGGTTCATCTTCATTTTCTGGTTCAATTTCAAAATCTTCATTCTCTTCTGAAATTTCTACATCGGCAATCTTTTCCTGTATTTTCTTTATAGCTTTTTTCAGATGTTTAGATTTTTCTAAGCCATTTGCTCTCGACCAAATTTCAAGTTTGGTAAATTCATCACTTTCTTTTATAGTATGAAAGTTTTTCTTGACTTCGGCATAGCTTACCGAATCAAGAACCACCTTATGTTTTTTATCGAAAGTATATCCAACTAATATATGCGAATTCATAGCTATTGAGTTGCACAAATTCTTTTAATTGCAGATACTTCACCTATACCGAATCCATAATTACATTCGATAATAGCTTTTGCCGAATCTGAATCAGGATCACCCCATGAACGATACTCCAAGGTAAGCCCAGTTTCAGGGTCTGTATATGTTTCATAAGCAGACAATGCTCTTTGGACTTCAACAGCGGGAGCTATTGGTGAAAGTGCAACAAGGATAGCACTTGGATAAACTGCAAACCCCATAAGTTTTTCATCATTGGATGGTATTCTGTTAAATTTTGACAACTTGAAACTGAACAAATCTGGTAATTCTTTTGCAATAGGTGAAAATCCCCAATTGCCTTCACCTCCAGATGAAACAATATTCTTTTTGAGATTTCCAAGATAAGAACTCTTGATAATAAGACCTCGCATTGCATCTGGCCAGTCTGATTCATCACAAAGTGTTTCAAGGTCGATTACTGAATCTGCATCAAATTCATCGGCATTGGCTGTAATAGTTGCTGCTCCGAAATTTTCTGCAGTAACACATGAAAGAATATCGCACAATACATCTTCTGCCAATTTTGCACCTTTTAATCTTCCGAGCTGTTCGGGATCAAAATAGGGCTGTCTTGCTTTTTCTTCTGAAGTGTATGTAAGCGACTGGTATTTACGTCTATTGACACTTATCTTTTTAGATTTCAAATCGCCTGTATCAAATTGATATGAACCATTATAATCTTTTGATTGAGCTGTTTCCAATGGATAATATGGAACTTCTATGTCGTTTGAACCCTCTAATGCCACATCTCTAAAAACTGTTGAAAATAAACCCAACGAAACGAGTCTATGTTTAAATGCTGTCATTGCCGATTTTAATATGACAGCTCTTTTTAATCCTGCTGATATTGTATTTGCCATTACTTTCCCTTTCAAATTTAACGATTATTTTTCAAGTATTCAGATATCTTATTTCCGTACTTTCCCATGAGGATAGCTTTTTCTCTACCATTTGCTTTATTGAGCATATCGGAAATTTCCTCCATATCGGGTTCTTCAGATACAGTTACATTTTCGATTGGAGTTTCTATTCCAGATTCTCCTGTAATTTGAGCAGCTTTTGCTGATGCTCTAGATTCTACATCCATATCTTTTTTTAAAAGAACATCATAGTCCTCTTGGAGTTTTGAAAGCTTTTGTTTAGTTACAGACAAAAGTTTCTGATCTGTTTCAATAGAACTTTTCAAACCGAACACTTCCGATGCCAAATCTTCAGACTTCTTTTTAAGTGCTAGATTTTCCGATGAAATAGTATCATTGATTTCACTAAGTTCTTTTATTTTATTGTTTGCCGATTCAAGCATTTGAACCGCCTCTTGTAATGTTTTTGGTGTATTCATATCTATTGTTTCTGTGTCAAATAATGAAGTTTTTCGTATGCTGCATTTTCGTCTCTGATTCCATCTATAAGATTTTTCTCTATTGCCTTTAATCCTACAAATGCTTGACCTTGCATTGCATTGCTTGGGATATTACGATACTTTAGAACATGGGTTTTGAATAATTCGAAGAAGCTTTCTGTTTCGAGTTGGAGAGCTTCACGTTCCAAAGATGACTGATTTGGTGGCATACCACTTGCTTTTAAAATTCCATCTTGATTTGTTATATAATCTGGTTTTATACCGAGTTTATCCCACAAACCTGCTATATCTAAAAGAGGAAGTATTGTACCTATGCTTCCAACCAACGTATCTGGAGCAGAAAAGATATAATTTGCTCCCGATGCTATTGCGTATGCTGCTGAACAACAAAAATCACTTGTATGAACAACCACTGGCAACTTTGTTTTTGCAAACAAATCTGCAACGTGGCTATTTCCTGATGCATGACCACCAGGGGAATTTATCTTTAAGAATATTCCTTTAGCTGAAGTTTCTGCATATTTTAAATCTGCAATAAGTTCTTCATAACTTGTTCCACCGAGTGCTGCTACAATATATGGAGCTTCGTTTTGGAACAGAGTACCCTTAATTTCGATGTGGGCAATTCCGTTATCATCAATATGAGTTTCTGAACGCTGTTTTACAAATGGCAAAAACAAACTTCGCCATGTGGAAATTTTGCCATAATCGGTGATTTCATCGGAGGGCTTTATTTCTACAAAATCACGATTACAAATTTCAAGGAAGGCTGACGGAAGTATATTCCATGCCCTAAATGAGTTTTTTAATAATTTATTTGGTGTCATCATTAGATGAACCATTGTCAATTTGTATCACTTGACTACCTTGTGGCTTATACAACATCCACAATGGAATTTGTTCATCTTTTGGGATTCCTGCAAGATTCATTATAAACCTTGCATTTACTGCTCTTGTTTGCATTTCAGATTCAAAATCAAGCCCAAGTTCTGAATATGCTTGTTCGAGAGTTTTAAGCCCAGATTCTACATTTAAACGCTGTTGCTGTTCTTCTCTACCTGCATCTACTGTTGCTCTTTTAGGATGTGTCCATGATACTTTATGCCAACCAACTTGATTTTCCAAAATCCCATTTGATATTGCATAACCTATCACAAACATCCAAATTGGATAATTTAGACGTTCATCTAAAGTTCTACCTCTATCATCTATATAGCGTTGTGCTTTTGAAAGAACAAGTCTTACTCCTGCTCCACCAACTGAAGATGGATCGACTGCAAATTCGTATGGGAGAACACCCAATGAACTACTACGCTGAAGTTCTGCCAAGAATCCGCTAAACGTTGGCGAAGGAATATTACTTTCAAAAGCTTCAAGTTTTTCTCCTGGCTGAAGACTAAAGCTTTTACCTCCGAATTTTCTTTCTATATCTCGAGGATTTGTTTCGGAACTTGATTCTGCATTTATTGTAAAATCGGGGTCGTCATCGATATTACTACTTTCACTAGTTATGACTCTTGCTATATCTGATATGAGTTTTACTTTTTGCTTTTCTAAAGCTAAGATTTCATTTCGGTCGAGAACATCCAATATTGAATGTTGGATATTTGGGAACGCTCTTACGTATGATACTCTTTCAGGTTCGAATATATGCAAAACTGCTCTTGCTGGAACTTTTTGAACCTTCCCATCATTAGCTTTAAAATAGTAAAACAACGGTTCTCCATGTTTGCCAAATTTAATTCCATGTTGAAGGTTTTCCTCTGGCACTTCACTTACCAATCGATGAGTTTCTACGACTTGAATCTTAGGTTGTTTATGGATATCGTATGTTTTTATAACGAAAACTTCACCATCGACATCAATAGCTCTGGATACTAATGCTTGGACTTCTCTAAATGAAAATCTATTTGTAATATCGCATCGTCTTGACCATGCACGGAAGTATTCTTCGGCATTTCGATTCCAGTCTGAATTAGCACTTTTGGCATTTGGTCTGATTCCATCACCGATACCATAGACTTTCATATCTCTCAAAGTACCTCTAATATGACCTGAATTTTTCTCCAAATATCTAGCACGTCGGATTAGCTCATTTCTTGTATATGAAGGTAATTCATTTTTAGCATCGGTTGGATATGCCCCAGGAGAATTTCCTCTACGAGGTGAAATTTTTGCAGAATCAAAAGCATCTGCAATTGTATAAAAGAACGAACTTAGCATTTTGCGGAACTTCATTGTGGAAATCCTCCACTAAAATCTGCATACTGGATTCGATTAGAACGTCCGTATTTTTTAGGATTGAGTTTTTGAAGTGCAAATTGGCAAGACGATATTATTGTATTTATTTCATCTAACCTTCGTTTTGTAGCAGAACTCCCTGAATCCGAAAACGACTGCAATGTCTTTTTTAGCTCTGTTTTTTGTATTGTGAGGATTTCAACTATCTCCTCTTCTGTAAATCCTATCGTGTAATCTATTGCCATTTGAAAATAGCAATGTGTCAAAATAAAATATTTGAAAATATAGAATAAGTTTATGATAATACCACTATGAAAGATACTAATATTAAGACAGACCCATTTTTGAAAAAAAATGAAAAAAGTTTAAGACTAATGAATGGTTGTACCGTTAAGTATCATTGGTCTTTATCCAAAAAGAAATACAATAAATATGACGAGTATTTATTAACTTATGGGATAGATTGGGAACCTTGTTTTATAGTCCTTGATGGGAAAAATATTGAAGTTATTGACATAGACGGTTCTATATTATACGCAAACCCAGTAATGATTAAGCCCACTGAACTGTCTATGCTAAAAGATTTTTTGGAACAGAATGAAATTCCATCAATTTCCGACACAGATGCTATGGACTTACTAAAAGAGGATTTTGGATATATTTCTTAACAAATCCTAAAAATTTTAATTATACAAGTTTAGTTATTTTATCAATTGTAGATACCTTTTTACAATAGCTTCTTTTGTATCACTATCATCAACATGTCCGACAACTTTGTAATATTTACTTTTAAAGAAATTTACGGGCAAACATTTGAGAGAAGTATTAAGTTCAACAGTTTTTATCATCGAAACTTCTGATATAATTATCTCATCTTCCAATGCGAGCATAAGACACGCATCATCGCCTTCCTCCAAAATCTCGGAATACATTAAAATGTCGTTTTTCTTTATCATAACATGTCTGTATGCAGCTCGATTTTTAGATTATATCAAGTCTAATAGAGTTATTTATTCGATTATAAATTTCTCTCCATTGCGTAGGATTTTAGCATTTGGATTTAATGCTAAGAAACGTTTCAAAATTACATCGCAATATTTGGGCTCAAATTCCATCATGCGACATCTTCTGTTAGTTTGTTCGCATGCGATAAGCGTTGAGCCACTACCACCAAACAAATCCAAAACAATGTCATTCGGCTTAGATGAATTTAACACAGCCCTTTGGCAAAGCTCCACAGGTTTCATTGTTGGATGAACGTCATTCTTTTTTGGCTTTGCAAATTCCCAAACATCTCCTTGCGAACGATCTCCACAAAAATAATGCGAAACTCCCTCTTTCCAGCCATATAAAATTGGTTCATACTGACGATGATAATCTGATCGTCCAAGAGTAAAAGTATCTTTCGCCCATATTATAAAAGTCGACCAATGACCACCGAGTCTTTTGAATGTCGACTGAAGTGAATCGATTTCAGAACTCGACATGCAAATATAAATTGCTCCACTTGAAAAACTGAAAATATTTTTAATGACCTTTTCTAAAAATTGAGGGAATTCACTTCCGAGATTATCGTTTTCGATTTTTCTCTCATCGCTACCATAATCGACATTGTAAGGTGGATCAGTAAATACCATGTTAGCGATTTCATCTCCCATAAGTTTTTTAACCTGCTCCGAATCTGTCGAGTCTCCACACATCAATCTATGCGAGCCAAATTCAAAAATGTCTCCAAACTTTGATATGGGTTCTGTTGGAACTTCTGGTACATCTTCATCTAATACATCTGTATTTATATCTCGTAATAGTTGTTCAACTTCTGCATCTGAAAATCCTGTTAAATCTATTTCAATTTTACCATCGAGTTCAGATAAAATGTTTTTTAAATCTTCTTCAGAAGTTTCTGAAAGTTCGGCAACTCTATTGTCTGCCACAAGAACTGCCATTTCATCGGCATCGGAATTAAAGTCTTGATAGTCCACTGGAACAATTTGTACCCCGAGTTTTTTTGCAGCCATAAGTCTGCCATGCCCTGCGACAATAAATCCGCTTCGTTTTGAAACTGTAATCGGATGTCTCCAACCTAAATATTTTATGTTTTTTGAAAGCAATTCAATTTGAGAATCAGGATGCTTGTTTGGATTTTTAGGATTTGGATTTAAAGAATCTACTGATACAAGTTCATCAAAAGAACACCATACTTCAATCTCATTTGCGAGAGCCTTAGCTTTTACGTTTTTATCGTTTTCCATGCTTTTTGACACTTGTCAATTTTATGGACGTAAAGGCGAGTATACATAATTGATAAATAGCAAGTTAAATATGCAAATAAATTTTAAAAAAATCTTCATAAATAATTGATATATAACTTGCTATAATTTTTAAAAAGAGCGTGTATGTCGTCATCAAAACAAAGGAAAAATATTATGAACAACATACAAAACATACTCGAACAAACAACTACCAAAACAAACAAAATCAAGATGCTCTTACAGCTTGGAATGACTCGAAAACAAGTAGCAGAAGTTATGGGCATCGGTTATGGTTTTGTTCAAAACGTATACGCTTCAATTTACGGAGTAGCAAATCCAAGAAAGTTTTTTGCTGAAAGATTTTCATTCAACAGAACATTCGGTGTTGAAATGGAAATCATACACCAAAACCAAGGTGAGGTTTGCCAAGCTCTTAGAAATTGCGGAGTTGAATGTGAAATTGAAGGTTACAACCATATGAGAAGAGATCATTGGAAGATTGTTAGCGATGCTTCTGTAACTGGAGGTTTTGAAGTTGTAAGCCCTGTTCTAAAAAGCGAAGACGGATTAAATCAACTTAAAAAAGTTTGTGATGCATTAGTCGAAGTTGGTGCAAAAATTAAAAAATGTTGTGGATTACATGTTCATTTGGGTGTTGATGATTTTAAAACAAAAATCGGGGTTTGGAAAAACCTCTACAAGAACTACGCAACACTCGAAAAAATAATAGACTCCTTTATGCCACCCAGCAGACGAAACAATAATTACTGCCAATCGTTGAGAGTTGATTCTTGGGAAAGCAAAATAGACTCAGCAAGAACACTTCAAGATTTAGAAAACAAAATCACAAGAAGAAGCAGATACTTCAAATTAAACAGCCAAAGCTACTGGAGGCACCACACCGTTGAATTCCGTCAACACAGTGGAAGCGTTGAATTTGAGAAGGTAAAAAACTGGATTTTGTTTTGTGCAAGATTTGTTGAATTCAGCAAGAAGAACACAGTTACTTGCCAAGAAAAAAGCGAACTTAAAAAGTTTTTAAACAGAGATTTAATCAATTTTTACAACAACCGTGCAGCAAAATTTGCTGCATAAGAAAGGAGTTTTTATGGAAATGAAAAAATACAAGATGCTCGGAGGAAGAACTATTAAAGCCTCCTCTCCAAAAGAAATCATCGGTGCATTGAGATTTTCATCACTGCAACCTATGGCTACAGAAGAAATATTTATGCTTGAAATGTCTCAACGTTGCAAGTTCTACAACGATGCAAATGTAAGAACTGACACAATAGAGCATTTCACAGAAGACCTAATCCGTTATGGGTTCATTTGGGAGGTTGAAAATGCCTAAGCTATATTTTGCCTATGGTTCAAATATGAATCCGATTCAGATGCGTTTGAGATGTCCAAATTCAGAAGCAATTGCAAGTGCAACTCTCAAAGGTTACAGGCTTGCGATAAATTCAAGAGGAGTAGCCACTATTGTTCCTGATAAAGATTCTTTAGTAAAAGGAGTTGTTTGGAAGATTTCAAAAACAGATGAATCTCTCCTTGATATTTTTGAAGGAGTAAAATCTGGTTTCTACAAGAAGAAATCTATGGAGATACGTTTTGCCAATTCGTCTGTGAAGGCTCTTATTTATATTGATTTAAATTCCCAAGTAGGAGCACGAAGGAAAGACTATCTCGAAAGAATTATAAATGAAGCAAAGCATTTTGGATTAGGGGAAAAGTACATTTCAAATTTAGAAAGGTTAGCATATGTTTAAAGTCGCAGTTTATGGGACACTGAAAAAAGGTAAACACAATCATCATCTAATGAATAAGCTTGGTTGTATGTTTTTAGGGGACGCAAAAACCATTGAAAAATATCCACTAATTTTTGACGGAAGATTACCATTTCTTTTTGAAGAAAATGGGATTGGTGAAAATGTATCTCTTGAAATTTACGATGTAGATACTGATGCACTAAATGCCTTAGATAAATTTGAAGGTCATCCTTATTTTTATTTCAGAAAAGAAATAGAATGCAGATTTGATAACGATGAACTAGTCAAGGCTTATGTTTATTTTTCTGCTGGAGAAAGAAGCTATTTCCCTAAATTACCACTACTAAAAAATTATTAAAAAGTGCATTATTAGACTTGGCTTTCATTCAATATAGAGCGTGTATACGTGCGTTAAAACAACGAAAGGAACAGAAATGAATTTGATTAAAACAGAACAAGAATTGTTTAACAGAATAATGTTAAACACATCTGCATATGTTGGAAGATTTAGCAATCTTGAAACAGCAAGAAGAATGAGAACTAACTCAAAGGGACTTCTCATTGTAAAAGTAAACAAAGAATACTGGGTTGCCTGTGGACGTTATGCAGGAATTTTAAACAACGCTGGATTTGAATACGTAAGATAAGAAAGGTAGAAATGCAAACAACATTACTAAAAGACGGGATTAACTACATTGTAAAAGTAGGTCGCAATTTGATTGGAGTTAAGCTTATCCAATTAAATGTCGATGGCAAAACTTACCTTGTAAGAAACCTAAAAACAGGAAAACCATTTTTTGTAAAAAATGCAAATGCATTTGTGGATTTTCAAAATGAGGCTGAAAAGTTAAAAGCTGAACAAATCATCACAGAAGAAAAGGCTCCAATTATTACCAAAACTTCAAAAGTTCCCAACGATTCAAAATTATCAAAAACTTCAAAGGTTTCAAAAATAATGGGGTTTAGCAAATGTTCATTTGTAAAAGCTCTCGGCAAAAATGGATACACCTATTACCACGCAAAGAAAGTATTAAATGCTTGTGGAATTTCAATGCCAAAAGCTTCTATTAGAATTCAGATTTATTTTGGCAAGAAATCAGATCTCTGGAAAACGTTCGGCAAACCTGCTGAGCTAACACAAGAACAAATTGAGGAAATTGAAAAAATCTTAGCTGAAGATAAGGATAAAAATGAAAGATAAATTCTTTACTCAAGAATACTGCGACCGCTGTGGAAAGTCTCTTAAAGACGGTCGCATTATGTCTATGTTAAACACCGAATGTATTTGCATGGAATGCTCAGAAAAAGAACGCAAGCATCCCAATTACGAGAAAGCTCGCGATGCAGAACACGAGCTGATTAAAAAGGGTAATTATAATTTTAAGGGATTGAATTTTTCGTAAGGTGAACTACTATTTCTATATATGAACAACCATATTCTATCCAAATCAGATATCATTTTTTTTGAGATGATATACAAAAAACTTTTGAATAAGCTACCAGAAATAACAGATGAAGTAGAGCGTTATATTTTAAATCAGATCCATTTATTTCATTCTGGAAGCATCACAATTAAAGATATAAAAATTAAGGATAAAAATCTAAATATTATAAAGTCTGAAGATGAATTAGAGGGCACTCTTTTATTTAGAATTGTATCTGGATCCATTTTAAGGCAATTATTTGAATCTTTTATTCGTGTAATCTATCTATGCTCAACGGAAGATATAAATGAACGAAACAATAGATTCGAACGAATTGTATCTGGACTTTGCTACGAATATAACAAATATCTAAAAGACGAAAATCACCAATCTTATGGGAATTCCATGTTAGATGATTTACCAACCTTTCAAAAGAATATTTCGTGTCAAAAGCTCTCTATTCCTGAAATACTGAGAATTACTAATATGGAACATCTTTATCCTATATATAGGATTGCTTGTTTCTATTCGCATGGAATAATTGATGATATATCATGGGAACATATATGGCAGAAAAAGGCTGAAAATATGCCATCTATCGATGTGTTCAAAATGATTTTCCTCATAGCGAAATCTTATACCGATATCATGAAACAAATATGGGGAGAAAGATTTCCTGAATTGTTTTCGGAATAAATTTATTTCTTAATCAACCTTAAAAAGTTTCATCATGTAAGCTGCACAAACTTGCATGGCTTCGCAGTCCCAATAGTGATTAGGACGTTTGCCGATTTGTTGCCATTCCCACGAATTTCCTTTTTTAACTCTTTGTTCGGAATCAAGCATTTTTAGATAATCATCGGGAACATCTGATGGGACTTCCCATGTAGAACCATTGTTGGAATCTTGATTAGAACGAAGTCTTGCTAACGTATCTTTTATCCCAAGATTACTCCAGTAGTGCATTCGACACTTCTTGTTAGAAACTAACGGATGCCTTGCCGTCGAATAATATCTTTGAATTGTTTTTCCGCTTACCTTGTGTGGAAATTCTTTTCTGCCATCTCCCATAAGTGCTGTCCATTTATTTTTTGCACAATATTTATATACTTCAAATGTGGAATACCCAGCGTCTATAAAAACAAGATTGGGATAAACTTCATATTTTTCCTGCAAAAGTTCAATATCCTCCCAAGTCTCTAAACGACCACAATAAATCAATCTACTTGAAGCGTTAGCCGACCAACCTCTAATCACTACATAAAAGTGATCCATCTGAACATCGACAGTAAGAAAACGCATACGAATTCTAGTTTGATTTTCAAATGGAGGTTTTAGAATCGTTCCATTTATTCCGATAGCGGCTTCCTCGTCCCAATCATCACCCATACGATAGCCAGAAGGTTGTATATCAATAGTAAAATCTTCATCTAAGTTTCCCCAAGGTAAAGCCAAACGTTTTTGGTAGAAGTTTTTTAGTTCTTCGATATCACCTCGTTTACTTGATTCTTTTGATCGAAGATACATTTCAGCAAGTTCACCCCAAGACATACTCGCAAGGGAATTCCAATGAAATCCAACTTTTGTTGAAGATGCATTAGAATTTTGTTTAATAAACTTTGCAGACGAATTTAACTTTTTTCTATTGATATCGCTATCGGGAATTTCATATTGGCAAAATTCACAAACAAGATGAACAGAATTTCTGACTTTTTCATAATCTATTTGTTCGTTTTCATCTCTGTAATCTTTATCCCATTCTACATTATTCCATTTAAAAGCTTGATACTTTTCACACCTTGGACATCTAAAACACCATTCTCTTTGGTCGGTTGTTTCAAACTTCTTATGAGTATCATCGTTTTCTTCTCCACCTTGTGATAAGAATATACATTTCCCAAGCCAACCAAAAGCTGTAACACGAGCTTGAGCTTGTTGCATATGTCCACTCGGCAACTGCCATGTTTCATCACAAAAAAGCCAACGAATAGACCTACTTTGAAGATTACTTTTTGCATGAGCTCCAAGAACCCAAAGAGTCATCCCATTTGAAAAATGAACAGTTTGAGTTTTCTTCTTATGCCTATCTAAAGGAAATAAATTCTTTACGGCATCGCATTCTAAAAAAAGTTTGTGCAATCTACTTTCAGCTTGGTCTTTTGCATCTGCATCTGTTTGCGAAAGCCACAAACAAGGACCTGGATAATTTGCTATTATGTAACAAAGAAACAGTTCTGCACTTATTGTCTTACTCGACTGAACTGGAGCAATTATTGAAACTTCTCTAATGTCGGCATTTCCCATTGTCTCCATAACTTCTCTTACCCATGGTGAATTTGCCGACTTGAAATTTCCAGGGATGGGAGAATAGGGTATGTTTTTTATATTATTTTCGCACCATTTCCATGGCGATATTCTATCGGGTAATTTCCACGACTTTGAGAATATTTCTCCTAATTTGCACATTCTTTTAATCTTTTAAAAATCCATTCAGCAACGTTGACGGTTATTGCGTTACCAAGGGCTTTATAACGGTTTGTATCGCAAGCTGTAGGCGTTAATGTCCAATTATCGGGAAAACCTTGCAACCTCTCACATTCAAGGGGTGTAAGGCGCCTTACATCGCTTCGTGTGGCAACTGCATGAACTCCAGATGCGTTAAGAGTATAACAATTTTCTTCTATCGCACCGACTCCATTACCACCATTATGGTCTTGGCGATTTATAATATTTTCTCGGATTGAAACTGCCATCGGAATTCGTCCTGCACCTGCATTTGCTGTCAACGTAGGAACATCATTTGAAACACTAATTCCTCCCATATTATTTTGTCTTACTATAAGTGGAAGATTATTACCTCCCGTTCCACATCGAGACGTAATTGTAGGAGATGAATCTTTTTGACTGTATCTGGAATCTTGAGCATGGTTCTCATAGAGAACTAAAGTTTCACTACCACCACTTAATGATCCACCAGATTTTGTCAGAGTTTGACCTAATTGGCTTTGAGTGTATCCTCCAAAGCTACTTTGAGCAAAGGCGGTAATATTTTGTTTCGGACTTTTGCCCTGCGGATTATCCCTTCGCATGCCTTCTTGCTCAAATAGTATTTTGGAGCAACTTTCGTCTCCAAGACTTGCGACAAGAAAGATTCTGCGCCTTCGCTGTGCGACTCCGAAATACTTCGAATCGAAAATTCTATAGGCAACATTATAGAATCCTTCTTTACCTTTGAAGAATCCTGCGTTCCCCCATCGGGTAAATTCGATGCCGTCATATCCTGTAAAGGAACACAAGACATCTTCAAAGTCCTTTCAACCGCTTGATGATAATGCACCCGGCACGTTTTCCCAGATGACATATTTTGGACCAAGTAATTTGATAACTCTTGCATATTCATAAAATATTCCACTTTCACCTTTGAAGACTTCTCGTTTCCCTGCAATCGACATAGAAGTACATGGACTACCTCCACAAATTATATCTACATAATCTAATCGAGTGGTAGACTTGAAGGTTTCTTTTGTTAGATTTCTGATATCATCAATGATAGGGATATTAGGGTAACGATACTTCAATACATACTGAGGGAAACGATCGATTTCACAAAAAGCTACTGTTTCTATTCCTACTCTTTCTGCTGCAAGGGTAAATCCACCTATCCCTGAAAACAAATCTAATAACTTTAATTTACGCATTTGCTTTATGCGTAAATGTCAAAAATGACCCTTATTTCCTAAATCCAAAATTTTAAACTTTACTCTTAAAATCTACGAAATTTAACGAAAAAGTTAAAAATCAATCCCAAATCTTTAACTTTTTTATATTTTTTTAAAGTTAAGAGCTTAAACCAATAAAAAACAACTTGATTTTTAAAGTTAAGCGAGCTATCTTTAAAAAACTATGAAAAATTTTAAATCAGGAGTGTATATTCAACAAAATTTCTATAAAAGCTTTCAACCCAATAAAATTTGTAAAAATTGGGAACTAGACGATATGGATATTATAATGATGCTTTCAAATGCATCAAATATGCTCGGACAACTAAATATGTTTTCAGAATATATCCCTGATATAGATCTTTTCATTTCAATGCATATAAA
>OBJG01001260.1_pt1 | contig 20452 bp, 12 predicted proteins | sample 1517941 | NCBI WGS metagenome assembly OBJG01 (sample SAMN04571712, study PRJEB22368) | human gut metagenome | biome: human gut; material: stool | host: Homo sapiens | place: Luxembourg | collected 2012-09-21
GGACCCGCCCCGATATGAGCATAAAAGTGGGATGATAATCCCACGATATGCGAATATTGGGTAGGATTGTGGGAGTGCGTAGCACGGAGCAATCCGTAGGCATCAAAGTCGGGGGCTTTTGACCCCGACATCATAAGATATAGAAAAAGACGTTCCGGTGACAGAGTCACCAAAACGCCTTTTCAAGGGGCTGTTCATAATTCCAGTGCTTCATATCTGTTCCACAGATTGCAGCCGCTTTGATCTCAAGGATGATATCCTCCGGTCCGCATGTTGGATACGGTACTTCTACCAATTTGTAGCTTCCAAATTCTTTACCAAATCTTGCGATTGCTTTCATTTTCATAGTTCATTTCTCCTCGTCTGAATTTTGTTCTTAATGTTACATTTACTTTTTTCTTTTTCGGCCGAAATCATTTGTTTTTTTCTATGGTTGTATTTTACCGCTTTTCTTTGTTTCAAAGAAAATAAGGGTATGGATTCTGGTTTTCAAATCCAAAATCCATACCCCTGAAAAACTGCCGGAATATTTCTCAAAATATCCCGACAGCCTTCTGTCATTCTTAACTTTTCACAGATCCATATTTCATCACGTTCTTTTTCTGAACATCAGGATCAGCTTCTTTTTCTGCGGTACACCAGTGTTGCGATCACTGCTCCGGCTGCTGCCATTGCCATTCCATACAGTGCGAAATTCGTTGTATCTCCTGTCTTGGTTGCCTTTACAGTTCTCTGGTCTGCATTTCCATTATCACCCTTATTCCCACTGTTGTTGTCATTATTTCCGGCATTGCTATTGTTATTGTTATCGTTGTCGCTGTTATTACCGCCATTATTTCCATTATCCGGTTTCTCCGGGTCTGGATTCTCCTGCTCACCGCTTCCTTCTACCATAACCTTGAAGTCTGCATAGGAAACACTTCCATCCGTTCCGGTTACTTTTACTGTCACGATAACTTCTGTATCTGCCTTCGGTGCAGTCACCTCACCATTCAGTGCAATGATTCCTTCCGGATTTACGCTGCTGATCTCAATCTGTGCATTTTCCGGTACTCCCGGTAATGTCAGCTTCTTCGTACCTTTCTTAACAGAAGTTGCGAAAGATTTATCCGCAACGATCTGACGTACGATCTCTTCTGCGGTGATTACCTGCTCCGGCTCCTCATCCTTTTCAAAGACTCCGATCAGTTCAACATTCTCGCTGATCGTAAAGATATACTTCGCATCTGTACTTAAGATGTCTTCTGAATCTTTCAGCTTCCATCCCACGAAATGATATCCTTCTGCTGCTGTTGCAGTTACTGTTACGTCTTCCCCGTCTTCGTAAACACCATCCTCATGATCCATGCTGACTGTTCCCATAGCTGTATCACTGGATGTTACTGTTACACGATACTGATTCTTTACTACAGGAATCAGACGGAACTCTGCTCTTAAATGGACATCCTCCGTTACTGCAAATGTATACGCAGCCTCTGCACCTTCTACTTTTTCTGAAACTTCTGTTCCATTGTTGTCCGTAATTTTATTCCACTGAACAAACTCATATCCTGCATTCGGAGTTGCTGTTACTGTTACCTCTGTATCTTTTACATATACATTTCCTGATGTCTCCGGTGCAACACTGACTGTTCCCATTACCTCATCAGCAGATTCTGCCTGTACGTGATAAGACTTCTCTTTCTCACGGAAGTTTGCTTTCAGTTTTGTATTTCCTGTGATCTCAAATGTATATTCTGCTTCTGTACTTACTTCTGCATTTGTATCCGGATTCGTCCAGTTTACAAATTCATAATCATCCGATGCCGGAACTGCTGTCACTGTAACACTTGAGTTTTCATCATACTCACTCTGTGAAGGTGTTACTGTAACACTTCCCATTACCGCATCATTCACTTCCGTTGCCAGTGTATACTTTGTAACAGGGTCTGCCTCAAAGTTTGCTGTCAGTGTCACATCCTCTGTCACACCAAATACATATGGATTTGATTCGCTGACTACTGTTCCCTCTGCATTTGTCCAGTTTACAAAATGGTATCCTTCATTTGCTGTTGCAGTTACCGTAGCTGTATCATACTTCTGATACTCATTCTGATCTGCTGCAGCACTTCCCATTGCCGGGTCATTTGCCCGAACTGTCACAGCGAATGACTGTGGTGCTGTAAACGGTTTTGTCAGTTTTGCATTTGCCCAGTCACCATGATCGCTCCAGTTATTTGTACCTTTTTCCATAACCAGCTTCAGCTCTGTTGCACCGGTTATATCGATATCACCTGTAAATCCTTTTGCTGTGTTGGTTCCCATTTCGGCACTTGTGAACTTCAGATTTCCATCCACATACACTTTAAATGTAATACTTGCCTGAGAAGGATTTACTTTTGTCTCACGGTCTACACCGTAATAAGATGAGAAGCTTGTATATCCTTTCCCTGTCAGATCATAAATGATCGTAGAATCCGCATGGCTTCCGATTCCCTTCGCAAAGGTTTCTTCGGCTGAACCATCCCATAAGGTCATTGTATTATTTCCACAACTCTTATCTTTTCGTGTCGGATTTCCTGAATCTCCTGATGTCTGTGACTTCCAGTCAAGATCAGACAACCATACATCTCCCGATGCATGGACTGCGACAGTATAAGTTTTCTCTGCTGATGCGTCAGCTGAGGTTACTTTGACTTTCACAGTATTGTCTCCTTCTGTCAGTCCCAGTTCTGCTGTAACACTTCCGGTTCCTGTCTGGATGACTTTGTCTTTCCAGATCACCTGTACCGTTGCATCAGTCTCTTCGGCTGTTGCACTGACTGTCACGCCTGACTCAGTTGCCGTTGCTGTATAACTTACTTTATCCGCATCAAAACTTTCTGCTAATGTTACATGATCACCAAAGTTTAATGCTTCGAGCCGTGCATTTGATGCATTCGGCACTTTCAGTTTCAGTTTATAGTAAACTGGTCCAGCACTCGTCTCCGGTGTCACACGGATCGTGATCTCATTTGTTCCCGGCTCAACCGTCACATCACTCTGAACTGTCTGTACTGCGGATGTAACTTTTGTTCCATTCACGATAGAAACGCTTGCTCTTGTGCTTTGTGCTGTCGCTGCAACCTGTGCTGTTGTTGTTCCTATTGCAAGTGGAAGACTATATTCATAAACTCCCTCTGTCAGCTCGATCGCCTGTCCATTTACCTGCAGGCTTTCCAGTAATGCATTGTTCTCTCCCTGACGGCTGATCGTAAAACGGTATCTTTCCACTGTCACCCCATCTTCTGCGGTAACTTTTACCTCGATCAGGTTTCTTCCGTTCGTAAGAACTGCACTGCCGCTCAATTCCTCTGTTTCTGTTCCGTTCACGACCACTTTTACTGTTGCCTTTGCATCTTCTGCTGCGAAGGAATACTGGATCTGCTGAACATCACTTCCTGCTGTTGTCTGATAGAAGCTGGTTCCTTTTACAAACTGGAACAATGCTGTATTTTCACCGGTTGTAATATCGGCTGCCGCAAGTTCTGCATTTGCAGATTTCACTGCAGCTGCACCTGAATCTGTACCATTTCCGGTTACATGAACTGCATCAGACCATACAATGTCTCCTGCTGCACCTGTTCCGATCAGCGGTACATAAGCAGCTTTTACATATTTGCCCTTCATTGCTTTAGAAGCGGTCAGGGAAGTTCCCTCTGCTCCGCTGATAATGGAGTAATTTCCATCTTCTTCATCAGCAGCTGCCCATTTGACAATTACATCCTGTCCTGTCGTATCTCCTGCCGCTGTCAGACTGTTGGCATCTTCGTCATAAGTTACCTCAACGTTGGAGGCGGTCGCTTTCACTGCGTCTTCAACCAGTTTTACTTCTTTATCATTGACCGTAACATCAGAGTATGTAATGGATCCTGATGTTGTTCCCTGGCTTGCGATCGCCAGCTTAAAATTATCGCTCAGGAAACCACAGTCAGTTCTTGAACCGATGGTTGTCCAGGTACTCTTGTCTGCACTAAAGTATGCTGTCACTGTAGAATCTTCCTTCACCAGCTTCAGCCAGATTGGATTCGTGCTTACATTGGCCCAGTTATTATATGGTACCTCTACTGCACTTCTGTTCTGCTCTTTTACAAGTGCTACTGCACTGGTAGAGCCATCACGATGCTTCTTTTCCAGTGCTACATAATTGTCCGCATCATCATAGAGATAGATTCCTGCATCTGCCCATGTATTTGCAGGAGTTGCACCTGTCAGCTTGAAAATCAGTGTCAGGCTGGTTCTGTCTGTTCCCTCCGGCAGTGCTTTTACAAGGACATTGCTCGGAGTCTGGTTCTGGTAAAGTCCCTGACTTGTGAAATCCTGCTCCAGTCCGCCTTCCACGGTTGAACTTGCACGGTATTTGTCGGAAGATGTCGGATGATCCACTGTAATATCCGATGCGATCACCTTTCCATCCTGCCAGATTGATACCAGTTTGGATGCTGCATAGCCGTTGACTGTAGATGCTGTCACTACAACACTTCCCGGTTTTGCTGCTGTCAGAAGTCCTTCTGTAGTAATCGTCGCTTTATCTGTCTCTGCACCTGTCTTCGCATCATAGACTTTCCATGTCACTGCATTGGTCTGCTCTGTGCCGGTCTCGCCGTCATTCCATTTCAGACTTGCAGTATACTGGATCGTATCATTTACTTTAATATTTTCTTTATTATCAGCTGCTGTCAGCTCAATTCCACTCGGAAGATTTCCAAGATCACTTCCACTGACTGTAAATGTCACTGCATTGGTCGGGAACTTACGTCCTCCCACAACCATATATCCTGTTACATTTGCTGTTCCTGCTCCTGCCGCAGTTACTACACCGGTACTAGAAACTTTCACTACTTTTTCATTGTCAGATTCATAGTACACTGTTCCGTTCGCTGCTGTGGTAGAATCTGCATTCACCTTCATTGCATCATTGGTGACTGTAATATCTGAAGCACTCATGTTGCTGATCGAACTTCCGGCATTCATTCCGCCGTCATACTCATTTCCTTCGATCACTACATTCTTACAACCATTAAAGTTATACAGCTTCCCTGATAAGGTATTCCCACTTCCGCTTACTGTCAGTTCTGCACTGTCGGCTGCATTCAGCTCTGTAGAACTTCCGTCTTTTACTGCCAGACTCAGAGATCCATCTCCGTTGATCGGATCCTGTCTGTAAATTTTATTATTTTTAAAGGTAAGGTCTTTTACACTCTTTGCATCAAGTACTCTTTTGTTGTACATAAAGAACGTATTGTTCTCGATCTTAATATTAGAATGTACGGTCTTTTCCGTAGATACGGTCGGATTTGTAGGCTCAATGAAGATTGCCTGTGCATTTCCTCTTGTAAATGTATTATTACGGATGGTCACATCTCTGACCGGACCTGACTCATACCAGCCCTGGGCATCATCAGAAATATAGATGCCTGCCATATTCATTCCGTCAAATGTATTATTTTCAATGACGATCGGCTTTCTTGTCGTTACAAGGATTCCTCTTGTCGGAACTTCCTTAAATTCACAGTTTGTAATATTCACCGTTGGTGTATAAGTGATATTTTCTACCACGTGCTGATTTACCTGAACATCGGAAGGAACTGCCTCATTCAGTGTCAGCTTGATCGTTGTCAGGCTTCCTGAGCCATCGCCCATATTTCCACCCATTCCGTCCGGTCCGTCAACTTTGGTTACTGTACGGACAGAATCTTCAACTGTGATCATATTTCCCTTTGTCATGAACTCGATCTCGTCCCCTTCAAAGAAGTTCGGGAAACCTGCTGTCTCATTATGGTTATACTGTACTGTGATCGTTCTTCTGTCAGAGCTGATCGCTGTAACCGTATTAAATGTTCCGTGAATATTGATCGGGTCATCATGCGGACCTGCAAACGTACAGTTGCTAATATTGATCGTGCCTTTGCATCCCGACATTTGTACAAAATCTGCATATCCGGCTGTCGTTCTTCCACTTTCTTTCGGTGCTTCAAAGTCAACATCATCCATTGTGATATTTTCAGAATGCTGACCTACCATACCGAATCCATGAAGGAAATGAATATCAAGGGACGTCATCTTAATATCTTTGCTCTTCCAGAAAAATGTTCCTGCATGGTCACGGACAGTCGGTCGTGACTGGAAACACATTCCATTCTGGACTTCACTGGCTTTACTGCTATAGGTAATCTTTACCCGGTGATTTCCAAGATCCTGGATTGAGGATACATTCTTTAATGCTGCGTTTCCGTTTCCTGCACCATATTTAATGCCTTTTACTGTATCTTCCCGCTGGGTATGATAGTTTGACAGGTCGGAGATACTCCAGTAACGCTGACCTGTATAAGGGCTTACATCACTGTACCAGGTGATTGTTGTTCCTGAAACCTCATAATTGTAACACTCAGGAATGTAAATCGTCGCTGTATTTCCCTCTACACTTTCAACCGTCATATCAATTACTGTCGGCACCTGAAAATCAACCGCAAAATCTTTAAATTCAACATCTTCACAACCGATTGTTGCAAAGGTCGTCATTTTGCCATGGAACATGAACAGGGAGTCATTTCCCTCTACCGTAACATGATCCATATCTTCCAGAAAAATACCGATCTTCTTCATTTTATAATTCTGATCAGCACCTACGGTATTAGAAATATATAATTCTCTTTCCACCGCTTTATCAGGGTAGATATCATAGCGACCTTCCGGGAAATTAATCGTAACTTCCTTTCCCTCATCAGTCGCTTCTTTCGCAGCTGCGATCGCTTCCTGTATTCCGACTGCACTGTCCTTTCCGCTGTCCGGATATACCCCGTAATCCGTGACATCGATCACTTCTGTCTCTGCCGCAGCTTCTGCCTTCTGCACGCCTGCTCCCGGAACAAATCCCGAGATCACAAGACACGCTGCAAAGACAAGCGATAAAATTCGCTTTCTTTTCTTCATTTTTTCCTTACCTCTTTCCTTTTATATATAAGTAATTTTATTATCTCATAAAAAAAGGAAAGAGGCTTGCACTTTCCGTGTACCCCCCCTGAATTTTTGTCAGATTCGGAACTTACTGTAAATCTGATCCTGTATTTCCACTTCCGCTTACTGTCAACTACATTTAGCTCTGTAGAGTTTCCGTCTTTCTATGTAAATTATTATTGAAAGTTCCCGTTTCTGATCTCCATCCACATCAGATTTCTATTCCTGCCAGCTCTGTCATTTTTTCTTTCGTAAAATGATTAAAGACTGCAATCGTTCTTCCAACTCCGATCACGGCACAGACCGTTCCGATTCCAATCCCGATCAGATGTCCTCTGCAAAGTAAACTGATACAGATCGTCACTGTCACATTAAAAACATCAAAACAATTCTTTGTAAAACCAACGCTTTTATGAATACAGTCTGCGATCGCCTGCACGATCCCGTCTCCCGGGTTTGGAATGATCCTCATATTCAATGACATAGCCGCTCCGATCCCCGTCAGGATCAATGCAAGGATCAGCACTGCAAACCGGACTGCATACTGCTTTCCGTCTGCCTCTCCTTCTGAAAAATCCGGGATAACTTTTGCAAAAAGATTTAAAAACCGGGTAAATATCATACTCAGCGGGATCTGTAAAACATCCATAAGGAAAACCAGCTTTCGGTTCATCCGGTTCGCATGCTCCAGTACTGCCCCTTCCGTCTTTTCGCTTCTTCTGTCCCTGATAAAATGCAGGATCAGTTCCACCACAACAAAAACGCAGTAAAGCCCCATCGTTGTATTTCCGAAATTCATCCCCGTGATCTGTGAAATACTGTAGGACACCGAAATGATCGGAGATACCCCCAGTCCTGCCTTCGTATTTAATGTCAGTCCCATCGCAAGGATCAACAATCCTGTAATGTAAAATATGATTCTGTTGATCGTCTGTCTTCTCATTTGTCTTTCTTTAATTCCTCTATCACGCATTCATGGTCTTTGGTTCTGATATTATAATTAATCCCGACCAAAAGTATATTTCCCTGATATTCTTTTAAACTCTCAAAATATTCTTTCTGCCGGATCTGCTCAATCGCTCCCCTGGCACTTTTATCCCACTTTAGTTCTACAATCAACGCTGGTTTTTCCTGAAATTTCTTTCTTGGTACAAATACAAGATCAGCAAATCCTTTTCCGCCTGCCAGTTCCCGGTGTACGGTATAAAAATTTCTTGCTGCATATAATGCCAGTGAAATTGTATAACTTAATGCATTTTCGTCATTGTATTGTATATGTGCTGTTTCAAAATGTGCCTGCCTGATTCCCTCTGCTACCTGCAAAGGTCGTTTCTGCCAGATTGCATTTAATGTATCTGCAGAATTTTTCAACGCAGTCGACACTTCTCCCCATTCTGATACAGCTACACTGCTCACATATTCTCCCCGTATTTCGTTATTAGGGATTCTTACGGTCTTATTTTCATAATCATATGCCAGGTACCCAAGGTGGATCAGCAGGGTCAGCACATCATCTTCCGTCCTGAATGTAGCCATATCATTGATAAAACTACCAGTATTTACAGGAACTGATTCTCCTGCCATCATGCTCAGTACATCTTCCCGCAATCCATCAAAATTCATATCAATATAAATCTTCAACGCTTCAAACGTCTCCGTCTGATTCCAGTAATTTCCGATTTTACCAAATCTCATACAACTGACAACCGATCTTGGACTGTAAACAGCCGGAACTTTATCAAAAGAATACCCGTCATACCAGCATTTTACTTCTTCTCCGTCCATCTTATATTCTTCGCACAATGAAGCAACTTCTTCTTCCGTAAATCCAACATACTCTGCCATCGGTCCGGGATCAATCATTGAAAATTCATCAAACATATTCAAAGCTGAATGAGTCCCATATTTTTTTATAGGAAGAATCCCCGTCATATATGCAAGATGGATACACGGCTTATCTTTCAACATATCTCTCAGAAAATCAAGATAAATCGCCTGTGCTTCTTTGTCTTCTTTATACTCCCGAAAAATGCAGTCCCATTCATCAATAATGACAACAAACGGTCGTCTTGTCTCTTCATATACATCCTGCATTGCCTCGATCAGATCATTTTCATCAAAATAATCCACATCCGGGTACTCTCTTTTCATATCGCGAAACACCAGTTTTTTCATCCGCTCCAGCAAATCGTATACATCCCTGCTTCTGCTCAGAAATTCCTGCATATTAAGAGAAATCGTATTATAATGATTCAAATATTTTTCAAAATCTTTGTCTTTTGCAATTTTGAATCCCGAAAAAAGTGCTTTGGAATCACACCCACAGCTATAATATGCTGTAAGCATATTTGCCGCTGTCGATTTTCCAAATCTTCTCGGACGGCTAACGCAAAGATATCCCTGCATTGTATTCAGTACCTGATTCGTATAGCTCAGCATACTCGTTTTGTCCACATAAATTTCAGAATTAACAATCTTACCAAATCCATCTGCATTGGAATTTAAATATCTGCCCACGCATCTTCCTCCTGATTTTCTTTTTGCATACTATTTTTATTATACACCATATTCGGTGTTATTTTCTATTTTTTCAGCAAATCCTGTTCGTTTTCATAATATCCTGCTTTCTTTCATGATACACCGCTTTCTTTATACAACGTGCTGTATTTTCAGCGATTTTTTCCTATTTCCATGAGAATTTGCACTCTTTTTGATCATTTTCACAAGAATTTTTTCAATTCTTTTGTTGAAAATCTTAATTTTTTTATTTTTCAAGGTATTTTTCAGAGAAAAATTCTTAATTTTTCAACTTGTCTGATTCTTCTGTTTTTTCCTTCCCTTGACATCCGGTGCTATAGTGTAACTGTAGCAAAGAAAAAGCACTTAACAATACCTACTTGTACAGAAAGTTGAAGGCTGCTAAGCGGATTCAGAATTTGGAGGAAAAGATAAATGAATACTTTAAAAGCTGAAAAAAGAGACATGTCAATCAAAGCCAAAAAACTTAGACGCGAAGGATTTGTTACCGGTTGTATTTTCGGCCGTGAAATGAAAGAGAGCATTCCACTTAAAATGGAAAAAGCAGATGTTGAAAAACTTCTGAAAGTTGAGAACAAAGGTGGACAGGTAATGCTCGAAGTTGATGGTCAGACTTATGATGCACTGATCAAAGAAGTTGATTATAATCCATTAAAGGGTTATGTTGATGAGATTGATTTCCAGGCACTTGTAAGCAATGAGAAAGTTCATTCTGTTGCTGAGATCCATCTTGTCAACCTTGATAAACTTGCTGCCGGTGTACCACAGCAGATGTTACAGGAGATTTCTTTCAAGGCTCTTCCTGCTGCACTGGTAGAGAAAGTTGAAGTAGATGTCGGAGATCTCAAGGTTGGTGATACCATCCGTGTGGCTGATCTTCCGATCGCTAAAGACAAAGATGTTGATCTTATGACTGATGTTGATGCTACGGTTGTAACGATCACAGAAGTTCATGTAAAAGCTTCTGACCTTGAAGCTGAAGATACCAACACAGACGAAGCAGCTGAAGCATAAGGTTATCGTTACAGTCGCCAGAGTCTTGTACAGACGCCTCTTCTGGTTCGCTGCTTACATGGATTTTTAAAATACGGGTGATGGAACAGAAGTTCCACCGCCTGTATTTTTTTCTGTAGTATGCAGGGAAAACCACTATATATAAAAGAGAACCCGCCGCCTGCAGATTCTCTTCTCTTTCATCACTTCTCTTCTATTACTTAATATACCCGATAAAGGTATTTCCACTTCCTGCCACCATAGCATTCATCTCATCCATAGTCACAGTCTGCGATGCCCCTGTATCCGGGTCAAAATACGTGATATCTGTCTTGGAATATCCGGTCATCAGGATCGCATGATCTGCACTTGTCAGAGCGATCACTGGGCAGCCTTTATTGATCACATACAATACCTGATCCAGCGTACAGCCCGTAAGATCTGTCTTCTCCGCCTCATACGATTTCATATACCGTTCACATGCTTCCAGTGAACTTTCTCCGCTCTCCTTTGTCACTACAACATTTTCAATAGAATACACCAGATCCCGGTTTCCTTTTTCCCATACATAAGCCTGTTCCGACGAGATCACAACACCGGAAATCTTCTCCGCCTTCTGGATCGCATAGCCGGCTTTATCGTAGATTCCGACCAGTTCACCCATACCATACACATAATATTTTACACGATCATCTTTTCCTTTCAGAACAATCGTCAGTGCATTTTCAGCTACCTGCTGATCCGGCTGGAGCAGCTTCACCTCCGTCTTTTCGATTCCCTCTGCAAAAGTAAACCGGTACTGCTTTCCCAGCTTCTCCGAACTGTAGGAGGTAAGAGAAATCTTCGTATCTTTCTTTTCTACATTATTTGTAATATATTCCTGTGAAGTAACATTATAGATCTCTCCCGCTTTCGCAAGACGGTTCAGTGTCACCATATTTCCCTCGATCAAAATATCAGAAATATAGATCCCCTGATCTTCAAAGGAATACTCTGCTATTTTTTTATTTTTCGAATCATGGATCTCAAGCTGATACATCGGAGTTGTCTTCTCACCGGATGCCGTCTTTCCGGCATCGGAAGTCCGCAAAATTCCATAAATAAAATCTCCATTCAGGAATCCCAGCGGGCGAACGGCTTCATTCTTTGCCGCTTTCACACTATATTCATCCCCGCTGGAAAGATCCATCACCCGGATCTCCTTTGCCGCATCTTTCTCTCCGTCTGTCTGATAAGCAAGCTGATGTCCGTCATCAGAAACTGCATACTTTCCGGCTTCCAGACCTTTTGCAAGCACTTCCTGCTGGTTCTTATCAAGATCGATCCTGTAGAGGACCTGATCTGCAAGCACATACAGCAGCTCCTGTGCATGATTATAATAAACCATCTTTCCCAGTTCATCTTCTGCAATGGCAAAAGATTTTGTACTCGGAATAAAGCCTTTCTCCTGAATCAGATTGCTGTCCACATTAAAATAATAAATACCGACACCAACTTCTCCTTCATGCTCTCCCCGGTTCATATATCCATAAACCGCAAAGGCAATATTCCCATGATCGTCCATACTGATGATCCGTACCGCATGCTGATCATTCAGGCTCCTCACATCCTGTGTATCTTCCTCCGCAAAGCTGAAAACTTTCGTCAGCTCCTCATTTTTCTTATTATACATCCACAGAGTACGGTTCTGCACAAAGGCAAGGATCGAATCCTTTTTATTTGTCTCATAAGGCACATCTTCTGGCACGATTCCAAGCAGGATACCCTTTTGATCCATCACACTTCTACTGCTGCTGAACACTTCCTGAAGATCCCGGTTATAATCCAGCAGGTAGATCGTATCTCCCACCGACCGGATCCTGAAAAATTCTTTCACATTATACCGTGCCGTTTCCTCTTTATCATCCTGACAACGCACCTGATATTTTGCAAGAATGGATGTATAAACACTGTTGCTTTCTTTCAGACTCCACTGCACATCGCCCACGATCTCCGGGTTCAGGTTTCCCCACTGGATATGAGTAATATCTGAGTGGATATTGACGGTCTGGTAAGTCGTATTATCACTCTCTTCTCCCGGCTCAAGATACATACTCAGTGTATCTTCATCACTCTGATCCAATGCCTTTGCATGAAAATCTTTTGCAAATGTAAGACATTTCCACGCAGTAATCTCATCCGGCTTCTCGATCCGGGTGAAATAATTCACCTTTTTCTGTGCTTCACCACTTCCCAGTGTCAGAGTCAGCTTCAGCACCGCCTCCCGTGCTGACTGATCCAGGGCAGTCCCCAGTTCCAGCGTAACCTTCCCATCCTCTTCTTTGACTTTTCCTTCTGCGTAAGTATCTGCTCCATCCAGTGAATAAACTTTATAGCTGATCTTACTGATCTTATTTCCATTCTCTGCGATCTCAGCCTGAAGCGTTCCATTGCTCTCCAGCGGAGTGATCGTATCACGCATGGCAGTGACATCCATCTGGTCTACATACCCGGACAGAAGATTGATCTCCTGACCACTCACGGTAAAAGAAACTACCGGGAGCGTCGGCTCGCCCATTGTCATAATCTTATCGTCCGTCCCACGGTTCATCACATAATTACTTATCAACAATGCTCCGGCAAAAAATACCGCCAGCACGATTCCCTTTATTATTCTTTTTATCATTATTTATTCTCCCTGAAATCCCGTCGCCAGTGCTTATCCTTTTCTATGATCCCTTTCTAAAATCCCGTCACTGATGCCTGCTCTTTTCTGAAAGAAGCCTGCCCAGTGTCGGCTGGATATTCAGAAATGCTTCACACTCTTCCAGCTTCTTTCTGCTCTCCGCTTCTATTACCCCGTCAGTCTTCCCCCTCCTGACTGCACGCAGCAGAATATTCTTCGGTGTATGTTCCATATCAATAAATTCCAGTACCTGGGTTTCATATCCCTCGCTTTCCAGATACTTTGCCCTCAGTCCATCTGTCACCAGTGCTGCGAACCGCTCTCTTAACAGACCATACTCCATCACCGTAGCAAGTACCTCCGGGGTCTCCCCCGCTTCAAACTGCTCATTGATCTCATGCTGGCAGCATGGAACGGAAAGGATCACTTTTGCATTCCAGCCAACTGCCTTCGCCAGTGCATAGTCCGTTGCCGTATTGCAGGCATGCAACGTCACCACCATGTCCACACGGTTTACTCCTTCATAATCTGCAATATCTCCCTCTAAAAACTGAAGCTTTTCATATCCGTACTTCTCTGCCAGCTCATTGCAGTGCCGGATCACCTCACTCTTCAGATCCAGTCCTATAATGCGTATGTCATATTTTTTCAATTCATGCAGATAATAATACATCGCAAAAGTAAGATACGACTTCCCACAGCCAAAATCCAGGATCGTCAACTCTCTTCCCCTGTCAAGCTGCGGCAGGATATCTTCGATAAATTCCAGGAATCGGTTGATCTGCCGGAACTTATCAAATCTTGTATGCACGATTTTCCCGTCCTGCGTCATAACTCCAAGATCCTGCAGAAACGGAACTTTCACTCCTTCTTCCAGAATATACCGCTTTTTGCGGTTATGGGACAGGTCTGCCGCCTTTGCTCTGATCTTTTTCTGCTTTCTGCGGATCGTCACCTTTCCCTTTTTACTGATCAGCACTGTACAGTCCTGACTCACCGTTTCCAGTTGCATCTGTCCAAAACGCTCCATCACTACAGCCAGGATCTCACCCGCCGCTTCGGGATTTAAATTTCGATGAAATGCCTGCGTCTTCGTAAACGCTTCTAATTGGAACATCAATTCCCCTCTTTTTTCCAGCGGACGTACTTTTATCTTCAAAATCCCCTGAACCGGTTCTGTTCCACACTCCAGCAGCACCGCAGTTCCTTCTTTTTCCTTTGGACTGCTGATGACCGCACGTATAAATTCTCTATTTAAAACTTCCTTCAGAAGCTTTTTTATTTCTTCCATATATATAACTCCATCCTGTCGTATGATACGACGGAAAATCTCTTTTCTTTCACTTTATCAATTCTTATTTTGCAGAATATTCCCGAAGATGTCAAGAGGTCAGACACCGGTTCCTGATGTCTGACCTCTCTTTCTTTCGTTATACGTAATACTGCTTTTTTTCCCATTCTTCCTGTTCCAGAAGAAATCCTTTCTCCCGGAGTGCAGCCTCGATCATATCCAGGGTTTCCTCACTGTCAGCCTCCACTACATGGTAATGATAATCTGAGGTAATATTCTTTAACGGACTGGATTTTCCCGTCTTGATATCATCTAAAAATTCCGCTGCCTTACGCCTGGAAGTAATATTCAGCTCCGCTTCCATATGTCCATAGACCCTGTGGTTTACCATGACATTTTTTACACTTCCTCCAAGATCCACAATAGAATATAATTCTTCTTCTACCTGGGCATCCGTATGCTTTACCTTAAATGTCCGCTGTACGGATGCATCCTCATTGAGAAGATAGCCCCTGTTAGTGGAAATGATCTCATGTCCTGCAGCACGGATCAGTGCAATATCCTGCACGATCACCTGACGGCTCACTGCATACTGTGCTGCCAGTGCTTTCCCGGATACAGGGACGGTGCTGTTCTTTATCTGATTTATAATGGCAGTTCTTCGTTCTGATCCTGTCATCATACCTCTTCCTTTCTACTACTGTGGTTTCTCTTCTTAATTTATAGCATGAAGGTTTTTCATGGAAATGTCAAGTATCGGTGCAGAATGCGTCAATGCTCCACTGGAAATATAATCAACTCCAAGTGCTGTCAGTCTGCCGATATTTTCCTTTGTCACATTTCCTGAACACTCTGTCTCTGCTCTTCCGTCAATGATCCGGATTGCCTCGCTCATATCTTCCGTTGACATATTATCCAATGATGTCTGCTCCTGCCTCTGCTGCCTCTTTTACCATTGCCAGATTTTCAACCTCGATCTCAATCTTTCGGACAAACGGTGCATATTCCTTTGCCATTTTGACCGCTGCCTTAACACTGCCTGCTGCACCGATGTGATTGTCCTTCAGAAGTACTCCGTCTGAAAGATTATACCGATGGTTGTAACCGCCACCGACACGGACTGCATATTTTTCAAAAATCCTCATGTTCGGTGTTGTCTTTCTTGTATCAAGAAGTTTCGTCTTACTTCCTTCCAGCAGAGCTGCTACGGAGTGTGTATAGGTTGCAATTCCGCTCATTCTCTGCAAATAGTTCAGAGCCACACGCTCTCCTGAAAGGAGAACCCGGATATCACCGGTCACCTTGCCCATCAACTGACCATTTTTAACTTCATCGCCGTCTTTACAGTAAAATTCTGTCTTCGTCTTATCATCCAGCAATTCAAAGACCCTGCGATATACATCCAGTCCTGCAATAATACCGTCCTGCTTGCAGATCAGTTCTACTTCTCCTTTGACATACTCCTTCATCACCGCATTCGTACTAACGTCCTCACTGGAAATATCTTCTTTTAAAGCCTCCAGGATCAGATGATCTGCCTGAAGTGTCATTGTAATTGTATTCATACCTGTTCTCCTCCAATTTTCTTTGCCGCACGCTTCGCAAACACCAGACTCTCCAACAGCGAATTGCTTGCCAGACGGTTTGCTCCATGCACTCCGTTACAGCTTGTCTCTCCCACAGCAAAAAGATGATCCATCGAAGTCTTACTGTCAGAATCAACCCATACTCCTCCCATAAAATAATGCTGTGCAGGAACAACCGGGATACATTCCTTCGTCACATCATATCCTTCTTCCAGACAATGATGGTAAATATTCGGGAAATGCTTCAGTATTGTATCTTTATCGATCCGTTCCATGGAAAGCCATACATGATCTGTTCCGTCTTTCTTCATCTGTCTCCGGATCTCTTCTGTTACCACATCACGCGGAAGAAGTTCATTTACAAATCGTTCTTTATTCTTATCTAAAAGGATCGCACCCTCTCCCCGGACGGATTCCGAAATCAGGAAACGTCTTCCCGGCTTTGTGGAATACAGTGTTGTCGGGTGGATCTGCACATAATCCAGATGCTCCAGACGGATTCCATGCTTTTCAGAAATATCCAGTGCATCCCCTGTCAGATGTGGGAAATTGGTAGAATGCTGATATCTTCCTCCAATTCCACCGCTTGCCCAGATCGTATTATCTGCATAAATCTCCAGTTCCTGACCGTTCTGATCCTTTGCGTAAATTCCCCTGCAGACTCCATCTTCCACAATAATGTCTGTCATTGTAGTATATTCGTAAATTTCCACATTCGCAAGCTTCTTCACCTGTGCAAGCAGCTTACTTGTAATTTCTTTTCCTGTAACATCCTCATGGAAAAGGATTCTCGGTCTGGAATGGGCCCCTTCTCTTGTAAATGCATAGATTTCTTCCAACGGCTTATCTGTTTCCGGCTCTCTTCCTTTTTCCTGATTTCCTTCTTCAGCAGAATTACCTTCCGGAACATCTGACTCTTTCTGAAATTCAACACCATATCCGATCAGATCCTGAATGATCTCTCTGGAACTGCGGATCATAATATCTACTGATTCTTTCCTGTTCTCATAATGTCCCGCTTTCATTGTATCTTCAAAATAACTGTCGTAATCATCCTCATCATGAAGCATACAGATTCCACCCTGTGCAAGAAATGAATCACTGCTCTCTAAATCTGACTTTGTGATCATGATGATCTTTTTATCTCTGGGAAGATTCAACGCACTGAAAAGTCCTCCCACACCTGTTCCTACGATCACTGCATCTGCTTTCATTTTCATAACAAACTCCATTCTTCCGGCTCTTATTTTGCCAGTTCTAACATTCTCTCCAAAGGTTTTTTGGATTCTTCCCGAAGTGCATCATCCACAAAAACTTCATTTTCCCCCGTCTTTAAGACATGAAGAATCTTTTCCAACGTCACTTTTTTCATATTTCTGCATACAGGAAGCGTTTCTGTAAAATAGAATTTCTTTTCAGGATACCGTTTCTCCAGTTCATACAGGACACCACTCTCCGTACAGATGATCATCTCCTGTGCATCCGTCTCTCCCGCATAATTGATGATTCCGGTTGTACTTCCGATATAATCTGCCAGTTCCAGAACTGCCTGCGGACATTCCGGGTGTGCCAGCACTTCTGCATCCGGGTGTGCTTTCTTCGCATCCTGAATTTCTTCTACTTCCATATACTCATGTACGATGCAGAATCCTTCATTATAAATAAAATGCTTTTCCGGTACAAGTCCTGCAATATAATGTGCCAGGTTGCGATCCGGAATAAAGAAAATATTTTTATTCGGAAGGTTCTTTACGATCTTTACTGCATTTGCAGAAGTAACGCATACATCAGAATGACGTTTCAATTCTGCAGTTGAATTAATATAACAGACTACCGCAAGATCATCATACTCCGCACGCACTTTCTCGATCGTTTCAGGGGATGCCATATGTGCCATCGGGCAATCTGCTGCCATATCTGGCATCAGAACCGTCTTTTCCGGGTTCAGGATCTTGGCACTCTCACCCATAAAGGAAACTCCGCAAAATACAATCGTCTTTTCTTTCAGGCCTACTGCCACCTTGCTCAGATAAAAGGAATCTCCTATGTAATCTGCTATCTCCTGGATCTCAGGTCTTACATAATAATGAGCCAGGATCACCGCATCTTTTTCTTTCTTTAACTGCTCTATCTCTTCTTTGATCGTCATATCTGCACCTCTCTGTTTTTTTCAAACTTTACTTTTCTGTGGGTTTTATTTTTCATAAGTTATGATCAGCGTAAATTATAACACCGCAGTTTACAGGTGACAAGACAGATGTTTTGACAAAAAATAGTACGGAAAAGTTAAATGTTTGTGAAAAATGCCACAATCCCTTTACTTTATTACGTTTTTATAAAAAAATAGCCGCCAAGAAGAAAATTTCCCCTTAACGACTATATAAACTACGATTCAATCTTGTTCATCGCTTTCCTAAACTGGAAATAAAACAAAATTGCAGTAAAGGTTACTGCTATGAAATCTGCTACCGGCTCTGCAAGGTAAACACCCATGGTTTTGTCTGAAACCATATGCGGCATAATATAAATCAATGGTAACAGCAGAATAAATTTTCTTGTAACTGCCACAATGATAGAACTTATCGCATTGCCAAGAGCTGTAAAGGTCATCTGGCATGCAATCTGAATACCAAATAAAAACATGACTGCCATATAGATACGCAGAGCTTTTGATGCAAACTCGATCATAGCTGTCTCCGGAGTAAAAATACTTACAAAGAATTGTGGCAAAAGCATTACCGCCAGCCAAAGTGTGACAGAATAAATCAGGCTTACTGTTAACAAAACACGAAAGGTCTTTTTTACACGTTCCGTATTGTTTGCTCCATAATTATAGCTTGTAATTGGCTGCGCTCCCTGTGCAATTCCCTGTAAAGGAAGCATTGCAAACTGCATGACACTGGTAAGAATCGTCATTGCACCTACCGCAATATCTCCGCCATATTTCAGCAGGGAAGAATTAAAGCATACGGATATAACGCTTTCACTCGCCTGCATAATAAATGCTGCAGTTCCAAGTGCAATGCACGGGAACACAACTTTGGGCTTTATATTCAGATTCTTACGTTTCAGTCTAAGTATTGATTTCTCACTGCACAAAAATGTCACAACGACGATACATGAAACCGCCTGCGAAATAACAGTTGCCAAAGCAGCACCACGCACACCCATATTTAATCCAAAAATCATAATCGGATCAAGCACAATGTTTAGAGTTGCTCCGATAGCAACGGATACCATGGATATCTTTGTAAACCCTTCAGCAGTTACAAATGCATTCATGCCCAATGTCAGCTGCACAAACAATGTTCCAAACGCATATATGTTCAAATAGGAAACAGCATATTCAATCGTATTTTCACTGGCTCCAAAAGCTAACAGCAAATTTTCTCCAAACAGTAAAAGTACCACTGTCAGAACGATTGAAACAATTACCTGTAAAAGAAAACATCCACCAATCGTTTGCTCTGCACTGTCCATATCTCCTTTTCCCATCGAAATAGAAGCACGTGGCGCACCTCCTGAACTTACAAGTCCTGCAAATGCCGACACAATCATAATAATAGGCATGGTCACACCGACACCCGTCAGAGCAAGACTGCCTGCATCCGGTATATGACCGATAAAGATCCTATCAACAATGTTATACAACATATTGATCAACTGTGCTATCACCGTAGGAATTGCCAACTTAAAAAGCAATTTTCCAACGGGCTGCGTACCTAAAAAATCCTTGTTATTTTCCACGATAAACCTCTCCTAATCATTCAAATATTCTTTGATATTTCTGTTTACTTGCTCTGTAAACCTATGTAGGGCTTCTATTTCTTCTTTTGAAAATCCTGCGAATACTATTTCACAAAATTTGCCTTGTGCCACACGCCCGGCTGCAATTATGTCCCTTGCTTTATCCGCCACACTTAAGTGAATGGTTCTGTGATTTCCTCCCTTATGTTCCCCTAAAATCAATCCTCGTTCCTGTAAGGAACGAATAGAAATAGATACATGAGATTTTGCAAGATGACGGTATTTTACAATCTGAGTAGCTGTATCATATTGCGGATTATTTGTTAAAAACATAAGAACTGTAAACTCCATATAAGTCAATTCGTATTTTTCACAAACAGGAGATACCATATTTTCATACAATTCTTCTACATCAACACAATGTGCAAAATAATTTTTCACAAACGCACCTTCTTTCATTTTGAACTGTTCGTTTTTGAACTTTTTTAATATACATCTCTAACTATTCTTTGTCAAGAAAATGCTTACGAAAAAATTACACGATATGCGATTCTTGACGGACAGTATTCTAAAGAACAGAAAGGATTGTGGTTCATGAGCGTGACCGCAAAAGAAGCATTGAGACAACTCAGGAAGTGGAAATCTATTTTAATTTTA
>OBJG01001277.1_pt1 | contig 20094 bp, 19 predicted proteins | sample 1517941 | NCBI WGS metagenome assembly OBJG01 (sample SAMN04571712, study PRJEB22368) | human gut metagenome | biome: human gut; material: stool | host: Homo sapiens | place: Luxembourg | collected 2012-09-21
CTCCACGTCCTGGGTCACGCCCTTCTTCTCCTTCATGGCATCGATCAGCTGCTCAAAGTACTTCTTGCCGACCTCCATGACCACATCGGAATACATCTGGATAAAGCGGCGATAGCAGTCCCACGCCCAGCGGGGGTTGTTGGACTTCTTGGCGATCACGTCCACCACGTCCTCATTCAGACCCAGGTTCAGAATGGTGTCCATCATGCCGGGCATGGAGGCACGGGCGCCGGAGCGCACGGATACCAGCAGGGGATTTTCCAGATCGCCGAACTTCTTGCCGGTGATCTTCTCCATCTTCTCGATATACTCCATGATCTCCGCCATGATCTCGCCGTTGATCTGGCGGCCGTCCTCGTAATACTGAGTGCAGGCCTCGGTGGTGATGGTAAAGCCCTGGGGCACGGGCAGACCGATATTGGTCATCTCCGCCAGGTTCGCACCCTTGCCGCCCAACAGCTCACGCATCTTGGCGTTGCCTTCGGTGAACAGGTAACAATACTTCTTGCTCATTGCAGTTCCTCCGTATATTAAATAGTTGTACCAAACATTGAGAACAATTTATTATAGTCATATTTTTTTTTAAAAGCAACCCTGTCGCGGATATTTTTACAAAAAATGTTGTTTCCTCTGCGGACACTCGCCGTAAACCGATAACACATTTCCGTTTCCTCTATTTTCCGTCCTTTTTGGCGCAGCACCCGCAAAGCCGCCGTCCCGGCGCGCTTCTCCCGGCGGAACGGAGGGAAGATTTTGTGTCTTGCCTATTCCCCCACTCCTGTGGTATACTATTACATTGAATTAGTAGGCACTTTACCGGGAGGTACGCGCATGGTCCAGCTGCCCCAGGAAAACAGCATATTTGCCCGCACCGTGCGCCGCGCCGCCGGGGAGGACCGTCTCAGCCACGCGGTCATCCTGACGGGCCGGGGTGACCTGACCGCCGCTGCCCGGTTTCTCGCCGCCGCCCACGTCTGCGAGGGAACGGACAGGCCCTGCCTGCGCTGCCGCCACTGCCGCAAGGTACTGGAGGGCATCCACCCGGACGTGATCCCCGTGCTGGATACAGAGCACAAGGAGCTGACGGTGGAGGCAGTCCGCGCCCTGCGTAAGGATGTGTACATCCGCCCCAACGAGGCCCGGCGCAAGGTATACGTCATCTCTGACTGCCGCCAGCTGAACCAGCGGGATCAGGATGTCCTGCTGAAGGTGGTGGAGGAGGGACCGCCCTATGCCGCTTTCATCTTCTGCGCCGACGCTCCCGCCGCCCTGCTGGAGACCGTCCGTTCCCGCTGTACTCTGCTGAAATACGACGGGGAAGACGCGCCCCTCAGCGACGGTACCGCGGAGCTGTGCCGTGCGTTTGCCTCCGGGCGTCTGCTGCCGGTGACCACGGCGCTGCTCTCCCGCGAGCAGTCCCTGAAGCGCGAGACGCTGCAGGCCCAGCTGGAGGAGCTGTGGCGCGCCGCGGCCGAAGCCCTGCTGGTGCAGCAGGGCAAGGCGCGGCCAGATCCCTCCTGTGCGGAGGCAGCCCTTCTGCTGGCGGACAGGCTGACGGCGCGGCAGCTGCTGGGACTGTGCGCGGCCAGTCAGCGCTTTGCCGAACAATGTGACCAAAATGCGGGCGTGGGCCAGATATTGGGCGCCCTCGCCGTGAAATGGGAGGAACTTTTATGACCGATGTGATCTCTGTCCGCTTCCGCAGCGGCTGCAAGGAATACTACTTCGACCCCAAGGGGCTCACGATCCCCGCCGGCACCGACGTGATCGTGGAGACCGCCCAGGGCCCGGAATTCGCCCACTGCGCGGCGGGCAACCACCAGGTGCCCGATGACGCGGTGGTCAAGCCCCTGCGGTCCGTCCTCCGCATCGCCACCGACAACGACAAGCACACCGCCGCCTACAACCGCAGCCGTGAGAAGGAAGCCTTCGATGTCTGCAAAAAGAAGATCCAACAGCACAAGCTGGAGATGAAGCTGGTGCGGGTGGAGTGCAGCTTTGACGGCAGCAAGATCCTGTTTTTCTTTACCGCCGACGGCCGCGTGGACTTCCGCGAGCTGGTCAAGGACCTGGCCAGCGTGTTCCGCGCCCGCATCGAGCTGCGGCAGATCGGCGTCCGAGACGAGGCCAAGATGATCGGCGGCCTGGGCATCTGCGGCCGGCCCTTCTGCTGCGCCCAGTTCATGGACGAGTTCCTGCCCGTGTCCATCAAGATGGCCAAGACCCAGAACCTGAGTCTGAACCCTACCAAGATCTCCGGTACCTGCGGCCGGCTGATGTGCTGCCTGAAATATGAACAGGACGCCTATGAGGATGCCATTAAGCGCCTGCCCAAGAACGACTCCTTCGTCCTGACGCCGGACGGCACCGGCAACGTCAGTGACGTAAACGTGCTGAAGGAGACGGTGAACGTCCGCCTGGATGACCGCACCGACGGTCCCCGCTGCTACCACAACTGCGAGGTCTGCGTCCTGCGGAACGGCAAGGGCAGCCGCGAGGGAATCGCGGTCCCCGACAAGCGCCCCGAGCGCTATGTGGAGCCCCTGGCCGAGGAGGAGCTGCCCACTATCACCCTGCTCAGCGACTTCGACCCGGACGCCGCGGCGGAGAGTGAAAAGAAACGCGGCCGCCGGAGCCGCAGCCGCCGTCGGGGCGACGGCGAGAAGCGCACGGCGGAGAAGTCCGCCGCCCCTGCGGAAAAAGCCCCGCGTTCCGATACCCCCGCCGAGGGCGGAAAGCCCCGCCGCGAGGGCGGCGATCGCCGCCGCAGAAGCGGACGCCGCGGCGGAAACGGCGGTGCCAACGCTGCCGGCAGCACCGGCGCACCCGCACCCAAGGCAGTCAAGCCCGCCGGGGACAGCCAAAGCGCCGCGGGCGGCGAGAAGAAACGCAGCCGCCATCGGCCCCGCCGCAGAAGCGGCGGCAGTAAGCCCAACGGCGGCACGGAGGCGTAAATCATGCGTAAATTCAACGGCTTGCTGCTGGTCAGCGATTTCGACAACACCCTTGTCTACACCGAGGAGGCCCTGCAAAAGTGCGTGGATATGCCCCCCGTCTCTGACGAGAACCGCGCCGCCATCGAGTATTTCATGGCCAACGGCGGCATCTTTTCCGTGGCCACCGGCCGCGCCAAGCCCGCCTTTGAAACGGTTGTGGACGGCATTCCCATGAACGGTCCCACCGTGCTGTTCAACGGCGCGGCTATCTACGACTTCCCGCAGAAGAAGTACCTGGTCACGGCCTTTTTGCCCGACTCCGTCCGGCAGCACGTCACGGAGGTCGTCACCGCCCTGCCCCAGGTGGCTGTGGAGCTGTACCACGATGACAACACCATCCACGCCCTGAACGCCAACGACGTCACCCGCCGTCATATGCACATCACCCACGCGCCGTCCATCGAGGTAGACACCATGGACGACGTGCCGTCCCCCATCAGCAAGGCCCTTTTCTCCACCGAGGAGGCGCACCTGCCCGCCCTGTTGGACTTTCTGGCCTCCCGGCCCTGGTACCACGACTATGAGGTAGTTCCCAGCGCCGTGACCCTGGTGGAACTGACAGCCAAGGGCGCCAACAAGGGCGGCATGGTCCGGCGTCTGGCGGACCTGCTGGATGTGGCACGGGAAAACGTGATCTGCGTGGGCGACCACGCCAACGACATCAGTATGCTCACCTGGGCCGGCCAGGGCTACGCCCCCGCCAACGCCATTCCCCAGGTGCTGCACACACCCGGCGTCCGCCGCCTGCCCGACTGCCGCGACAACGCCATTGCCCAGCTGATCCGTTCCCTGGACAAGCAGCTTTGAAAAAGCCAAAAGCCAAGCCCCCTTTCGGGGCTTGGATTTTTATTTTATATCCCTTTTACCTTTTGTGTTGATATAAGCCTATCCGCCAAATCCTTCGTCGATTTAACGGAACTCTAAGCACATGAAAAGGAGCAAGGTATATTTCAACCTTGCTCCTCCTATGGGATATATACTATTCAGTTCGACAAATTGAAATTGGCTAATCTATTTACTCAACATTGTTATAGACTTCAATGCCAAGGATTTTTACTATCATTCCCTCAAGGTAATCATTTTCGGACGTGGCTTCTGGGTCTATTCTATGCACATTCTCAACTTGATACAGGATAGCATTATATACAACTGTGCCGCCGTCTTTCAGACGCATAGGAATGGGTATCAAAAGAACGATAGCCAACAAGATGCAAATACCTGTAACTACTTTTTTTCTCATATTATCACACTCCTTTGTCAAATTTGAATTTGTCTAGTTGCTTCATTATTTGTATAGACGGAAAAGCCAGCAAATTGTTCCGACTTTTCTATATTATACAATATTTTTGTGTTACTTTCAAGGTATGAAAAGATGCCAAAGTTACCTTCGGCTCTTTTCGGTATCCAGTACCGGTTAAGTGCGTGATTTAGTGAAATCACCGAAGTTCTACCCTATCCACACAAAAGGTAAAAGGGAGTATTTTATCAGGAACAATACAGACCGCGTTTGACCGCCCCGGCCACTGTCCCGTCGCTTTTCATCAAAAAGTTTTTTCCGAAAACCAGCCGTTTTCCCCCATTAAAGCCCCTTTTTATAAGGTTTTCTCTTCACAGCAAGGTTTGTTTACAATTTAATCCTTGACGTGAGGGGAAAATCATTGTATCATACGCTTTGTAACTATTTGTAACTTTTAGGGGCTTACACCATGACGCAGGATCAACAACAGAAAAAAGCCGACGGCCGCGACCCCAACCGGGAGCACATGACCCTATCGGAGCTGTGGCAGCTGTGGCGTGACAATTTAATGAGCTGGCGGAGCTTCTGCGATGAGCACCACGATCTGTTCACCCTGAACATACAAGCGGGCTTCCGCCGCATCGGTCGGTGGCTGTCCGATCTGCGCAGCAATGCGCGGGCTCTGGCGGCCGCCAACCGCGACAGGCGGTTCCCCGAATCCGAATACGGCGCAGCCCAGCTGTTCCTCTTCTTCCGCGGCAGCCTGGAGCGCCGGGCCGCCGCCATACGCGAGGGCTTCTCCAACCGGCGCAAGGCACTGACCTGGATGGGCGGCAAACGCCGCCACTTTTTTGAGAAGATGCATCTGCACCCGGTGGCATTCCTGTGCGGCGCCATGGCCATCGCCGCCGCGGCCACCGTTCTGTCCCTGTACACCCTGGGCGCTCAGGTGACCTATGACGGTCAGGACCTTGGCATCGTCTCCTCCCGCCGCGCCGCCGAAAAGGTGGTGGCGGAGCTGGAGGATGTCACCCGCGCGACCACCGGCGACGGCGGCTACACCGTGGATACGACGCTGCTCACCGCCGAAACAGGTGTTTTCCCCCGCCGCGAGCTGATCTCCGACGACGAGTTTGAAGAGACACTGAGCGACACCCTTGGCGTGGTGGATTACGCCTATGTCCTGTATGTGGACGGCGAAAAGGTGGTGGCCACCACCCGCTCCGGCGCGCTGGAGGACCTGCTGGAGCAGCTGAAGCTGGGCTATGAGACGGCGGACACGGTGAACGCCTACTTCGCGGAGGAAGTGGACATCCGTCAGGAATATGTGGAGTCCTCCTACGTGATGAACCTGGGCTACATCGCCGAGATCCTCAACGAGACGAAGGAGGGCGAGGTGACGTACACCGTCACCTCCGGCGACAGCTATTACAGCATCGCGGAGAAATACGACCTGAGCGTGGAAGCGCTGATGAAGCTGAACCCCGGCTATGACCCGAAGATCCTGCGGGTGGGCGATGTGCTGACCATCAGCAACGCCGTGCCCTATCTGACGGTGGTGAACGTGGAGCGGCAGCGGTACGTGCAGGATGTGCCGTACCAGGTGGAGTACACCGACGACAGCTCCATGTACCAGGGCGAGTATAAGGTCACGTCCGCGGGCGTGTACGGCAAGGCGGACATGACCGCCAACGTGACGTACATCAACGGCGAGGAGACGGAGCGCGAGGTGGTCGCCAGCGTGACGCTGTCCCAGCCGGTGACGGAGCAGCAGCTCCGCGGCACGAAGGAGCGGCCCACCTGGTATCCCACCGGGTCGTTCTCCTGGCCCTGCACCGGCATCCTCACCAGCCGGTTCGGCTATCGAAGCCTGCTGGGCAGCACCTACCACAGCGGCATCGACATCGGCAACAGCTACGGCACGTCCATCTATGCCTCCGACGGCGGCACGGTGACGTACTCCGGCTGGATGAGCGGGTACGGCTATCTGATCATCATCGACCACGGCAACGGGTATCAGACGTACTACGGGCATAACAGCAGTTTGGTGGCGTCCCTGGGGCAGAAGGTCCACAAGGGCCAGCTCATCGCCCGCATGGGCTCGACGGGCCGCTCCACCGGTAACCACTGCCATTTCGGCGTCAAGTTCAACGGCACGTTTGTCAACCCGCTGAACTATCTGTAAACCGCAGCGCCCCTGCCCATCGGCGGGGGCGCCGATCTTTCCCTGCGGCAGGGCGCACGTTTCCGGGGTTGCAAAACCCAAAAACTATGGTACAATAGACCTGCGCCTGTATGTATTTCCCCGCCGGCGGCGGTGGAATGGAGAAACCGTTAAAATGAGGTGAAAAAGATGAAAAAACTGATCGCGCTGCTGTGCGCGGTGTGCGCCGCGGCCATGAGCCTGTGCGTCGCCTGTGCCAGCCCCCTCACCGGCGACACCAGCAACATGGGCCTGTGGATCACCCTGGTGGTCGTGGCCGTCATCGCCGTTGTGGTGCTGCTCATCGTGGGCAAAAAGAAGAAGAAATAAGCCGATATGACGAAAGCCCTGTGCCGCACGGCACAGGGCTTTTTACGTTATTTCCCACTTCCCTATTCAAACAACCCCGCCTGTCCCGGCACCTCCGTATGCCCGATGGACTGTATCTGGCGGACATTCTCGGCGGTCAGCGCGTCGCTGATGGCCATCTTACGGATGATGTTCTGCACCGTCACGTCCAGCCCCGTGCCCTCCCGGTAGTCGGCAGGGAAGATGAAATCCACCCGTCCCTTGGCCAGCAGGTCCTCCACGCCGGCCCGGTTGCTGCTCTGGTACACGGCGATGGCCTGCCCGCCGTAGGACCGCATCATCTTCATACACGGCACGTCGGAGAGCCCGTCGCCCACATAGATCATGTTGGTAAAGGGCACCCGCTTGCTGTCGTCGGGCATGGAGTCGTTCAGCGTCTTGTCATCGGCCACGTCCAGCACACCCTTGTTGATGCGGTAGACGAACTGGGTCTTGTTGGTGAAGTTGACGTCCAGCTTGGGCCAGCAGGCGGCACCCGCCTCGTCATAGTAGAACTCGCAGGCGTAGATCTGCTTGAACTCGTGGGCAATACCGCTGCCCTCAATGATCTCCTTCAGCCCGGAGGACAGCACATAGTGCTCGATGGTCACACCCTGCTGCTCACCGAAGGCGTTGATCCGCTGAAACCACTCCCGTACGCCGGGAAACAGCTCCATGCTGCGGCCGCACGCCACCAGAAAGTCCCGCTTCAGGTCCTTTCCCTGGGCGCGGCACTCGGCGATCATGGTGTACATATACGCCAGCAGCCCGTCCATCCGGTTCTCACGGCCGAAGGTGTTGGCCTTGTGCCAGAACTCCGCCGGGGTGTATCCCAGGGCCGGGATAAAGGCGTAGTCCTCCATGTCCGTGGTACACAGCGTCTTGTCAAAGTCGTACAGCAGCGCGATGATGGGCTTTGTCATATCGGTCCCTCCGTGGAAAAAAGGCGGCGCAAGGCCGCCTTTTTTTGTTGTGCTTACTTGTTTCCGCTGTAATTCCGTCCGAACTTCAGTTCATCCAGACTCAGCCGGAAATCGCTGGGGATGGCGCTGCCGTCCACCGGCGGCAGCTTGATGGTGGGCTCGTCGGTGACGGCGCTCCCGGCGCCCTTCTCCTCCGGCGCGTCGATGTACTTGCTGAGGATATCCTGCTCAATGGCGGACACCACATCGGCCTGGGGCTCAGCGGCAGGGGACTCCGGCTGCTCCGGCACGAAGTCCAGCTCCGGCAGGGACTTCAAAAAGGCGCTCTGGGCCTGGCACAGCTCCTCGCTGCGGCGAATGAACGCCGCGGTCTTCTCCTGTGCGGCCTGCAGCTTCTTCTCCGCTGCCCTGCGCTCGTCGTCCAGCCGGTGGATCTCCGCCTGGGCCTCCACCTGCGCGTCGGCCAGGATCTTCTCCTTCTCGCTCTGGGCCTCCTGCACCAGCTTGGCGGCCATCTTCTGGGCCGTCAGCAGTGCCTGGCGCATGGCCTCCTCGGTTGAACGGTACTCCTCCACCTTCTCGGCCAGCACCTTCAGCTTGGCCTTCAGCGTGACATTCTCCTTGAACAGGGCGGTGTAGTCCTCCGTCAGCGCGTCCAGAAACTCATCCACAGACGCCATATTGTATCCGCCGCCGCCGAATGACGCCTTCGGGAATACTTTTTCGGAAACTTCCTGGGGTGTAAACATTGCCGATCCCTCCGTTATATGATTTCTTTAGAAGTACAGTCCGTTGTTCTCCAGCTCGTCGATCAGGTCGCCCATGATATCCACGGAGTAGGGGGTGATGATGTACGTATTAGCCGCCACCTTCTTGATCTTGCCCTCGCCGGCATAGGCCACGCCGGACAGGAAGTCGATCAGCCGCCGGGCCACATCCTTGTTGGTGGACTCCAGGTTCAGCACCACCGTGCGCTTCTCCTTCAGATGGTCCGCGATCTCCGAGGCGTTCTCAAAGCGCTCCGGCTTCACCAGCACCACCTTCAGCTGGGTGGTGGCGTGGATGTTCACCACCTTGTTGTGGCGGTCCTCGCTGCGGCGATCCTCACGGCGGTCGTCCTTGCGGTCGTCAAACAGGGAACGGGAGGACTCCTTTACCGGCTCCTCAAAATCGTCCTCATAATCATAATCCTCATCATCGTAGGGATGAATGATCTTCTTCAGCTCGTCCATCAGGCCCATGTGCAATACCTCCCGCGTATTATTTGGAATAGTCTCTTGCGCCGAAAATGGCGGTGCCCACGCGGACCATGTTGGCTCCCGCGCGAATGGCATCGGCAAAATCGCCGCTCATACCCATAGAAAGATATTCTAATCCATTATCGTACATTTTTCTGTTTATGTCAACATATAGTGCCTGTACTTTTTGGAAATATACCACATTTTCTTCCCGTGTGGCGTCCGCCGGGGGGATGGTCATCAGTCCCCGCACCCGCACATGGTCCATTTTCTTCGCCTGTGCCGCTGCGTTTTCCACCTCCTGCGGCGCAAAGCCGCTTTTGGCCGCCTCGCCGCCGATGTTCACCTCCAGCAGAATATCCTGCACGATGCCCAGCTTTTCCGCCTGCTTGTTCACCTCGGCCAGCAGCTCCGGCGAGCCGATGGACTGGATCAGGGCCACCTTGCCCACCACCTGCTTCACCTTGTTGCGCTGCAAGTGGCCGATGAAATGCAGCGGCGCGCCGCGATAGGCGTCCTCCGCCAGCTTGGCGGTCATCTCCTGCACCCGGTTCTCGCCCAGGGCGTCGATGCCGGCGGCGATGGCCTCCTGGCAGGCGGCGGCATCGTTCATCTTGCTGGCGCCCACCAGCGTGATATCCGCCCCGGTGCGGCCCGTCTCCCGTGCCGCCGCGTCGATCTCGGCGCGGATCGCTTCCAAATTTTCCCGAATAGACATCGCTTGTGCCTCCTTGTCTCTTTCGTATCTAAGCCGCGTGCGCCCGCTGGAGGCGGGTGCCGCCGTGTTTATCGGATGACCTTGCCGTCATACAGCTCGCCGGACGTGGCGATGACCTGATCGCCGGAGCGCAGGGTCTGCGTGTCCCGTACGCCCTCGGCGGGCTTCACCAGCGCGTAGCCCTCCCCCTGATATACCAGCTCGATCGGCCGGAAGGAGGCGTTCTCGCCGTCCACACAGTACACGCCGGTGGTGCCGTCCGCGCTGACCCGCAGCGCGTCGGCCGGTACCCGCAGTCCCTGATAGGTGTGCAGCACCGCGTCCGCCGCCTGATGACGCAGCAGCGTGGTCTGTGCCAGATACCGTGTGCTGGACAGCACCACCGCCGCCTGGCCGTTCTCCTCCCGGGACACGGACACCACGCTCATGCGGATGCTCTGGTCAAAGCCCTTGGCCAGGCGTACATCCACCCGGCCCATATCCTTCAGCGCCGCCGCCTGCTCTGCCGGCAGCACCACCGCATAGTACCAGGTGTCGCCGTAGATCAGCTTGCCCACGTTGCTCTGCTCCGCCGCCGCCTTCACGCCGTTCAGCTTGCTGGGCGTCACGTCCTCCAGAAATGCCTCCGTCAGCACGCTCTCGTACCCGTCGCACACGGCGGAATAGGTGCCGGAGGCCTTGGCGGTCACGGTCTTCGCGCCGGACAGCGCGGCTTTCTGCTGCTGTATCTCGCTCTCCACCGACTTGATCTGGGCCTGTATGTCCTCCTGTGACGTATAGCTCCCGTGGTCCCGCTTCAGCACGGCGGCCTTCAGCGCGGCCAGATCGCTCTCCGCCGCGGCATAGTCCCCGGCGCTCAGCGTCTGGCGCAGGGTCAGGATGTCGCCGGTGATGGACGTGTCCAGCTTCAGCGCCGCGTCCGGGTCCAGATAGGATGTCAGGGCGAACTGCAGCTGCTGCAGCTGCAATTCCAGCGTCTCGATCCGGCTGACGGTCTGCAAAGCGCTGTCGTCGCTGTACACCGTGGCCACCGTCTCGCCGGCGGCCACCCGCTGGCCCTCCTGCACAGCCCGGGACACGGTGCCGGCCTGGCCGGGCAGCGGCTCCTCCGTCCGCACCAGCCAGCCCTCCATGGAGATAACGTCCTCCGCCTGTGCCTCATAGACCAGCGTGATGGTCATCGGGTCGGCAAAGTAGTTGTATACCTGCGCGGCGAAGTACACCAGCACCGCCGCCAGCACCGCGATAGGCAGCACCTTCAGCAGCGGCGACGAGCGCTTGTTGCTCCCCGCCGGGATGTTCGTGTTGTTGTCTGGGGTGTTGTTCATGGGCTTTCCTCTTTGTCTATGTTCTCTTACTCCGCGTCCTCCCACAGCGTGACATTCCGCGCCGGCGCGATGGTGGAGATGGCGTGCTTGTAGATCACCTGCTGCCGTCCCTCGCTGTCCAGCACCACCACAAAGCAGTCGAACCCCGTGATAACGCCCCGCAGCTGAAAGCCGTTCACCAGGAACAGTGTCACCGGCACGTTCTCCTTCCGGGCCTTGGTAAGAAAGATATCCTGTAAGTTGTTTGTCTTCTGCATGATCGTCCACTCCTTGTATGTCTGTACGGACGATATGCACAATATCTGCCTCCGCCCGCCGCTATCAGCATACCCCGGCGGACAGGAGGAATTCTGTCGCATTTTGTAACCCCGCCGAAAAATCCGGCGTTTTTTCCCATAATATCCAGTGGATGGCCTCGTTGCGCCGCAGCCAGGTCAGCTGCCGCTTGGCGTACTGCCGTGACCGCAGCTTCACCTCCGCGATGGCCTCGGCCACGGTGGCGCGGCCCTCGGCCACCGCCAGAAACTGCTTGTACCCGATAGCCTGCAGGGCCGTGGCGTCCCGGGGCAGGCCGCTTTGCAGCAGTGTCTCCACCTCCTGCAAAAGCCCCTGTGCCACCATCGCATCCACCCGCCGGTCGATGCGCTCCTTCATGTCCTCCCGGTCCCGGAAGGCCAGGCCGATGTACGCCGCGTCGTACCGGGGCGGTGCCTCCCGGCTCCGCCGGTCGTGCGCCCCGATAGTCTCCCCCGTCTCGTAATAGACCTCCAGCGCCCGGACGATGCGCTTTTCGTCCCGCAGGTGCAGCCGCGCCGCGCTCTCCGGGTCCACGGCCCGCAGCGCCTCCAGCAGCGCCTCCGCGCCGTCCTTAGCCAGCCTTTCCTGCAATTCCCGGCGTATCTCCCCGCCCTGGCTGCCGGCGGCAAAGTCCTGCCCCCGCACCAGCGCGTCCAGATACAGCCCCGTGCCCCCCACCAGCACCGGCCGCTTTCCCCGCCGCAGGATGTCCTGCACACACGCGTCCGCCTCCCGGACGTACCGGGCCACGGACCAGCTCTCCGCCGGGTCCGCCACGGCCACCATGTGGTGGGGCACGCCCTCCATCTCCTCCGCCGTGGGGGCGGCGGTGCCGACGGTCATCCCCCGGTAGAGCTGCATGGAGTCCACGGACACCACCTCGCCGCCGAAGCGCTGCGCCAGCGCCACACCCATCTTCGTCTTGCCGCAGGCCGTGGGCCCCACCACGCAGACGACCTTGTTGTCCATGTCCTCACCTCGATCCGTTTTGGAAAGCGCCGCAGCGCCGTTATGGCCTGTAAAGTCGTGGATTTTTCGTTCTGCCGATGACGGGACGGTGCCGCTGTACTTTGTGTACAGCAAGCCGACCCGGCGATGGCAGAACGGAAGAGACGCGGCTTTACGCCCGTTTGAACATTTTTTCTATCTCATATTCCCTCAGCTTCACCGCCACGGGCCGCCCGTGGGGGCAATAGCGCACCGCGCCGGACTGCACCTGCGCCGCCAGCGCCCGCAGCTCCGCCGGATCGCTGGTCATACCGGCCTTGATGGCACTCTTGCAGGCCACGGTGTGCAGCACCTCGTCCCGCAGGGCCGCCCGGTCCGCGCTGTGCAGGCGCAGCTTCTGCGCCAGCTCCTCCAGCGTGGCGGCGGCGTCCTCGGCCCGCACATCGTCGGGCACCTCCCGCACCAGCACCGTGCCGTCGCCGAAGTCCTCGCACAGGAATCCGCAGTCCGCCAGCAGCTCCAGATTTTCCAGCACGGCGGTGTATTCCTCCGCCGCCAGCGTCACCGCCGCCGGCGTCAGCAGCAGCTGCCGCATGGGCGGCTCCGTGCGCGCCTTCAGCGCGTCGAACCGCATCCTCTCATGGGCGGCGTGCTTGTCAATGAGCCACACATTCCGTTCCGCGTCCTCGCAGATGATATACGTCTTCAGCACCTCGCCCGCCACGCGCCAGGGCTGCTCCGCCGCGGCGGGGCCCTCCGGCATGGCGATCTCCTGCTGCTCCGGCTCCGCGGCCGGGGCAGGGGAGGGCGCCATCTCCGGTCGTTCCGCCGTTTCCTCCGGCGGTGTGATGTGATACACCACGCCCGGCGCGGCCGGTGCCGTAAACGGCTTGTCCGCCTCCGGCGCCACATCCCGAACGGCCATCGCCGGTGCGGCTGGCACAGGGACAGGCGCGGGCTGTACCGGCGCCGCCGTCACCACCGGCCTTGCCGCGGCCGAGCCGATGGCCTTCCCCGCGGGCAGCGTCACCGCCTGCGAAGGCTTTGGCGCATCCGGTCGTTTCAGGAATTCCTGTGCCGTCATGGTCTGATAGAAGGGCTTTTCCGCCGCTTTTGGCCGCCCCTCGCCGTCCAGCGCGTCTTTCACGGTGTAGTGCACCGCGTCGAACACCGCTTTCTCGGCGGCGAATTTCACCACCGTCTTGGCCGGGTGGACGTTCACGTCCACCTCGTTCACCGGCAGCGTGATGTGCAGCACACAGCCGGGGAACTTCCCCTTCAGCAGCCGGTTGCGGTAGGCCTCCTCCACGGCGGCGGTCAGCAGCTGGCTCTTCACCAGCCGCCCGTTGACAAAGAACAGCTGCCGCGCCCGGGTACCGTGTCCCGCGGCGGGACTGCTCACAAAGCCGCTGGCCCGCACATCGCCGCTGCCGCCGTCCACCTCCAGCAGACTTTTGGCAAAATCCCGGCCCAGGGCAGCGTAGATCGCCGACAGCAGCTGCCCGTCGCCGGGGGTGTGCAGCACCTCCTGCCCATCCCGCAGCAGCTTGAAGGACACCTCCGGGTGGCTGAGCGCCAGCTGTGTCACCACAGCGGCAGCCGCCGCGCCCTCGGCACTGTCCTTTTTCATGAATTTCATTCGCGCCGGGGTGTTGTAGAACAGGTCCCGCACACACACGGTGGTGCCCTCCGGGCACCCGGCGGCCGTGACCTCACCGGGTACGCCACCCTCCAGATGCAGGGACGCGCCGCTGTCGGCGCCCCGCGCACGGGAGAAAATATCCAGCCGTGACACGGCGGCGATGGCCGCCAGCGCCTCGCCCCGGAAGCCCAGCGTCCCGATAGCCGCCAGGTCCTCCGCCCGGCGCAGCTTGCTGGTGGCGTGGCGCAGAAACGCGGTGGGCAGCTGCTCCGGCGCGATGCCGCAGCCGTTGTCCGTCACCCGCAGATACGTCATGCCGCCGTGCTCCAGCTCCACGGATACGGCGGACGCCCCGGCGTCCAGGGCGTTCTCCAGCAGCTCCTTGCACACGCTGGCGGGGCGCTCCACCACCTCGCCGGCAGCGATGAGATCGGCGATATGGGCAGGCAGTTGTTGTATCTGCGGCATGGTATTCACTCCTTTTCTATTGCAGCTTGCTCTTCAGTTCATACAGCAGGTTCAGCGCCTCCAGGGGGCTCAGCGCGTCTACCTGCGTCCGGCGGATGATATCCGCCACGGCGCCCTCGGCCATGCCCTCCAGGGATACCTGGTCCTCCCGCGCCGCCGGGGCATGGGGCTGCTGCGACTGGCTCTCCAGCTCCCGCAAGATCTCCCGCGCCCGCTTGAGCACCGTGTCCGGCAGGCCCGCCAGCTTGGCCACCTCGATGCCGTAGCTCCGGTCCGCACCGCCGGGGACGATCTTCCGCAGAAAGACGATATCCTCGCCCCGGGCGTGGACGGCCACGTTGTAGTTCCGCACGTTGGGCAGCTCCTGCTCCAGCGTGGTCAGCTCATGATAATGGGTAGCGAACAGCGTCTTGGCCTTCAGCTTCCCGGCGCAGTGCTCCAGCACCGCCCGGGCGATGGACATTCCGTCGAATGTAGACGTACCCCGGCCGATCTCATCCAGAATGAGCAGGCTGTTCTTCGTGGCGCAGCGAAGCAGCTCCGACACCTCGGTCATCTCCACCATGAAGGTGGACTGTCCCGCCGCCAGGTCGTCGCTGGCGCCGATGCGGGTGAAAATGCGGTCCACCACGCCGATATGCGCCCGCTGGGCGGGGACAAAGCACCCCACCTGGGCCATCAGCACGATCAGCGCCACCTGGCGCATATAGGTGGACTTACCGGCCATGTTGGGACCGGTGATGATGGCCACCCGGTCCTCCTTTGCGCCCATGTGGGTGTCGTTGGGCACAAAGAATGCGTCGCCCCGCACCTTTTCCACCACCGGATGGCGTCCCGCCGTGATCTCGATGACCCCGGACTCGTCCACCTCCGGCCGACAGTAGTGGTTCTGGGCCGCCACCTCGGCAAAGGCGCACAGCGTGTCCAGCTGCGCGATCAGCGATGCCGCCAGCTGCACCCGCGTCACCTGTCCCGCCGCCTCTGTCCGCAGCGCGGCGAACAGGTCGTATTCCAGCGCCGCGTCCCGGTCATGGGCGGTGAGCACCTCATGCTCCAGATCCTTCAGCTCCTGGGTGATATAGCGCTCGCCGTTCACCAGCGTCTGCTTGCGTATGTAGTCCGCCGGCACCTGGTCCTTAAAGGAGTTGCTCACCTCGATATAGTATCCGAACACCTTGTTGTACCCCACCTTCAGGGTACGGATGCCGGTCTTTTCCTTCTCACGGGCCTCCAGCTGCGCGATAAACCCCTTGCCGCCGGAGAGTATCCCCCGCAGCCGGTCCACCTCATCGTCATAGCCCTCGCGGATCATGCCGCCCTCCCGGACGGAGAACGGCGGCTCGTCGCAGATGGCGGCGCCGATGTGCCCGCTGATGTCCTCCAGCGTCTCCAGCTGCTCGTCCAACTTTCCCAGTGCCCCTGTCCGGAACGGCGTCAGGCACCGCTTGATCTCCGGCAGGTGCTCCAGCGCCGCCCGCAGGTTCACCAGGTCCCTGGCTCCGGCGGTGCCGTAGACGATCCGGCTCATCAGCCGTTCCATGTCGCCCATGCCGGTCAGGGCCAGCCGCAGCTCCTGGCGGCCCACGGTGTTGTCCGTCAGCGCCGCCACGGCATTCAGCCGCCGGTCGATGGCCGCCACGTTCACCAGCGGCTGCTGCAGCCACATCCGCAGGTTCCGCGCGCCCATGGGCGTCTTGGTCTTATCCAGCACCCACAGCAGGCTGCCCTTCTTCTCCTTGCCCCGCAGCGTCTCCGTCAGCTCCAGATTGCGCCGGGCCGTCAGGTCCAGCTCCATGAACTGTCCCGTCCGGTACCACTCCAGCTTGTCCAGCTGCTTCACGTCGGTCTTCTGCGTCTCGTAGAGATACGTCAGCAGTCCGCCCAGCGCCAGCAGCGGCGCACTCTCATTCCGGGGCAGGTCCCGCAGCGCCGCATTGCAGCCGCACCTTCTTCTCCGCGTCCGACACGTCGAACCGCCCCTCCGCCAGCCTCTCCCGCCGGCAGGAAAAGCGCTCCTCCAGCGCGGCGGTCAGTGCCGGGTCGTCATAGGCCGCGGCGTTCATCACCGCCTCCGCCGGGGCGAAGCGCCCCAGCTCGTTGATCAGCCCCGTCAACCGCTGCGCCCCGGTGAACGCCGTCACCTGGGCCTGCCCGGTGGAGATGTCCGCCGCGCACAGTCCCGCCGCCGTGTCTGTCAGATACACGCCGCACAGATAGTTGCTGCGTCCCGCGTCCAGGCATGCCTCGTCCAGCACCGTGCCGGGGGTGACGGTGCGGATGATCTCCCGCTTCACCAGCCCCTTGGCCAGAGCCGGGTCCTCCATCTGCTCGCAGATGGACACCTTGTACCCCTTGGCGATCAGCCGCGCGATATACCCCTCGGCGGAGTGATATGGCACGCCGCACATGGGGATGCGCTCCTCGTCGGACTTGCTCTTGTCCTTGTCCCTGGTGGTCAGGGCCAGGTCCAGCTCCCTCGACGCCGTCCGGGCATCCGGCCCGAACATCTCGTAAAAATCACCCAACCGGAAAAACAGCAGGGAGTCGGGGTGCTTCTCCTTCTCCTCCATATACTGCCGCATCATGGGTGTCAGCTCAGCCATAGCTCGGCTCCTTTCTCCCTCCGGGAAGTCTGCGCCTTACGGCGCGGGGCGCTCAGCCCAAAAAGCCCAGCAGGCCCAGAATGCCGAAGGTGGTGTACATCAGGCACATGACCACCAGCAGAATGGTGATGATGCTGTACATGGCGCTGGTTTTCTTCGTGTGCTTGTACTTGCGGATATAGAACAGCGTGCCGCAGGTGATGCCCAGCGTCAGGGAGGACAGGTGGGTCATCACCGCGCTGTCCTTGAAGGCTGTCAGGCGCAGGATCAGGATCACCAGCACCACGGCAAACTCCGCGATCAGCGTCACATTCAGCCAGGTGGGCAGCTTCACCTTCTCCTGCTGGTTCACCTTCTCGGCCACCTTCTGGGCCATGTACGCGCCGGTGGTATACCCGCCGTAGTTGCTGTTCTTCTTCTTGGAATGGATATTCTTATTGGGGTTGCCCTTGGCCTTGCGGATGGCCTCCTCCTGGTTGGCGTACTGGTTCACGTTGGCCTTGTAGCTGTTCTTTGCCATGGTTTTATTCTCCTTCTGTCGGTAGATTGGTAAGATAACGCCGCAGCATATCAAAAGCGTGGTGGGCAGACAGCGTCCGGATGCGCTCCCGATCGCCGCCCAGGGTCAGATGCCGCACGGTCACGCCCTCCGGCGCGGAAAGCCCCACGAACACGGTGCCCACCGGGTTTCCCCGGTCGTCCCCGTCGGGACCGGCCAGTCCGGTGACGGACACCGCCAGGTCCACGCCTGTCAGCACCCGGACGCCCAGGGCCATGGCCCGGGCCACCTCCGCCGACACCGCGCCGCAGCGCGCCAGCAAATTCTCCGGCACGTGCAGCACCTGCTGCTTCACATGGTTCGTATAGCTGACTACGCCGCCCAGAAAGACCTGCGACGCGCCGGGGATATCCGTCAGCCGCTTGGCGATCAGTCCGCCGGTACAGCTCTCCGCCGCCGCCAGCGTCAGTCCCCGTTCCCGGCACAGCGTCAGCACCGTCTCCTCCAGCCCGGACACATCCGCGCCGTAGAAATACGCGCCCAGCCGGGCCCTTACCTCCGCCAGCACCGGCGCCATCCGCGCCTCACAGGCACGCTCGTCCGCCCCGCGGGCGGACAGCTGCAGCATCACCTCGCCCGGCTTGGCATAGGGTGCCAGCGTCATGTCCGCCTCCCGCCGCAGCAGGTCGCCCAGCAGCTCCTGCACCTGCGGCTCCGTCAGGCCGAAGATATGCAGCGTGTGTGACCGCACCGTCTGTCCCCGGACCTGCTCCAGCCAGGGCAGCAGGCAGTGCTCGGCCATATAGCGGCACTCGTGGGGCACGCCGGGCAGCAGCGCCGCCGTGGTCTTTCCGGCGGTGAACACGCACCCTGGGGCCGTGCCCACCGGATTGCGGAACACGGTGCACCCCTCCGGCAGATAGGCCTGCTGCATATCGCATTCCGGCATCTCCCGGCGGAACACCCGGTCGAAATACCGCCGCATATCCTCCACCACCTCCGGGTGGAACACCAGCGGCGTGTCCAGCGCGGCGCACACCGCCGTTTTCGTCATGTCGTCGTAGGTGGGGCCAAGCCCGCCGGTGAACACCAGCAGCTCTGCCCGTCCCCTTGCGATGGTCACGGCCTTTTCCAGCCGCGCCGCGTCGTCGTCCACAGTGGTGTGGTACAGCACCTCCACACCGGCGGCAGTCAGCAGCCGGGAGAGAAACGCGGCATTCGTATTGGTCACGCCGCCGGTCAGCAGCTCGCTGCCCACGGCGATGATCTCCGCGGTACGGGGCATAGACGCGCCTCCTTATAGCGTAGGTTTGATCCGGATCATCTCGCGTCCGGCCATGGCCCGCTGGCACAGGCCCTCCACATCCAGCGCGCTTTCGTACTCCCGCGTCTCCTCCACGCTGGGCTTCGTCTTGGGGTGCCGGGGCGTGAACACGGTGCAGCAGTCCTCATAGGGCAGGATGGACGTGTCGAAGGTGCCGATATGCCGGGCGATCTTCACGATCTCCTCCTTGTCCATGCCGATCAGGGGCCGCAGCACCGGCATGGTGGTCACGTCCTCGCTGACGGCCAGCGCCTGCATGGTCTGGCTGGCCACCTGACCCAGATTTTCTCCGGTGACCAGGGCGCGGCACCGCAGCTCCAGCGCCAGCATATTGGCCAGGCGCATCATAAACCGCCGCATGATCAGGGTAAAGTGATCCTCCGGGCACTTGCGGCGTATCTCCTCCTGAATTTCGGTAAAGGGGATGATGAACACCGCCAGCCGGCCGCACCAGGGGGTCAGCTCCTCCGCCAGCTTCAGCACCTTCTCCCGGGCCAGCTCGCCGGTATAGGGCGGAGAAGCGAAGTGGATCATCTCCAGCTGTACGCCCCGCTTGGCGATCATATAGCTGGCCACGGGGCTGTCGATACCGCCGGACAGCAGGCTCACCGCGTGGCCGCCCATGCCCAGGGGCAGGCCGCCCGCGGCGCTCTCGGCGGGTCCGTGGACGTAGGCCGCGTCCTCCCGTACCTCGATGTACACCGTCAGCTCCGGGTGGTGTACGTCCACCGTCAGGTGGGGGAAGGCGTCATGGAGCGCGCCGCCCACCCACTGGCTCAGCTGGATGCTGCCCATAGGGAAGGACTTGTCCGCCCGCTTGCTCTCCACCTTGAAGCTCTTGGCCGCGGTCAGCGCACCGCCCAGATAGGTCTTTGCCGTGTCGAAAATAGCCTCCTTGCTCTTCTCGCAGGGCAGCGCCCGGGTAATGGCGATGATGCCGAACACCTGCTTGCAGGCAGCGTAAGCCCCGGCGATGTCGCATTTCTCCTCCGCCGGCTCCACATAGATAGTGGACTGGCGGGAATATATCTTCCACTTGCCGAACCGCTGGGTGCGGCGGCGGATGTTGCTCATCAGCTTCATCTCAAAGCTGCGGCGGTTCAGTCCCTTCAGGACCACCTCGCCCAGCTTGCACAGAATGATCTCGTGCATATGGTTCTCTCCTTGTTGTTGGTGTACAGATATGGGGACGGCGGGCGGGCAGCTTCGTCCGCCCCTACAACGGGACGGCGTACCCCAAGGGCATTTGTTCCGCTGCGCTCCACTGCGGGACGCCGTCCCCTACGGAAACGTGTCATTGCGAGGAGTTGTAGGGCGGGAGA
>OBJG01001302.1_pt1 | contig 19810 bp, 10 predicted proteins | sample 1517941 | NCBI WGS metagenome assembly OBJG01 (sample SAMN04571712, study PRJEB22368) | human gut metagenome | biome: human gut; material: stool | host: Homo sapiens | place: Luxembourg | collected 2012-09-21
GGTAAACCTACTATTTCATCAATTTTCACAATCTGGTAGGTCTTTTTTACATTGTTAGTTGGTTTATAATGCTTCTTTCCGTCTTAAATACCTACTAAATATGTCACATCTCACACTTTAGTAGGTCTTTTCCTAATATATCTGTAATATTAGTCACATCTTGTCAGCCAAAAGACCTACTATTCTCGCATAAATCACAACTTTAGTAGGCAATTTTCTTTAGCCACCTTAATTCCCATCAAAATTTCTTCTCAAAAGACCTACTATTTCATCTCATTTAGCAGCATTAGTAGGCTTTTTACCAACTTATGCACTGGTTTCATATGCTATTTGACACTGCCAGAATGCGAAAAGCATTTCAAAAAAGTTTTATTTTCAACTACAAGTTTCTCTCAAACAACACATAATTGTCTGCTGTTCCAGTCTGAATCTTATAATAACAAGTCTCCTCTGTTCCATCATCATATATAACTTCTGCCTCTATAAGTATGGCGTTAAGCATGTCATTTCTTTCCTTGCGTACCGTATCTGGTGATTGTTTATTCATATACCATGAGTATGTACTTGTTGGAAATTCCATATACAATATTAAATCCAGTTCTTCCTGCTCTGCTCCCGATATCTTTTTACTTTGCGTCTTAATAACCTTTTTATCAAGGAATTCCTTAAGCTGCACCTCTCTCTTTTCAAACTGCACACGTGCATTATACGCAGTGTATTCTATAAACTTTACAGACTCTTTATCATACAGCACTGGCCACGAAAATCCCATTATATAAAGATATGATGTATCTGTGTCATGTACATCCTGTTCTACAGACCTGCTGTTTATTTTGAATTCACCCACTTGTGCCCAGTCTCCATATGTATCTTCTTTTTCGGGATACTCCACCTCCTGTCTGGCTAAACGGCTGCTTTCACTTGCTGTCTTGTCACTCTCCTGTACTTCTTTATTCTTACATCCAACTGATACACAGCCACATATAATCATCATCATTATCACAAACTGTTTGATTCTCATACATCCCCCTCACATAATAATACATAATATAGCAGTATTAATAACTATAATCAGAGGTATTCCTTTCCCCGAATTCTTTTTAAAAATGTGCCTTGAAGCGAATACTGTTTCAAGTCCAACCGCTACTGCGAATAGTATCTCCTCTACCATGAGAATAAGCATATACTGGCTTATCGTTATATTTCTGAATACCTTTGCTGTATTCATATAAGTAAGGCTTATAAGCGGTGCATTAATATATGGCATACCATAAGCCTTATACATTATTATCATTTCGATTATATACAGTAAAAATGCACTTACCCCCACCAATATGCATACAGCAGCTGCCTTAACTGTATGTTCCCATCTTCTCCCTTTCTTAGACGAGCCAATAAGCATATTCATTCCATTCTTATATTCCACTGAGCTTTCAGTCTCTGCAATAAGAACAACTCCAAATCCGAGTATAATATATATAAGCAGTTTTCTCGTTGCTCCTTTACTGCCAAATATCTGGTCGTATCCCCGTTGTGACATAACATACGCATCTATTCCGTACTGCTCTTTTATCTGTGAAACATATTCAATCTGCTGCATATATTCGCTCATGTTATCAAGCAGTCTCGTAGCATCCATGAGGTTGTACACATATCTGCTTACATCATCCTCACTAAGTTCTCCCCACTCATACTGTTCTCTTGCAGCATCTAACTTTGCCTGTGCCTCATAAACATCATTTTGTCTCTGCTCTATAAGACTGGTAAATCCACTGTAATCCCTGCCACCATACTGCTGATAATATTCATCACGCTTCTTTTCATCTTCAGAATATGCTATTTTCTGGTTATTACATATAAATATTGTTATAAACACAACAACACATATTACAATCCAGCCTCTTGCTGTTATTAAAAATTTGTACATTTCTTTCCAGAAATGCGGAAGTCTGGACAAAATCCTTTGAACCACATGTCCGATTTTTTCAATCATTTTTCCTATAAAGCCAGCGGTTCTTCCCGGACGGATAACCTTTCCAAGTAATACAAGAAATATTGCTGATATTACAGCTATAATAATACACACCATGCACAGCACATTTACCATGCTCACAGGAACACCTGCTATCATGATATTATCATACTTCCTAAGTATATTGCTTACATTCATCACATTTATTATATTAATCTTCTTGAAAATTCTTAACCTGCCCTGCATTGATATATTCTGGTATGCAAATGCTTCCGCTCCGGCAATTATACCCACCAGCACAACTGAACTGATTCTTTTCCTGCATAACGAAAATACCAGTGATATAACAAGCACTATTGCAATAACTATCAAAGATATAATCATATATCTTATAAAAAGATATGTCATTACGCTTATCGGATAAGTGAAATTATTATACCCTTTCAGACACTGTACAGGTGCGGTAAGGAAATCCCAGCCACCATACACCACAAGCATAGAGACAAGACCGCATAACTGCATAATCAGTGATACAAATAAAGCACTCAATCCGACTGCAGCAGTATCCTTAACTGCAAGTCTCATTCTTCCATTGACAGCAGTATAGATAATCTGCCACATTCCATTATCCCTGTATTCGTAAATGTTATAAATAATATATATCATCAACGCAAGAACGATATAGATAGAAATATCATTCTTCAGAAACTGCTCAACTGCCCTGCTGTTTAATTCCCTAACCTGTACATTTTCAATCCTTTTATAATCATTTTCCGTTTTATTGATATTGGCTATTGATTCTGATGTACCGAACACACTGAATTTTTTCATATTCAAGGCATTTGTAATAACTGTTTTGACACTTTCTGTATATCCATCAATATAATCAGACTTTTCCTTGTATTCCTTTGCAAGTCTCTTAAATATTCTTCTATCATCCTGTGCCAGTTCGTCAGCATGCTGCTGTATCTGTTCATCTGTATGCCCATTAATCAGCCAGTTGTACTCTCTTACTTTAATCTTATAATTATCTATTCCGCAGTCTGAAAAGTCCTTTGCAAAAACAACCACGACACATATACATGCCGCAGCCAGAATTAGCAATATTGTTTTTCTATTAAGCAGTCTCCCCAGTTCTTTCATCTACCTAAGCTCCTTAATATCCCCTTTTTCAATGTTGCTCTTATCAATATATACAATTCTATTATTCACAGATGAGAACATAAACATCTTCCTGCTGTCCCCGTGCATAATTGAAAATATCTTTTCCTCGTCTGGAATCGTTCTCTTTGCTATAAGCTTTCCATCTAAGCCTAACTGATATATCGTATAATCAAGTGAACTGCTCTGTTTGTTAAAATACATTGCCATACTCTTATATCCTTCATCATCCATCCAGATATAATTTCCGTCAAATGTTATATAAAAATATCCTGTATCATTATCGCTTTTATATATGCTTTCTGACTTGCCGCTGCCAAGATCATATTCATATATCGTTCCATCTCCAAGCCCGCTGTAATACAGCTTGTTATTATCTGCATCTATACAGTAACTATACACATTCTTGTCAAGCAGACATTCAGTATTTTCCCCTGTAATTCTGAATATTCCTTTTCCTTCCAACGAATATAATCCCTTATCATCTTTTGAAACAGATGTCTTTAAAAAAAATGTGTCACTGCCATATGTTTTAAGTGAATTAATTCCTATCCCATATCCCGTTTCTTCATATATTTTATCGCTCAAACCCGTATCAAGATTAAATCTGTGCAGCCTTACTGTTACATTACCTTCTATATCTCCCGTTATCTCTTGAGATACATATGCATATCCATCATTGAAGCACATTGACACACTATCCTGTCCACTCAGGACGCATATGCTTCCAAGGTCTGTTCTCTGTGTTCCATCAGCACTTATCCGTACAAGATTTCCCTTGGAACTTATCATATATATGTACGAATTATAGTAATACAACTCACTTTTAAACTCACTTCCTGAAATATATGCCATGCACTCTTCTCCATCATGCCCACATTGTGGTTTATTACATAACACAATGCTTTCTTCTGACTTATCATCATAAAACATAAGATTATCAGCTGATGCGCCACATTTATCAAGGTAATAATATCCTGAATCACATCTTGCTGCCTTATGCATGCTTTCAGAAAAATATGACTGCGTATTATCAAGCTTATCACTTCCTACTGTTATCGTATTCCCTGTTTTCCCCTTACATGACACAAGCAAAACTGACATTATAACAATTAATCCTGCTGCTATTCTTCTCATTGTAATCCCCCTTAAAGTTACTACATCTATAGTTAGTTTAATTAACTATAGATATTATGTCAAGCGTAAACAACCAAACCGGACACTATTAATCATGGTCTTGGAACACGAAGCATTAAAAGAATTGTTGACAGTTACGATGGCATCATGCAATAGTTTTGGCATATTCTGCAATATATGGCATATTCGGTAATATACGTCACATTAATATCGGGTAGTTTTGGCACATTCGGTAATATATGGCACATTCTGCACTTGACAATATAAAAAAACAGGGATTCCAGTTACATTTAATAACCGAAATCCCTGTTTTTATTATATTAATTCTTCTTATATTGTTATATCTTCTTAGAAAAGACTCTTAACAGTATTAACTACATTCTCTACTGTGAATCCAAAATGCTCGAATAACTGGTTAGCCGGACCTGAAGCTCCGAAGCCCTTCATGCAGATAACCTTTCCATCAAGTCCTACATATCTGTACCAGCCGAAGTCTGAAAGTGCCTCAACTGCAACTCTCTTTCTTACACTCTTAGGAAGGACTGATTCCTTGTATTCCTCTGACTGCTTCTCGAATACGTCCATAGATGGCATACTTACTACTCTTACATCTATTCCTGCATTCTTAAGCTCTGCCTTTGCTGATACAGCAAGGTTTACTTCTGAACCACTTGCAATGATGATTCCATCCGGAGTCTCTTTATCTGAATCCTCAAGAATATATGCTCCCTTAAGTGCTTCCTTTGATGAACCAGCCATCTGTGGAAGGTTCTGTCTTGTAAGAACTAAAGCTGTTGGCTCGTCCTTAGATTCAATAGCATATTCCCATGCAAGTGCTGTCTCTGTTCTGTCACATGGTCTGAATACTGTGAAGTCCGGCATTGAACGAAATGCTGCAAGCTGCTCAATTGGCTCATGTGTAGGTCCGTCCTCACCAACTCCGATACTGTCATGTGTAAATACATATATAAGTGGAAGCTTCATAAGTGATGTAAGTCTTGCCATTGGCTTTGTGTAATCACTGAATACGAAGAATGTTGCAACGAATGGTCTTAATCCACCATGAAGTGCAAGTCCGTTACCAATTGCTGCCATAGCCTGTTCTCTTACACCAAAGTGAAGATTAGTTCCTGCATAATTCTCCTTAGAGAAATCTCCTGCATCCTTCATGTTAGTCTTATTAGATGGTGCTAAATCTGCTGAACCACCAATAAGGTTAGGCATGAGATTCTTAATCATGTTAAGAATTGTTCCACTTGAACTTCTTGTTGCTTCTGCCTTCTCTGGCTTCGCAAGGTATTCCTCAGAATTGAATAAATCGGACATATCACATCCATTGTAATATTTATCCCAGAGTTCCTTCATCTCAGGGAACTTCTCACAGTATTCAGCAAAGAGCTTATTCCATTCTTTCTCTGGCTCAGCCATTTTTGCTGCTATCTCTTTATAATGGTCATATACTTCCTGTGGTACTTCAAAATCACCCTTGCATGGCCAGTTAAGATTTTCCTTAAGTGCTGCAACATTATCAATACCAAGAGGCTCACCGTGTGCGCTTGCCTTACCCTGCTTTGCAGGACAACCGTATCCGATAAGTGTATTAACCTTGATAAGTGAAGGTCTTTCCTTATCAGCCTTAGCCTCCTCAATAGCCTTGCCGATAGCTTCGATATCATTGCCATCAGCAACCTCGATTGTCTGGAAGCCAAATGCTTCAAATCTCTTCATTACATTTTCTGTAAATGCAATATCTGTGCTTCCTTCAATTGATATATTGTTAGAATCATAGAATACAATAAGCTTTGAAAGACCTAATGTTCCTGCAAGTGAGAAACACTCTGATGAAATACCTTCCATCATACAGCCGTCTCCACCAAGTACATATGTGTAATGGTCTACTACATTGTATCCATCCTTATTAAATACTGATGCAAGATGTGCTTCTGCCATAGCCATACCTACTGCCATAGCCATACCCTGTCCAAGAGGTCCAGTTGTTGCTTCAACACCAACTGTATGACCATACTCTGGATGTCCTGGTGTCTTTGAGCCCATCTGTCTGAAATTCTTTACATCATCTAAAGAAAGATTGCCAATTCCAAGTAAATGGAACAATGAGTAAAGAAGCATTGAACCATGTCCGCCAGAAAGAACGAATCTGTCTCTATTCTCCCACTTAGGATCAGCAGGATTGTAATTCATATGGTTAGTCCATAATTCATAAGCTGTTGGTGCAGTTCCAAGTGGAAGTCCAGGATGTCCTGAATTAGCCTTCTGGATTGCATCTGCTGACAATACCCTGATTGCATTAATTGACATTTCATCGATGTTAGTCATATTTTCCTCCCTGTGTAAGCACATCTGTGCATAATATTATAAGTTATCTGTCTTTAAAATCTGCCTCTGTCAAGAATATAACATCACCATTCTCGCTTCTCTTCTTCTTAAGTCCGCCAAAGAATCTTCTTGATGCTCTTCTTTCAGAGTTGACAATTGCCTGATTGATTATTTCCTTGATATCATCAAGTTTAATATTATCATTCACATTATGAAGTTTGTCAATCTTAAGATACAGTTCCAGTAATGCATCATCATCAACCTCATACTGTCTCTTTCTTGCGAATCTCTTCGCCATCTCAACAAGCTCATTAACTGTGTACTGCTTAAGAACAATTCTGTGATTGAATGTCTTGGTAAGCTCAGGATTAAAGTTGATAAGAACATTCATGTCTGTATCTGAATCTTCAAATATGACAATCATTCTTCCTGTATCCTGTTCAAGACAGTTAAGCAGTTCATTAATTCTCTTAGGCTGGATTGTTCCTGCGCCTTCAACGATAAGAGCTGTTCCCTTAAGTCTTCCCATTGCCTTGGCAATACCTCTCTGGTTAATACTCTCTCCTGATGTCTTAGCAATCTTCTTTGGCTGGTCTGGATATAAAGTATTAATAGCTCTTATTATAGTTCTTGCAAGGTCTGTCTTATCAGAACTTGAATTACCAGAAATAAGAATATTTCCTGATGCTGATGAATTCATCTGCATTTCATCGTCAATTGTATCGAAAAGATCAGCTAACTGTTCCTCAAGTCCTGGCATATCTCTGTACTTTCTGAATATCTTTGCCAGCTCTCCTGTAAGCTTCTTATCTATCTGCTCAGTTTCTTCAATCTCTTCTTCCATAGTCAATGGCTGTTCTTCTTCTTGTCTGGTGAATGGAATTACTGTTTCTTCCGGCTCAACACCTGCAGCTACCTCATCTAGTACAACAGCCTCCTCACCTTCTTCTTTATTGTCTTTATTATCAATATCTTCATTCATAATTGAATTGATATCTGAAATCATTGATTCTGACACAGTTGGTATCTGTGCTGTAACTAAAGGAATATCTTCATTCTCTATAGCAGTTGCTGCCTGCTCTAGTCTCGCTGCAGCCTTACCTGTTCTTATTGCAAGATCCATTCTCGCTGAATCAACTGCCATCTGTGCAAGAGCTGCTCTCTTTGCTTCTTCCTTATCAATCTCCTTTCCATCAGCCAGTGCTTCTGCTTTCTTCTGCTCTACCAGCTTTTCATAAGCTGCACTTTTCTCGTCTTTCTCATCAAGATAACGCTCAAGCTCTGACTTGGAAAATTCCTTAGTATCCTGCTTGCCATACTTTTCTTCTCTTACAGACTGCATCCACTCTGTTATATCCATCTGGCCTTCAATCTGGTCATCATCTTCCTGAACTTCTGCATCATGATTAACAATCTGTTCAGTTACAGGAGCCGGAGTCTTAACCTTCTCTGCAGGCTGTTCTTCCTTATTCTTAGAAGCTGGTACAAATGTCTTAACATCGGCATCTTCTTCCTCATCACCGAACAAGTCACTCATCTTGGCAGCAAGCTCTTCCTGAAGATTTCTTGTATCATATAAATTGTTATATTCAGGTACAGGAACATTAATATCTATATTCTCTGCTTCCTTATCGATTCTTTCCTCAGCTTCTTTTCTCTGTTCAGCTTCGTCTTCTTTATTGATCTGCTCATAGTTATCAGCTAATTTCTGCTTTGCATTCTCAATAAGCTCCTTAAGTGAGACATTTGCCTTATTAATCTCGCTTGAGAAATTCTTCTCTCCATCTTTGCTAAGTGTCTCAGAAACCTCTGGCTTCTCCACCTGAGGAGTCTCTATCTTAGACATAACAACAGAGCTGTCCTTAGTATTATCTGCATCTTCATCCTTATTCAGAGCTTTCATTAAAAATGCTTTGATATCATCATTCTGGTCGTTCTGTACAAGGTCTATTGAAAGAGGTCCTTCCTCCTGTTCCTTAGCAAACTCAGGAACATTCAGACTTACCTCTGGCACTGGCTGTTTACCAGTTGATTTCTGTTCTTTCTCATCTTCTTCACGGAAAACATCTTCAACTTCATCTCTCTTAAGATTAGCAAGTTCCTTCTGCTTTGCAAAAAGCACTTCCTTAGTTGCCTCTATATCTTCCTTTCTTTTTCTTACATCTTCTAAGATACCTTTCTGTGTCTTAGTAAGAACAACACCAAGCTTTTCCTTTAACTGTACTGCTTTCTCAACGTATATACCATCCTGAAACCACAGAACGATATTATCACATGTCTTAATACATTCTTCTTTTCTTCCAGTCTTATAATACAGCTTTGCAAGCTCATACATATACTTCTCATCAATCTCATGATCCCTGTAATCCTCTAAGATTCCTACAAGTTCATTATCTGATGCATTCTGTGCCTTTCTAAGGTCATAATACAGGATGAATCTGCTCACATCATGCTGTGAAGATTTGCTGTATTCTTCATAAAGCTCGTTAGCATTATCAAAATCTCCAACTTTAATAAAGAATTCAGTAAGCTTATAAACCAGCTTTCTTCCGCCAAGGTTTCTGTTATAAGCAAGAATTGCCATGTCTCTTGCTTCTTCATAGTCCCCGACTGCTTCCTGCACATTAATGGCTGTGGCAAGTGCCTGCCAGTCTTTAACCTTAGTCCAGTTAATATCCTTAGCTATGGCTGCCGCTTCTGTGTATTCCTTTTTCGCTGCCAGCTTCTTAATCTGGTCTATCTTAATTCCTAATTCGTATTTATTCATGATTATATATTCCTCATTCCAATGCTTACTTGATGAATGTTGTGAATAATTTATTTATCGCATTTTACAACTCATTAAAGTTTAGCACAGCCTAAGTTCATTGTAAACCAAGTTCACAGAATTGTTACAAATATGTTACAAAAAATCAAATGTAGCCTGTTCGTAATCCATTCTCGTGTATTCCAATTCTGATTCCTTCGTGCTGCTGTAATAATCAACAACCACAGTCTGCTGCCTTGAATCAACAAGCTTCTGACCAAGTATGTAATTAACATCGAATCTTCCTGTAATAGCAGGAGTTGCACCTCTTGCCGGAACAATAAGCTGGACATGATTAGTTGCAAGCAGCTTGAATATTGGCTCCCATATGTATATATCCTTTGCCGCACCGAATGGGTTATCTATGAATATTGTCTTACCCTCAACACCTTCATTACCTGAAGAATTCATATTAGATATGTAGTTGATAATCGCAATAAGGAACTGGATATATATACCCTGTGACTGTCCTGTTGAGCCAACCGCTTCCTCATATCTTAAATAACGGCTCTGGTCCTTGATTCTCTCTCTCTTATACAGATTAATTCTGATTGAATTCATATCTGTGACAATAACTGAGAAAAGTCTCTTCCATGACAGTCTGTTTCTTATATACTTGAGTCTTTCCGCAGGCTCTTTAAAACTTTCCGCCATAAAAACAGTTTCATCAATATATTCAGACATCTTTTCCTTATATAATTCTTCCTTTATATAAGGAATCTGCAAACTGATTATTGCAATCTGTTCTCCGTCAAGATTGATATTAGACAACTGTGGCAGACGGTCAAGCTCAGTCTTAATATTACTGCATGTCTGGATACAACGATTTTCAAAGTTATCCTTAATCATCTGCATATCCTCTATACCCTTGGCAATGCGGTCTTTTTCTAACTGTATAAATGTGTTCGTCTCATTTAACGATTCAATCATACTTCTTGTCTTATCCACATTTTCAGGAACATTAAGCGATATCCTTACTTCATCTGCAAGCTCGACTGCATTAAATCCGTTAAGCAGGTCAATAAGCTTAGATTTATTCTTATTAAATTCATCAACCTTCTTATACTCTAATCTGGTAATTGAAGCATATTCTTTATGAACAGCCTCATATTCTGTAAGATTAGCTGTAATTCCCTGTGCATCCTCAGGACGGAATTCTTCTGGAACATGCATGCCCGCATCAGACACGATTCTTTCAAGGTCTTTTCTGCATACAAGAATGTCTTTTAATGAATCAGACATCTGTCTGCGTGTCTTTTCCTGAACCTTGGTGTTATCCTCTAACTTCTTAATAAGTACCTTGTGCTGTGTAATGAATTCATCCGGGTCATCGCATGGGAATTCATTAAAGCTTCCATAATTATTCTCAATCTGGTTAATACCATGTGCGATACTTCCCTCAAGCCTATTAAGAAGTGCTTCCTGTGACTCAAGTTCTTCCCTTACAGAATCACTGCTCTTCGCAAGATTATTAAGAGCATCCTTGGCATTCCTTAACTGCTGTGAACCTGCTGCCATAATCTCACCGGCTCCATACTTTGCCTTAATATCGTCAAATGTATAACCTCTGTACTCTATTGCATCACGACATTTGTTCATAGATGCAGACAGATGGTTCATCAGCGCCTGCTTATCTGCAAAGTCACTGTTCTTCTGTGAAAGTGCTGTCTTTAATCCGGTGAATCTGCTCTCTATTTCATCCTTATCAAGACGGTATGTATCGTCATCGATTTCTATTGAAACATTTTCATCATAATAAGGTGCGTACTGCTCCTCCCATGACTTAATGATTTCATCATATGCCTTTCTTGTACTGTCCTCGAAATCTCTCGCGGTATCATACTCAGAATTAGCAGAAGCTGCTGCCTCCTCGCACTCATATATGCGGTTTCTTGCACTGTCCACATCAGCCTTCAGTCCCTTTAAGCGCTCATACTTCTTATCTATAGAAGTATTCATCTCCATAATACGCGAGAGCAGGCTGCATGCTGTTTCCTTCTCTTCTATATCATCTCTTGTCTGTGCGAGGTTCCTTGAAAGCTGCTCTTTAACCTCATTTAACACACTTCTCTTTTTCTCAGCCTCAATAATTGCAGCCTCGCTGTCAGCAATCTTTAATCTGATTGCTTCTGCCTCGGACGCATCCACCTTTCCAGACACAGCATTATATACAAGTGCAAATGTATAATCATTCCACACAAGCTCCATTCTGTCGGCCAGCTTTCCTGCCTGCGCCTTATGCGACTCAAGCTCCTCCTGTGCAAGCTTAATCTGTGTCTCAAGCTTTGCCGCATCACGCAGGAACGACATATCCTTTAATGCGAATACAATCAGGTCTTTGTTAATCTCTAACTTAGTATCAATAAGCACCTGCTCGCTTATAACAGGATAAGCAGCCGCCCCCTTGCCAAAATCCTTAAGCATCTCATCTGCTTTGATTCTCTCGAAATCGTTCTTTATTATAAATGCGTACTCAATGAAAGGTGTTCTCTTTAACACATCTCTTTTCTGTCCTGCATTCAGGGCTGCAAACCACTCATGTCCCTCAACAACATCTGAACCGTACTGGCTCTCAAGATATTCCTTAAGCCTGTCTCTCTCAGGACTCTTACAGATATATGTTCCCTTTCTTGCATTGTCAATAAAGTTCTCAAGTTCCTGTGCTGCCTTACACTCTTCTGTAAAATCACTGCGCATCTTCTGGTAAGTCTCAAGAATAACCGAAAGCATTGCCTCGTCATTATCTGCACTATATATTTCACGGATTTTGCCCATACGCTCAGCATCTGCATTACCAGCTTCATCAGCCTTTTCTAGCTTTTCTGACTGCTCTGTGAATATATCAATAAGTGCTTTATTGGCAGATATTGTCTCATTAAGTGACATTAACTGCTGCTGCACATCATTGAATTTTTCGGACATTCTTGTCTCTTCATTCTTTAACAGTTCTTTATCCCTGAATGACTTATCATATTCTTCAGACGCATTTTCACATACGACAGTTCCTGCCTCTGATAAAGCTACTCCAAGCTGTGTCTGTAATTCCTGTATCTCATTCTCAAGATTATCCGAAAGACTGCCAAGACCTGCCGCCTCTTTGTCAGCATTTCTAAGATTATCCTTAGCCTCTGATAATCTGACTTCCAGAGCCTTAACACGGTTAGCTGCTATATCAAGCTTTTCCTTAAGTCTTCTGGTCTCTTTCTCATAGAATTTTCTGTAACCTGCAGCAAATATCTTTAACTCTGCTGTTATATCCGTATCTTCTCTTAATCTGTTATCTATCGCAATCTGAAGTCCTTTATAAGACTTCTCGTATTCTGCATAATCTTTATAATCACCCGCAGACTCCATCAAAGAAAGCTTTCCTCTTGCCTCTTCAATTGCAGCGTTCTTGAGTTCAAGTGCCTTTCTTGTCTCATTAACAAGGCTCTCAACTCCTGCCATCGAATTCTTTTCAGACATAACCTCTGCAACTGCTATAGCTTCCTTCTCGTGTGCAAGCTCATCATACATCTTAGTGATAAGGTCATCCTGACTCTTAAGTTCCTTATCCTTCTTATCACTTTCCCGCATAGCAACAAGAAGCAGGTCATATAGCTGCTTCTCTATTTCTTCTTTTCTGTTGTAAAATGCTTCATATGTCGACAGATATTCTTTAAAACTGTCGATAGCTGCAATCTGGCTGTCATATGCTCCAAGCTGTGAGTGTTTCTTTGAAAGCTCCACTAACTTGTCCTTAATATCCATAAGAGTCTGAGCCATCATGCCCTCATCATTATCAACTGACAGCTTGTTATTGAAGGATTTCTGGATAATCTCCTCTATAAGCAGATCCTCAACAACCTTACGGCTTGTCTTATAATTTGACTCGAAATATGTTCTTACATGTCCCTCTGTCTTGTTAATTCCACGCACAATTTCCCATGCACTCTCATATATTCCGTAGTTGCTTATGAAGCTCTGGTAATCACCTTTTCTGTCAAATATCTTAACAACATATTTGTACCCGCCCTTCTCAAGGTCACGAAGATAAGCCTTAAGTCCGTTATATGTAATTCTCTCTCCATTACTTACAAGTGGAAGATTCTTAATATCGTTATCGCCAAACTCCCTGTAGAATATGCAGTAATTAAAGTATTCAACACTTGCTGTCGGTGCAGCTGTCTGTTCCTGTCCATCCTGATTCTCATCGTCTGTGCCTCTTCCCTTTCTTGCACAGAAACCATTTGTCATGAACCTGAAACCATCCTTCTGATAACATGGATCTAATTTCCACTCAACCAAAGAATGAATACATGTATTACCGCTTCCCTGTCTGAAAAGCTTCTCAATAGGCTGCTTGTCATCAAGTGTGCAGTTAGGAAGCATATTCTGCATAAGAAGCAGCATAAGCAGACTCTTACCACCGCCATTGGCAAGGTCATATATAGTATTCTGGCAGTTGAAGCGCATCACGAAATCGTCGTACACCTGTGTACCGAAATTATATTTAACATTATTAACTCTGATTCTGTTAATCTGTGGCATCGCGTCCTCCATTCATAAGTTCGGCAAATCGTCCTCTGTAATCATCAAAATAATTCTCTATAAGACTTCTGAATCTGTCTGTCGGATAATATCTGTCCTGACTCTCAACTAAAAGTTCCTGCGCAACGCAGAAATTAAGCACAAGCTTTACCATACCCGACTTTGAATTTCTTGCTGCTCTCGCTCCTGTCTGATCCTCTACTGTTGTCACCGGAAGCTCGTCCCATGTAAGTGCTATCTGCTTAAAGCTGTTCTCCTCAACCTCATCAAGCACAAGCCCTGTGCTCTTATCGACAATACCACCTGTTGTCTTATCAACATTTTTAATGATGTCCTCAAGTCTTATGAACTCAGCATAAGTTGAACTCATTGTATCTGAATAAAACTCTGTTATTATGTTGTAGATTATGAAATACGCAAGATATAATTCTTTATTAACTCTTAATCCAAGTACATTTCTTAATTCCTCGTTGGAATATCCAAACACCCTGTTATTATCACCTGCACTCACATACAGACCATTGTTATATTCATATATGTTAAGATTAAGTTTCTTAAGTGACATATGAACGATGTCATACACTTCTGCATTATTATTGTATTCCTGATAAAGAGCTGCATTCTCGCCCCTCTCAGACACATTTTCCCCTGTGATAAGCTTGGAAACTATGTCCAGCGCCTTATCTAGATTTCTATTCTCCATGTGCTTCCTTTCGTACCAATTCAACATCTGCCATCATACAGTTATCCGACAATATAACCTGCCCGCCAAGCCCTTTTCTTATTGCAAATGTAAAGCTTTCCGTATCTTTAAAGCCTTCCCCTAAGTATGCATCAAGAAATGTATCTTCTCCCGCATTACCGCCAAGCTGGTACTCATCCTTCTGGCACAGATTAACAAAGAAAGAGAAGAAATCTGCATTTCTTAAAACCTGCTCACCATACGCCCTCTTCATTGCATCTGCAAACTGACCAAGTGTTATAATGTCCGATTTTTTCAAACACACAATGAGATTTTTCATAAGGAATACATAATTATCCTTAATTCTCTTTTCTTCAATCTCATCTGCGAATTCAATATCTTCCGGTCTTTCATTGCTTATAAGCTCTTTCTCCTCATATCTTGGAGGCTTCACCATAAGCGCATCATCAATGCTTATCAGGTCAAATGTCTTTCTTATGTTCGGCTTTAGAAGCGGACTTAACATTGTGACTAATATATCTGCATTGTCCCTCTTAATCATATCTGAAAGTGCCGATGTGAAATCCATATGGCTTCTTAATCTGCCAAGCTTGGCGCGTCTTACTGCGTCATCGGTCATCTTCTGCATTTCTGTACAATCCTTTAACAGCTCGCTGTGCCTGTTCATTGCCTGCTTAAGCTGAGTCTCAAGACTGTATATTTCGTTCATCGTCCTGTAATAGCCTTCGCCTGTGCTGCCCGATGCATTAAGCTTCTCGATTGATTTTGCAATAAGGTCACGGTTCTTCTTAAAAAGCTTTTCTTCATCATCAAACCATTTCATTCCTGTCTTGACAAATTCCTCATAAGCCTCTATTCCTGCAAATACATCGCCCGACAATATTGTCAGCACTTCATTCTTCTTTAACTTAAGGCGGTTGACCTCTTCGTTAATTCTTTCAACCACTTCAACTCCGCCACGGAAGTTCTGTGAATTAATCATTTTTTCAAGAAGAAGCTGGGATACGCTTATCCTGCTCTCGTCCTTGATTTCCTTGGTATCAAGATAGAATTCAATAGCATCAGGGCTTATCGAATACCACACGGTATTGTCTCTTATAGAACTCTCGATTATCTTCATTCTTGATACTCTCTTTTTCCTGTCCACCGGATCAAAATACGAGAATTCAAATGGCCTGCCATCATTCTTTATCTTGTCAAATATATAATCAGCAATCTCCTTGCTGTCCTGTTCATTCAAATCAAGCCCGAAATCTCTCTTAAGTATCAGCCTTAAGAAATCGAGATATTCGGGATATGTAACATCCTTTTCCTTAAAATTATTCTCCTCTATAAAGAAACGGAGAACCGCCATAACTATATAGCCCATATCAAGGATTTCGTATTTGCCATCCTTGAAATTAGAAAATGATGTGTCTATCAGTCTGAAGAAAGGATAATATTTCTTCAGATTAAGCATTCGTTCACGGTGATCCGATATGATATCACCTGTCATATTCTCTGCCATAGTATTCTTCATTTCTGCGCACGCATTTTACACATATTGTCTTATCGCCCGGTGCGCCAGGGCATTAAGCTTAAAGCTTGGTTCTTCACCAAATTTAAAGCTCGGTTCTTCCGTCTAATGCTCTTAAAAGTGTAACCTCATCGATATATTCAAGATCGCCGCCGACAGGAACTCCGCTTGCAATTCTTGTCACCTTAATTCCTGTTGGCTTTATCATTTTGCTTATGTACATTGCTGTTGTCTCACCCTCCAGATTGGAATTAGTTGCGATAATAACCTCGTCAACATCTCCCTGAAGCCTTACCATAAGCTCCTTTAACCTGATATCAGCCGGTCCGATTCCAAGCATCGGGCTTATTGCTCCATGAAGAACATGATATACGCCCTCGTACTTTCCTGTCTTTTCATATGCCGCCATATCTCTTGTATGTTCAACTACCATAATTGTCTTATGGTCTCTTTTCTGGTCGCGGCATATCGGACACAGTTCTTCATCTGTAAGTGTAAAACACTCCTTACAGTAGTGAATATGCTGCTTTGCATCAATCATTGTGTCTGCAAGGCTCTTAACCTCAGACTCAGGCATGTTTATAATGTGAAATGCCAGGCGCTGGGCGCTCTTCGCCCCAACCCCTGGTAATCTCGACAATTCTTCAATTAATCTGTTAATATGACCACTGTAGATGTCCATTAGAATAAGCCTCCGCCTAATCCTCCAAGTCCTCCAGTAATCTTAGCCATCTGTGCCTGTGACTCTTCTTCGCATTTTCTTAAAGCTTCATTAGTAGCTGCTACGATTAAATCCTCAAGCATCTCTACATCATCTGGATCAACTGCTTCAGGGTCAATCTTAACCTTAGATACTTCTCTCTTACCTGTAACAGTTACCTCAACTACTCCGCCGCCTGCTGTCGCACTGAATTCCTTATTCTCAAGCTCTGCCTGCTGCTCCTCCATCTGACGCTGCATTCTCTGTGCCTGCTTCATCAGATTATTCATATTACCAGGCATTCCTCCTGGAAAACCACCTCTTTTAGCCATTATATAAGTTCCTCCTTATCATCTACTTCTATATCTATGCCTACGAGTTCCTTAAGATCCACGAATCTGCTGTGGAAATCCTCATCATCGTTAAGCTTAGTCACTTTAATTGAAACCCTTACTCCTGTTCTCTCCTCAATTACATTCTCTATGCTTTCCATAACTTCCTGTCTGCTGAGTGAATTATAGGCACTAAGTGATTCTACCATAATTTCAAGACTAATTCCATCTTCTGCTAATGTAACATGTGCAGCCTGTAAAAATGTCTGATTAACCGGATCATCTATCGTTGCAATGATATCCTTCCAGCCTGCCGCAATTGCCTTAACATCTTCCGGAACAGCGTCATATACACGCTTAACTACAGGCTTCTTTGGTGTCTGTTGCTGTACTGCTGCCTGGCCTCCCGCAGCACCTGCATTTACAAGTCTGCCGCTTTTAATATCCTCAAGTACTTTCTGTAACTGCCCTTCAAGCATTGTCACACGGCTTACAACATCGCCGATATCCTGACTGTTATCCATTGCCGGGCGCATCAGCTTTATAAATGTTATCTCTGTTTTAACTCTCTTCTGTGTAGAAAACTTCAGGTCATTCGATAATTCTGACAACACTCTTATATAGTACATAAGTGTATCTATATCAACGTTCTGTGCATCCTTCTTCAGGTCTTCAAGATTATCTGCCGATACTTCTATTACATCTTCAATTCTTTCTGCATCTTTAGTTGTCTTAATAAGAAGCAGATTTCTAAGATACCATATAAAATCTGTAACAAACTGTGAAAGGTCTCTTCCCTGCATTATCAAATCTTCCATAAGTGACATGCACACGGCAACATCTCCTGACAGAATTGTTGAAAGCATTTTACTAAATACCGCCGTGTCAACTGCCCCAAGTACATCTAATACATTTTCATACTTAAGGTCTTTTCCCAGATAGAATGCCAGACACTGGTCTAACAGACTTAACGCATCTCGCATAGAACCATCTGCAGCTTTGGCAACATATTTTATTGCCTTGTCCTCTACATTCAGCCCCTCCGCCTTCATAAGTTCTGACAGTCTGCCTGCAATTGTCTCTATTGTTATCCTGTGGAAGTCATATCTCTGACATCTTGAAAGGATTGTAATAGGAATCTTCGCCACTTCTGTAGTAGCCAGTATAAATATTACATATGCCGGAGGTTCTTCCAATGTCTTTAACAGTGCATTGAACGCTCCTATAGAAAGCATATGAACCTCATCAATTATATAGACTTTGAATCTTCCTTCTGTCGGTGAGTACTGTACTTCTTCTCTTATCTGTCTTATATTATCGACACCATTGTTAGATGCCGCATCTATCTCTATTACATTCATGCTTGTTCCAGCCGCAATCGCCTTGCATGTCGGACACTCACCACAAGGGTTGCCTTCAACCGGATGCTCACAATTAACTGCCTTCGCAAATATCTTGGCAACTGATGTCTTACCAGTTCCTCTCGTTCCGCAGAACAGATATGCATGGCCTATTCTGTCTGCATTAATCTGATTTCGCAGAGTTGTTACTATTGTATCCTGTCCTTTGACATCATTGAAATTGTCTGGACGCCATTTTCTGTATAAAGCCTGATATGACATGGTTACCTCCCTCTGCGCTGTCTTTACTTTCGCAGCCCTTAACCTCATGCGTAAAACCATCCGCCTCCGGCGTCTGCCGCTGCTTCGCAGCTTATGTTTTACTTATGTCGGTTAAGTTCCTGCTTCGCAGGATAATTTAGGAATATCATACAGTTTCTTACATGCAAGCATGACGAATCTGCCTGACATTCCTAAATTAGCTGCGACGAGTAACATTTTAATAACAAAAGCCGTGCGTCCGGCTTCGAACTGATATCCACAGACGTTACCGATGCAGTTAGCTCGATCCAGGCACCCTTTCAACACCCGGAAGGTCCCACTTAATGCTGCTTCATTCCTGACCTGACATGGTTCGTGGATTTCCGTCGTGAAAGACCCAAATGTCAACACCACTTACACCGGGCTGCTCCATAAATATCAGCCCTCTGCCGAACATCACCCCTGCTATAGCGGATTGCAGGTTCAAGGTGCCGCTACTACCCCGGCTGCACGGTATTTCAATTATACTTGTTATATATGCTTGTTGTCAAGGTGTGAAGCACTTCCCAATTTCACTTCCCAATTGTTGTTTGCGGAGTCTTTGGACTTTCTCTTGCCTTCACACTGCTTTAACGTCCAATTTCGCGTGCCGACTTCCCGGGATTGGACTTCCACACGGCTTACCACTGCTTCAACGTCCAATCCGTCATGCTTTGGCGCTCTTTTTGGACTTTCTCTGTGACTCTCTCTGCTCTAACGTCCAATTTCGCATGCCGGCTTCCCGGGATTGGACTTCTACACGCCTTACCACTGCTTTAACGTCCAATCCGTCATGCTGTGGTGCACTTTTTGGACTTCCTCTGTGACTCTCTCTGCTTCAATGTCCAATTTCGCGTGCCGACTTCCCGGGATTGGACTTCTACACATCTTACCACTGCTTCAACATCCAATCCGTCATGCTTTGAAGTGGTAATCTAAAAGTAGACACCAACCCAATTATTGTAGACATTATTTA
>OBJG01001305.1_pt1 | contig 19791 bp, 17 predicted proteins | sample 1517941 | NCBI WGS metagenome assembly OBJG01 (sample SAMN04571712, study PRJEB22368) | human gut metagenome | biome: human gut; material: stool | host: Homo sapiens | place: Luxembourg | collected 2012-09-21
ATCGGCTTCAGCAAAAAGAAAAGCACCATACTTCCTACGAAGTACAGTGCTTTTTGGTGGAGAATACCGGGATCGAACCGGTGACCTCTTGCATGCCATGCAAGCGCTCTCCCGAACCACGCACTCACGCACCCCCACACAAAGGTGCGAGGGTGGATGATATTTGGCGTTTACACGTTTTATTTCAAGAAAGACACATTCTCACCAAAAATCAGCACCATAACCGAACTGTTTTTTACTAACGGTGTATAGTTTACAGCCTGTTTCCGGGTGCTGGCAAGACATTTTACCACTTTTTCAACATCAAGCAGGTTGAAATCTTCTTATTTTTCAAGCTGAAAAGCGCAATTTTGATTTTCAAAAATCAGAATTGCGCTTTTTTACTTCAAAAAATCTATTGCGAGGAGGTTTTCTACAATGTCAACATCTTACCGACGCTATTTCAGAGCACAGCCGCATGACTCTTGATTACTTCTACGGACAAACCGGAGAACTTTTCTCATTTTACCGCATCCCCAAAGCACTATTTCAGGAGCCACGATTCCAGAGCCTGTCAACCGATGCCAAAACACTGTACGGCATCCTGCTCGACCGCATGAGCCTGTCTGCTAGAAATGGCTGGCTGGACGAGCAAGGCCGAGTGTTCATCATCTTTACGATTGAGGATGTCAAGAGGGCATTGTGTTGCGCAGACAACAAAGCGACTAAGCTGCTGCGATAACTTGAAGAATTTGGTTTGATTGAACGAAAACGCAGAGGTTTGGGCAAGCCAAGTTTGGTGTATGTGAAAAACTTTTCAGCAGAATCGTCAAAATCAATATTCCAGAATCGTGATTTTCACGATTCTGGAGGCTTCAAAACCACAAGTCAAGACCCTGCAAAATCACGATGTAATAAGACTGATGAGAATAATACTGAAATGAGTGAACCTTATCCCTTCTATTCGGAAGAAGATGATGCGATGAGCAAACGCGAACAGTTGGAAGGATATTTTTCACAGTCTTTGGAGGTTGACACTCTGCTCCGGCTCTGCCCGGACGATGAGGACACCCATCTATCAGATTGTGGACTCGCTTGTGGACACCTGCGCCACCAACCGCAAGACGCTGCACATTGCCGAGGACGATAAACCCGCCGAGGTGGTGCGTAGTCGTTTCATGAAGCTGAATGCTGACCACATCCGCTTTGTGCTGATGTGCCTTGCAGAGAACAGCAGCCCAATCAGAAATATGAAACAATACCTGCTCGCATCTCTGTACAACGCACCAACCACAATGCAGCTTTATTACCAGAACAAGACGAACCATGAATTTACGCATGGCTCACCGAGGGGGGTGATTTTATCGCAAAGAAATGTACTACGATTCTACAGCCGGAGATGTTGTGCTGTTTAGATGAGTTTGAGTTTTTTCTGCGGAGTGGATCACCTGATAATAGTCCTGCATGAGCTTTTGGTACTCCTGCTTCACAGTTTCCACACTGCGCAGGGCGGCATTGTCCGGCGCGTGGTCCATCGTCCATTGGACGACGCGTTGGAATGCGCTGGACTCCAAAATCTGTGCAACAAAGAGGTCACAGCTTTCGGATTCGGCAAGTCGCTTTTGGTCACAGTTGAAAGGAGAAATAATGGCGTTGCAGTGTGAAAAACCGCTGTACATGACACCGACCGGAAGCCTGGATACACACAGATTGGGATAATCGGCAAGTCCGGAAATCGCCCGGCGGCGGGGAGAATGTTCTTCGTCGTCAAAAATAGTGCGCGAGATTAGTGTCCGTTCGCCGAGGGATTTCAAAAGGAGTTCTCTGGTCTCCGCATCCACCTGCAGACCAACAGGAAAAAGCGAAATCTGGTAGAGGAAGAGGCCGTTTGCTCTTCGGATAAACGCTTTGTGACAGTTGGAAGCTGCGCGAATCAAGCGCTCATCCAACGGAAGGATAATTTTTTGGAGGTCTGGGGCTTTTTCAGCAGCTGCGGTCAGCTTTTTGCAGACATCATCAATGCGGTCATAGTCCAGACCATCAGCGGTCTTAAACATGGAGCCGTGGACAAAAAAGAGATTATCGTCAAAGGGGAGGATGCTGCCAAGCCTGACCTGCTGGATCTTGAAGGAATCGTTTACATACTGCAGTACAAAAACAGTTTCCGTCAGAGTTTTCAAATGATCTGTTTTGATTTCGGCTTTTTGCCTTGGCAGGCAGGCAAGCCAGAAATGGAACAAGTTGAACTGCTTACTTTGCAAAAGAGCGATGTCCTGTTTGTCAGTACCATTCAGACGTGCGAGAACGGCCTCGATGTAGCAATCGTGGAGTTCGAGCATCAGGTCACTCAGAATACGGTTTCCTTCTTTTGTCAGTTCAGAGCGGTTCAGCCGCAGACAGCTCTTGGTATCAAAACCATAAATGTCGATCACGGCACCTAGGCACTGCTCGTGGAAGAGGAGATTGTCCTTTACCCGGACGCCCTTAAAACGCACCTCCGAGAGACTTCTGGATTCCGGATGGAGAGACAACTCCGCGTAGACGGCGTTCGTTTCGTTCCAGAGCTTTGCGGTGGAGCAATCGTTTTCAAACTGGATTAGGTAATTGTCACGGCGTTCCCATTTGTCTGCTGCAAAATTCTCGCAGATGGGAATCAGATGTGTGATCGTCTGGCTCCCCACCGAAGGATTATTGCTTGAAATATGGACCGTGAAAAGCGATGTTCCGTAGTTATTGCTGACTTCGTCCAAAATCTGAAGTTCTCCCAGACAGTTTTGTGCTTCCATAGGGTCGTACTGGAAGTACCAGTAGTAAAAGGACTTGCCAGCAAACGTAAACGAAGGAGCAATGGGGACCTTGAGTGCGATGCGAATCGTTGTACCCCGGAAAGGTCTGCTGCCCTCTTTTTTGATTTGCAGGTAGCCGCCGTTTTGGTTGGAGTGTGCGATTGCAGTGAGAACTTCGGCGCCGTTGTTCGTCACAATCTCAAAGCGGTCGGCCACGAGGAAAATCGACTGAAGTCCGATGCCAAAACCTGCGGTAGGCCGCAGCCATTTTGGCATACACTGAATCTCCTTTTTCAGTTCGTCGGAGCCAGAAGGGCTGGCACCGACATTGCACATACGCTTGAAGGTATCAAGGGTGATGCCAGTACCCCGGTCTTCGATTTCGATTTGTGTCTCCTGATCCTCGTCGGTGCTCAAATGAATCTTGATGGGGTAGCTATGATAAATCTCTGCCTGCAGGCTGTAAGGTTGCAGGGCTTGCAGCTTCTTGCTGTCCTTTTCACCGATCCACGCCTGGTAGGTGCCGGCACAAAGATCCCGCCAGAGCTGAATTTTGGAAGCATCCATGGCGTTCTGCAGCAGTTCACGGATGAACACCAACTTGTTTTCGTAAATGTTGGAGCCTTCAATGATCTCAAATGCCTTTTTCTGTGAGATCTCAAAGTGGAGCCCGGCCAGCCCTTCTGCATCGGGTACGCCCTTGATACACAGCTTAGGCTTTTCAAAGCGCGGTGCAAATCCCCCAAAGCCTTTTGGAACAAGAATGACCCAATTCATGGTCAAAAAACGGATCTCAGCTTCCAGCCAGTTCACAAAGCGGCGGGCTTCCAGGTAGGAAGGCTCGTCGGGACCGTCGCTTGCAAATTCGATCCGCTCAGGCGTGATCAAAAGATGCTTGGTGGCTTCATGCTTTTCCTTGTGTGCAACGGAACTTTCCGGCAGCCCGCCGATCACCTCTTCGGCAGCGGCGTTAAAACGTCCGTTATCCACATCCAGCAGATCACCCAGCCGGAGCAGCATGGCAACAAAGCGGGGATGCGCATAGTCAGAGCCAAAACCGTTGGTCTCATACGGAAGCTCCAACACCTGGTCTTCCGGGGCGGTGTGACAGGCGCAGATCTCGCCCAGCAGTTGCAGCAGGCGGCTGCGCACCAAGCCGCTGTGTCCAAGGTCGATCTGCAACCCTTGGGCGATGCGCTCAATGTAGCTTTTGGACATGGCGGCATGTTGGCTGCGGAAATAGGCAGCGTCGATGAGCTGGACGCTGCGGACGATATGGAGGGGCCACAGTGCATCATCCTTCTTGCCTGCCTCCATTTTGCGCAGCCACTGTACTGCATTGCGCAGATCTTTGTCTTCGCCCTCGGCAAGCGAAGTGAGATAGTTTTGAAACGCCGGGTCAGACCAGGCTTTTTGTAAATCGCGCCACTGCACCACCATGCCAAGGTCGTGTGCGTAGGCGGCGTGAAGCACCAGCCATGTGTCCGTAGGGGACAGCTGGCTCACGCGGCTGCCCAGAAGCATTTCGATTTTCGATAAAATGGCTTCGGCGTGGCTGGCATCATGCAGGCTGTAATGCGGGTAGCGCAGAAGAACCGTTTTCAGCATTTCAGAGCAGCTTTTCCGGTTCAGGCTCCATGTCGCATACAGATTCTGATATTCCTCGTGGGCATCGCAGTAGGATTTAAGGTGTCGGTCTAAACTGTATTCTTCCATAGTTCCCTCCTTGTTGTGGTATTAAAACAAAAAGGGCATTGCAGACTTCTGTACAATGCTCTTGCTTGGGCAGAGAATACCGGGACATTCCAAATTACGGTGAACGATTGCAATCCATGCACAGCGTACTCCCGATCGAACTGATTTCCTCACGCATTTATACATTGATGAGAAAAGACGATGCTAATATTGTTTGTGCATCATAAGCATTTTTAACAAGTTCAAGTACAACCGTACATATCGAAAATCAGATGACCCAAATCGGGACAACGTAGTTATCCCGGTCCACGACCCCAACCTTGGGCTTCATGCAGACGATAGCACCTTTCCCACGCGGGACAGAAGCTTTATCCAGCAAAGAGAATACCTTCGTCAGCTCAGTGCCGGGGTTCGAGGTCTTTTTGATTTCGATGGGATTTAGAACACCATCTTGCTCCAAAATAATATCGATTTCTTTTGCATCTTTGTCGCGGTAATAGTACCGAAACGGCTCTCTGCCGGTATTCAAATAGGTTTTCGCAATTTCAGAAACAACATAGTTTTCGAGGATTGCACCGTTCATTGCACCATACTCCAGAACCTCTGCACTGCTCCACTTGGTCAGATAGCAGACCAACCCGGTATCATAAAAATAGAGTTTTGGGGTCTTTACCAACCGCTTCAGCAGATTATTGGAATAGGGGTGCAGATAGAAGATGATGCCCAGCGTTTCCAGAATGTGCAGCCAATCTTTTGCCTGCTTCTGATTGATGTCCGCATCCTGTGCAATTTCGGCAATATTTAGCATCTGTGCGCAGCGAGCCGCAACCGCTGTCATGAAACGAAGAAATTTCAGCGCATCGATGGCATCTGAAAGCTCTTTTACGTCACGTTCAATATAGGTGGAAAGGTAGCTACTGTAAAAAATCTGACTATTAGTATTTTTTTCGCTTGCAATAGCGGGCATGGAACCCCTATAGATACGCTCAAAGATACCTTTGGTATCTGCGGGCACAGCTTTTTCCTCACGTTTCAGCAGAGCATCCAAATCCACACGGAAGGGTTCGGTATCTGCACCGTTTATTTCTGACTGCGAAAGAGAAGTCATTGACAGTACTGCAACACGTCCGGCGAGCGACTCCTGTACCCCACGCATCAGCTTGAACACCTGTGAACCAGTCAGCCAAAAAGCACCCGGTTCGTGGTGAGTATCTGCATAGACTTTGATATAGGTAAATAGTTCCGGTGCATACTGAACCTCGTCAATCAGAACCGGTGGCTTATGCAGCTGTAAAAACAGTTCCGGGTCATTTTTGGCGAGTGCACGCTCATTCAGGTCATCCAGCGAGACGTACCCACGGGAACTTCCCTCCATGAGCTTTTGCAGCATGGTCGTCTTTCCCACCTGCCGGGGGCCAGTCACAAGCACAACTGGATATTCCTGCGTAACTTGCTGAACTACCTTTTCAAGACTTCTTGTGATGTAACTCATATCGGTCACCTGCTTTCGGCTGATTTTTCTTGTAATTCCATTATAGCCGAAAAAATTGCTTTTTCAAGTACATTCGGACGAATCTTTTACAGATAGATGTTTCTTCACAACACATAAAAAGGGGCTGTTGCAAAATAGCGCCAACGAAAAAAATGAGATAGACTTCCCCGAAAGGGGTTGCCTATCTCATTTTTTGTTGGAAGCTGAGGTTGTGAAAAAACAGATACAACAAGAACAGTATACAGGAAAGGGCGGCATGTATCAACAGCTGACCCTTCCAATAAGCGAAAATACTATGCCGAAATATTATCCGATCAATGAAGAAGCCGCAAAGCGGGCAAAGGATATGAACAGCTTTTCCGACTATCAGCCGGGCTCCGCTACGGCGGGCTACCGGGCAATGGTCGATGAAGCGTATGCAGCGGCGGAACGCCAGAAAGCCCGTGTCGATCCCATGTACCACGATAAGATTGACGCGCTGGTAGATCGCTAATGCGGGCAATCATTTCCGAGTAGGAAACAGCCAGATGGACTTGCTGTTGAGGGTATCCTGACCGTCAAGGGACAGGGCCGCCGCTGATGGCGACCCTGTTTGAAGCCTACGTTACCAACGCCGGGAAGTACAGCGAGGGCCAGCTTGTGGGTGAAACACTGAAATTCCCCACAACTGCCCAGGAGGTGGAGGCTCTCTTGAAACGGATCGGCGTGGATGGCGTCCGCTATCAGGAAATTTTTATTACCTCTTTCGATGGGGATGTGCTGGGGCTCTATGACCATTTGAGCGAGTATGAAAATCCGGACGAGCTTTAATCATCTGGCCTGCCTGCTTTCCGAGCTTACCTCATCGGAGCTGGAAACACTGGAGGCCGTCCTCGACAGCAGCGATCACTGTTCCTCGGTGCGGGACATCATCAATCTAACACAAAATCTGGACTGTTACGGCTTTTACCCCGGCGTATCCGATGAGGAAACGCTGGGGCGTATTTATGTAGACGAGCTGGAAATGCTGGATGTGCCGGATCAGGTAAAACCGTATTTCGATTATGAGGCGTATGGCCGGGATGTCTGTATCAACGAAAACGGTCATTTTGCCCCGGGCGGCTATGTTGTCAAAGAAAGCGATCATTTTGTGGAAGTGTATTACGGCTTGCAGGATATTCCCCAGGAGCATAAGGTGTTCTCTTTCCCGAAGCTCTCTATCCGGGAGCAAATGGCGGCCTATCAGGAAATCATAGACGGTTCTCCTCTGGAGGGCTACCGTCAAATGCAGAAAAAAGACCGTGGGGATCGGTGATGGTACTTCGAGACAAATTGTCCCAAGGAAGGAGGCGGTGTAACTGATTGATGAAGATATTTCCCGGCGCACGATAGCCATATCCGTAAAAACAACCAAGCTGACGGCGCGGGGACTGGCGTATGTGCTGGGCATGGTAGGCCGGAAGATCCGCAAGGCATACCGTGAACGGCAAGTACCGCACGGCAAACAAAGTGTGCGAAAGCTCATGGCCCACGGCACAGCCACAAACAGCATTGAGCTATCCGGGGATGCCAAGTCCTTTGACCGTGTGGCCCGGAAATAGAATGTAGACTATGCGTTCTATAAAACCGGGCCGGACAAATACCTGCTGTTTTTCAAGGCTGGACAGGCAGACGCAATGACCGCCTGCTTTTCCGAGTAGGCAACCCCTTTCGGGGAAGTCTATCTCATTTTTTTCGTTGGCGCTATTTTGCAACAGCCCCATAATACCAGTCGCTCCCAAAAGCGAACAACCGCATACTGACGTCGCGCTTACTTTCTTATGCTGTCCGCAGGCGATTTTGGCAGATCGCCGTCATCGAGGTCGCTACATTCTTAAACAGATTTTCGCATTCCTTGAAGCTCAACTGATCACGCATCTAATCGTTAAACTCTTGTTTTTGAATGTATTTGCGGGTTCTGGCTTCCACAAGCGTAGCTTGTAATTTTCTATATAAGCAAAAACGCCACACTTCGTGAGAAGCATGACGCTTTTGCGTAGAATAGAAGACTTATATTTGCCCAATCATCCGAAGTCCGATATAAGCACCAGCGGATAAAAGGATAACTATTGTTAAATAGTTGAAGGTGGTTGAATAACTTGTTGAGCACTTTAATACTGCTTCACTTTTGTGAATGAGTTGTTTCTCTTCTGGAAGAGAATTCTCTAATACTTTGAGGCGCTCCTCGCAGCAGTGTATCAATTCGCTCGTTCGATGGTCAAGCATACGAAAACAAACGGTGACAAGGACAATGAAAAAAGCTACAAAATATTCGGCAGTCGGAATACGCGGTGTGAGTTGCATTAAGGCGAACAAACCACCATACAAAACGATTGTCACTGTAATATAAAAGTTTATCATCTGCATTCGCTGACTGCTGTGAAGTTCAAAATATTTCCAGTAAAAATCCAACCAATCTTTATCGTCCATAAAAATCACCTGTCTACGATTTCATTCCATGCTTCGAGACCGAATTCCCAGACCTTTCGACGGAATCCTTCTTTCCATTTCAAGTAAGCATCCAGTTCAAAATCATTTTCAATGTTGTTAGACTGAATTGAGGCTAAAGTATGGATGCTCGCTAGTCGATTTTCGTTGTTTAGATACTCTAGGCTCTCTGGACGTTCAGAAATAGTAGATTCCGAAAGCGGTTCTTTGATATAAATATCATATATAGTCGAAACTTGAGAGAGCTGTATGGTCATCTGCTCGGTGCCGGTAAGTGTAGCAATCTCTTCGGGGGATGCTGAACGAGGAGGATCAGGATTCAAAGCTAAAAAGGGAGGCAATAATACTTCCCGTTCGCTGCGTTTTTCGTGATAGTCGTCGCGTAGTGCTACGGCTAAATCGACACAGGGAGTTCTAGGAGGAATATGAAATACAAGAAGAACAGGCGCTTCTTTATTGGAATACGAAGGTAAAAAACTTTCGTGTGAAGTGGAGGTGAAAGAAATTGTTCGACGCTTGTTCAACAATTCATCGGCATCCACTTTGCGGTCGATTCGATAGGTTATAATCTCTTCTTGAGAAGCAAAATGCCAGCAAGCATATTGTAGCATCTTTGCCCATTGAAATAGGCACTCTGTATCATCAAAAATAGAAGGGTCAAGTATTTTCCCTTCACGAGCGCGGGTCTTTTCACTCGTGATACCGTCATGAAAAAGCGCATTAAAAGTAACGTAGGCAGATTGAGTAGCCCAAAAGTCTTTTGCATCTGGCGTTAGAGGAGAAATACCGGCATAAAAGCTAAGAGCTTTTTTCATATGCTCTAGCAACTGGTACATCCGGGACATATGAAGCAGCTTTATTTTTTCATATGCAAGTACAACATGGTACTCCGGGAGTTGTGAGAGGTCCCGGAGATAGATGATCCAGCTTGAATAGTCGAGGGGAAGATTTATACCTTGGCGTTGATACTCCTTCTTTTCGTTGTAGGTCAGCTGATAAGGCATCAAGAGTGCATAAGCAAACGTATTTGCAAGAAATTCACGCTCTTGTACAAAATCATACAGCCCGGGGCAGGCCTCCTCAACATAAAGAAGTCCAATGGGGTTGACGGTTCGCAGAACAAAATGACCCAATTCATGGGCAATAGCAAAACGCTTTGAATTTTCGTCTAAATCTTTCTGGACATATATTGTTCCGGCAACAGTGCCTATGTCATCGTCAAATAATTTTTCACGCATCTGCAACCGGGCAATAGCCGATTTTCCAAGATTTTTTTGCAGTTCCGTCCATGTGAATTCATCTGTCATATCCTGAAAATCGACTTCAACAATTTCAAAGCCGCAGCGTTCTGCAATCGCACGCACAGGAATGGGAAACGCTATGGTATTTGAATCAAGTGTGCTCAACAGAATTTTCTCTGCGCGGTCATAGATTATTTCCGTCAAAATCTGACTGTTGGCAAAAAGTTCTTTTAAGGTCTCGTTTGAGGCGATATAGTTCGATATTTTTTTTGCTTCGCTATTTCCAACGCCACTCGACTTACGGATGAGTGAAAGAAATTCTTGACTATCCATGGCCTTTTCAGAACTGTGTTCGACAAACAGAGATGAAAAATCAAGAGGAGTCTTTGCTGACTTTGCGGTGGACTTCCTTGCAGAAACTGCGGTCGTTCTTTTGGTTGTCATTATATAAATATCTCCTTGGTAAAATAAAGTACAAACTATTCTAACAATAAAAGAATAAGAAAACACTCACCTTTTCACGACCACTAGAATAGCTTCTTTTTCGACGGAACGGAAGCCCATCTCTCCAGATTGAACTGGCTGACCGCAGAAGGAACATCCGAAACGGTAGAACGTATAAAAATTTCAATTTGACGCAGATAATTTCGCTCGAGATCTTCTTCTGAAATGGGAACGCGCAGCTCAGCTGCACGTTCATGAAGCAGCGCGGTCGAACAGAAATCTTTACTCCAAATTTCAGACTTCCACCAATTTAGAACTGCTTTGACAAAAGTATTTTCGTAATCATCAGCAGCAGAGTAGTGGAGGTAGTTGATACCTTTCAAAATCTTTGCGATTTCATCATTATAGGCTTGGAAATTATCATAGTAGATGAAGTTTTGCGAAACGGCACTGCGTACAGGCAAAAAGAATCCTTTGGGTTGTGAAGGAAAAACACCATAACTAAAAATCTGCAGAATAACAGTGTTAAAGAATTTTTCTGGGTCGGACAAAAACTCGACATCGCTCCATTTAGGATAGGAATCTTGCTCTTCTGCATTTTGCTGAGAACGACCTGCATCGGTTAAAATTCCCTCGTAGGCCGTTTGCATGGATTTCAAGAGCTGCTTTTTATCAGGCGACTTCTGACAGCGGATGTCTGTAGAAGCATAGGAAGAGTTGCCGCCTTCTGAGAGAAAGCATTGGTGAACGTGAACAATACGGTTCCACAACGCGTCATCTATATCAGTATTTGCATTTTTGAAAAATGGCTCAGCTTGAGTTGAAATTCGGTCACAGACATTTAAAATGTACTGGGCTTCTTTTGGAAGAAAATCAGAATCACCCGTGCGATAAGGTTCTTTGAGCACATCAAAAAGCTGATAGACTGATGTAATGTGACTGTTATTGGAAGTTCCATCCGTACTGTCTTTGTCGATAGCGCCTTTGTTTGCCGTGGACAGGGTAATTGCTTGGGGTAAGCTGCTTCCGAAGGCCACCAGCATTCGGTTTTTCTTGTTTTCGGCTGAAACACATCCGCGGATGATTGATGTGATGTTACTGGAAACCGAGTCTTTTATATTCAAGGCAGAGAGACCGTCCAAGGTTAGAAGCTGTATACGCTCGACTGGATGATCTTCGCTAGAATGCTTTAAACGGTCAAGCAACAAATTTATCATGCGCGAGTCTTTGAATATAGTACTTTTGGCGCGTACTGAGAGTACGTTAAGGCGGTTCATGCCGCGGGCATCGGAGGCAAGCGCGACGCTTGGGATGCTGTGAACCATCCAGCGGATGACTGTGCTATCCCAAAGCTCATCGGTATCCTCATTTTTGCGTCGGCCAGCGGTGTTCTCACGGCCGGATGGACTGACATCCTGTGCGTTGACCAGCTGCTCCACAAGACTCTGACACCATTGGTTTAGTCTGTGCCAGTGTGTGTTACAGAGGTCTTCTGTTTTGGGAGATTCCTCAAATAGGTCCCAAGCATTTTGAGAAATTTCAACCAGCATATGACGCCACTTGGAATTGGAGGACACTCTTGTTGAGAAACTGGCAAAGTGCCGGTTGGAATTGAATATACCAGAAATGGAGTCCCAGCGGATTTTAGAAAGTGCGTCCCAAGATAGAGTGGGAATACAGGCATACTCGTGCCAGATTTTGGAGGCATCACCCAAAGGAAAAGTCGTATTGGACTCAAAGAACTTGTTGATTGATTTTATAATATTCTCCATCTGATTATTCAGATGTGCCCAGATACAAGGCTTATCTTTACTGGGGCGGACACAGCCGTTGGAATTGTCATCGTGCAGTGGGTCTTGAATCTGACCAACCTCCAACAAGGCCATTGCACACAAAAAGGCCATTTGCTGAACAGAAAAGGCTGCATCCTGCAGCATATATAGCTGACTGCTTTCAGGTTCTTTGGGGTTAGTATTGGAAAGGGTATCCTGAACACAAAGTACTTTTTGAAAAACACCAAACAAAAAATCGATAGCAAAATTATCAGGCTGTCCAATAAATATCTGCCGGATGCGTTCGAGCATTGTCTGATAGAAGCGTTCGGACAGAGACGGGACGTCTTCGGAAGACTGCTGATTGGAAGTGGCAGGAATGTCTTTCAGCAGGTCATGGAGGAAATCAGGATTAAATAGGGGATTTTCGGAAAGGTAAAAAGAAAGAAGCTTATCCAAATCATCGCAGCTCTTTTGCTTTTTGGTAGCCTCCATAAGCTTTTCGCGGGAGAGCACTCTGCAATAATCCAACAAATCTTGACCTTCTAGCTTCAACTTGATAACAGCAAGTTTCTGTTCCCGGAAGCTGTCACTTTCGGGTAAATTCAGCGCACATTCATCGCAGATTTTGCGGATAACATCCTGTTTACAGAGTTCGAGTTTGTCAACCGTATCTTGACTGATTTGGGCAAGAACTATGCGCAGCGTTTCGGTCAGAAGAGGAAGTAACGTATTGGTTAGATATTGGCTGCCCTCTGCAGTAAGTCCGTCACGGTTCATTTGCAGGTAGGGGTTCAAGGCGTCGCTTTTTACGTCGATGAACTGGATAAAAGTATTTGAGATCCAGCTGTCGGAACAATCACAGATAAACAGTCCCTTGATGAAAAGTCTGGTTTTAACTTTGGAGCTTTTCTGCTTTGAATTCAGGGACTGAAGATTCTGCTTGTGAGTGAGGTCTTGTATGCGCTGAGAACCACAGATGAAAAAAGTTTGTGCTTCCTGACTCCAAATGCGCAGTTGCGCTTTGTCTGTGTCAAGGAGGTAAGCACTTCCATTTTCAAGAACACCACTGAGCGGCCCTTTTTCAAGAGAAGATGAATAAAGCCAACACGAAGGTGGCAACGCATTAGCATCGGAGAGCTTTTTTAGATGAACTGCTTTCGCAGAAGAAGACGCTTGCTTTTGGGGCACATCAAAGAGGGAGCGTGTCAGAAAGACATCTGAATCAGGAACTAATTCCAGCAGTTCTAGAGAGCTATCCAGCGGATAGCGGTATGTGCAGATGGGAAACAGCATCTCGCCCAGAAAGTCGTCTACGGCACTTTCAAGCTGTAACATTAGCTCAACAGAACGGCGAAGGCTGCGAAGCTTTTCATAGTCTGGACGATAGGGGTCAATTCCAGCCCAGCCGTCCATGTTGATTTCGTGCGATTCCTTAAAAGTCTCTTCGACGAAAACAGAAAAACAGCTTCCATAAGGGATAACATTTCCGTTTGAATCAATGCCGGGATGGGGAACTACGTTGATATAGCCGTCCTGATTCATTCGCGAGTGGAATGTCATATCGTAACATTCGCCGCTTCGAGTTTTGGTAATACATTTGAAACTGTTGCAGACCAGAAAGAGTGATTGAAGACCAACACCAAAATGTCCAGTGGGACGGAGCCAAGGAGGCATCTTTTGAATGAAATTTTTTTGTCGCGCATGGCTGGTTCCCACTTTGGCAATCTCTTTGATGTCGTTTTTAGAGATACCGATGCCAAAATCCTGAACTTCCAGCAGTACGCCAAACTTATAGCTTTCCTTGAGTTTTTCGATATTTTTGAGGTCTTCACTCGTGATGTCGGACAACTCAGAGGCAGAACCTCTTTTTTGCTTTTTTACAGATAGATAAATGAAAATGGGATATTTGCTCAATGCAATGGAAGCATTTGCTTTTTGAGGTTCGGCAGAGCAGGTGTTTCCAGCCAAAGTGGAAGAGGAGTAATCTTCCCAATATTGCAGCTTTACGGCATCACAGGCATTCTGAATCAGCTCTCGCAGAAAGGTGAAATGGTTGTTATAGATGCGAGAACCTTGTAGCAGGGAAAACGCTTTTTCCTGCGAAATTGCAAAACGAGTCGTTACCATTTCGGCTGGAATCTCAGTTCCGTTCAGCCGGATGGGATTCAGGAAAATATTGGGTAGACTTCCGGAGAAGTTATCAGGCGCAATTTCGTTCCAGCTATAGTTACAATTTTTCAGGAAGTTTTCCAGCCAGTGAATCTCGTTACAGAGAGTTCGCAAAGCCTCGGCCGTTTGACAGTCTGCAGAGATTTCTATTCTACGCGGCGAAATTTGCAGGGTTTGGATAGAACGGTGCTTATTGACGTGAACGACTGTGGTCTCCGTGATGAAGTCAGCGCCGCTGTATTCTTCCATGAAAGGATGAAAACGGTCATTATCTAAGTCAAGGCCGTCGCCGATGATAAGAAGTGCGGCAATAAAACGTGGATGATACCAGTCGTGTGCATATCCGCCGTCTTTTTGCGGACATTTTTCCAAGAGCGTGAAATCAGAGTCACCATGTATCCTGGCACAAACAGCGGCCCGATAAAAAATACGCATAGGAATCTGCGTTAATTCAAAACCCGCCTGCAGTTTACTCGGACTGTCAATCCATTTCTTGATGCGTTGCTCCGAAATTTCTGCGTGAAGTTTTCGCTGCTGTTCGCCCAGAATAAGACTCATGGAATCGAAGACTTTCAGCTTTTTCTCATAAAGCTTTTTCATCCGAGCCTTTTCGTCGGGTTCTTTGCTGAAGTCATAATTGACCTCTTGAAGCTCAGCGGCCGCCTGCTGCAAAACGGAGTTGGGAGAATTGCGAAGTTCGTCAATTAACTCAGAAAATGAGGCACTTTGAATCATGTCCTGACGATCGGAATAGGTGATGACCATGCCGATGTCGTGCAGATAAACAGAGACCAAAATTACAAAACAATTCGTTGCAGATAATTTGCGGATTTCGGGTTCTCCTAGCAGACATTCAATGTTATGCAGGATGGCTTGACAATGTGTCTCGTTGTGCAGACTGTATGCAGGAAAAGAAGCCAATGTGTATTCCAGCATTTGTGAAAGCCAACGCTTGATTTGCTTCCACGAATACCACAGAATTTCATGGCGTTCTGTGGCCTGAGGGTGAGATGCATAAGCCCTCAGCTGACTTTCAATCGTCCAAGGAATATATACATCAGAATGTGAAGGATAAAAGGAATTTTCACGCTTAGAATCATTATCCATTTTAGACTTCCTTTTCATTGATGCTGAAAATGCTAATTGCGTATAATCATCTTTATTATAACATAAGAGAAGGTACGGTACAATCAATGAAAGTCACAAAAAAACAGTTGGATTATAGCGTTATCGACAATGAATTGTGCCGAGTGAACAGACAACACAAATTGTTTGCAGCAAAAAATTCTCTCCTTGCACCCCCACCGGACATACGCTAACAAATAGATTTCAGGTGTGTACAAATTGTCAAAAATGCCTTATAATAAAAGGAGATATGCTTATGGAATTTTTTAACAGTGCAGTGGACGTTCTGAAGACTCTGGTTGTGGCATTGGGTGCCGATCTGGGCGTGTGGGGTGCCGTGAATCTGATGGAAGGCTACGGCGGTGATAACCCCTCGGCCAAGAGTCAGGGCATGAAACAGTTGATGGCTGGTGGCGGCGTTGCTTTGATCGGCATCACTCTGGTGCCCCTGCTGAGCGGTCTGTTCGGTTAAGAACATTGGACGGCATTTGCCGTCCTTACATATAAAACACCTAATGGAGTGAGATCAAGATGCTTAGCATTTATTTTGGTGATATGCCACAGGCTATTTATAACACCCCCACATATTTTAATAACGTATATTTGGATTCATGGTTGGAAGACACCTTGGATCAGAAAATGATTAAGGCAGTCGATAAGGGAGAAGTCTGCGGTCCCAATGCAGTTGAAACCAAAGCACTTGGACTCATCCCGCCGACAAAACTTTCTGGCGGTGTAAAAACATTGATGCTTATCCATAATCTCCCGGATAAAATTTTCAATGCGTCCAACTGCGGCAATAACTGTGCCCGCTGGATTTTAGAAATTGCCAAAAAACAGGATGTCACCATCAATCTCCGGCATATTATGGACTTTGGTGATCGAAGGCTGAAGATTAAGGTGCTGAACAATGGTCAGATCGTGGATAATATGGGCGATCTGGCTGAAATCGCAGCACGGTATGTATAAGGCGGTGTCAAAATGAAAGGTATTCATGAAGTGATCGTCCAAAACAACCGTGTGCAGTATAAGTTCTCCGTCCGCCGTAATCTAACGATTCTTCGAGGTGATAGTGCTACAGGAAAATCTACACTGATCGATTTGATTGCTCAGTATGTCCGGGACGGAGAAAACAGTGGCGTTGTGCTTCGCTGCGATAAAACTTGTACTGTTCTGACTTCAGACTTATGGGAGATGCGCCTATCTACAATCAAAGACAGCATTATTTTCATTGATGAGGACAACTCGTTTGCCGCCACCCATGAGTTTGCCGAAAAAGCCAAAAGCAGTGACAACTATTATGTGATCGTCATGCGAGAAAGTCTGCCACAGCTCCCCTACAGTGTAGATGAGATCTATACGCTGAAGAACCGGACAAAGGGATATGGGCAGATTAAGCGGCTATACACATCTTTTCAGCACATCTATGAAAAAAGTTCCTACAGTACGGCTGAAAAGAGACCCGATTATGTAATCGTTGAAGATTCGCATTCTGGGTATCAGTTTTTCAAAAAGATATTTGAGGATCAGTCGATTCTCTGTATTTCTGCACAGGGAAAATCGAATATCTGTGCGGAAATTGAAAAAACACCCGTTGGTAGTACCATTTTGATCATTGCCGATGGTGCCGCATTTGGACCAGAGATGGAAAAAACGCTTGCGCAGCGGCGCAAGCGTAACATCGTTCTGTTTTTGCCAGAATCCTTTGAATGGATGATATTGTCTGCTGGTTTGCTTTCGGACAGCGATATCAATCGGATTCTTAAAAATCCTGCCGACTCTATTGAGAGCAGCCTGTATTTCAGCTGGGAGAGATTCTTCACCAGCCTTTTGACTGAAAAAACAAAAGACACTTACTTGCAATACAATAAACGCGAACTGAACCCGACCTATTTACAGGACAAAGAGAAACGTGCAATTTTGAAACTTCTGCCGGAACATCAGTAATTTGAACTCAGAACCAATACAATGCATTCATGCCGATTGCTTTCACTAAAAAGCAGTCGGCATTTTTGTTTTTCCCAGCACAGTTTTCTGTACAACTACAACTTTCTGCAGCTCGCAGTTTTATGGACGGTAGTATACAGACAACTGGATCATTATTTTTATTAACGAAAGGAAGGCATTCTATGGAATTTCTGACCCACATTATTTTTCTGCTCAATCTGCTCAAGACCCTGATTAACCATTTTTCCTGATGGGTGGTGGCTCTGAGTGGAAACAGTTCTCAAAGCGATTTCGGATTGGATCAAGTCGCTGCTGACAGCGGCGATTATGTCCAATCTCAGCGGCCTTTTTGATGATGTCAACACGCAGGTGGGCAGCATCGCGCAGCAGGTCGGCACCAAACCATCCAACTTTGAACCGAGAGTTTTTGCCATGATCGAGGCACTGTCCCGCAATGTAGTGCTGCCCATTGCAGGCGTGATTTTGACCTTCATTGCCTGTTATGAGCTGATTCAAATGATCACAGAGCATAACAACATGGCACAGTTTGAGCCGGCATTGATTCTGAAATGGATATTTAAGACTGCCGTTTCGGTCTGGATGATCTCGAACACGTTTGACATCATCATGGCCGTGTTCGATGTGACGCAGCAGGTCGTGGCAAATTCCAGCGGCATCATCAGCGGCAACACAAGGGTCAACGATATTGGCTTGTCGATGCTGGAAAGCAGTATGATGAGCATGGATGTCGGCCCGCTGTTCGGCCTGTTCCTGCAAAGTTTCCTGATCGGCATCACCATGCGCATCCTGTCCATTGTGATTTTTGTAATCGTGTACGGCAGAATGATCGAGATCTATATGATGGTCAGTCTGGCCCCGGTGCCCATGGCCACATGGGGCAACCACGAGCAATCTCATGTAGGGCAGAACTATTTGAAGTCCCTGTTTGCACTGGGCTTCCAAGGATTTCTGATCCTGATCTGCGTGGCCATCTATGCGGTATTGATCCAGAACATCGCCATTTCCGGCGATGCTATGCCGAAATCAAGGCTTTGTGTGCCGGTGACCCACGCATCCGGGAAAAGATGGACTTGGATGTGCAGGTGGCAAAATTGAAAGTTCTGCGCAGTGACTTCCAGAATCAGAAGTACCGTCTGGAGGACAAGCTGCTCAAAACATTCCCGGAAGAAATCCAGAAGCAGAAAAATCGCATTGTTGCTTTGCAGCAGGATTCGCAGGTTGCGGCCGCACATCCGCAGGACAAGGAAAACTTCTGCGGAATGACCATCAAGGGCATGGTGTACGATGACAAAAAGGCTGCGGGTGAACGGCTGCTGCTGGCTCTGCAGGAGATGCCCAATGCCGATATGATGCTGTTGGGCACCTACCGCGGTTTTGAACTGAACATCCGGTTCGACAGCTTCAAGAATGAGCATCTGGCCGTTCTTCGAGCAGAATTAAGCTACCCGGTGTCACTAGGTGATGATGCGCGCGGCAATATCACTCGTCTGGACAATGCCATCGACAATTTTGCTGACCGTATTGCAGACGCCGAAAATGCTCTGCAAAATCTTGAGCAGCAGAAACAGGCCGCAGAGGTCGAAGTGGCAAAACCCTTCGCACAGGAGAAGGAACTGGCCGAAAAGTCTGCCCGCCTTGCCGAACTGAATGCTCTACTGAATATCGACCGTGACCGCAGTTCCTCGCAGGATACCCCCGAAGAATCCGAGGAAGCCGAAGCACCTGCAACACGTCCGTCTGTGCTGGCTGCGCTGGAGGAAAAGGCCAATCAGCCAGAGCCTGTCAAACCGTTCCGCAGCTATTATGATAAGGATGGTGATGCACGATGAAAGAAAAGCGGGATGAAACCATCATCCTGCGCCTGACCAGAACAGAAAAGAACCGTATCTATGAAAAGATGTTCAGCATGGGCATCCGCAGCCTGAGTGCTTATATCCGCAAAATGGCATTGGATGGCTACTGCCTGAATCTCGACCTCCCGCAGCTGCGGCGCATGGCTTATCTGCTCCAGAATTGTAGCAACAACTTGAATCAGGTAGCAAAACGCGCCAACGAAAGTGGCAAAATCTATTCTGCCGACCTTGCCGATCTGCGCACCCGGCTGGATGAACTGATTGATATCGGCAAACAGATTCTTTCCAAGCTGGCAGAGCTATAAAAATTCCCGCAGTTGGAGGACTGCGGGTGTATTGTGCTAGTACCAAAGTATCGTAGAAAAACAATCTATGGAAAACTGAGAAAAGATATCGGTAAGATATTGAGAATGCTTTGTGATTATAAGCATGTAGAAATCATAGAAGCACACGCTATGCCAGACCATATTCACATGCTTTTATCCATATGACTGAAAATAAAAACCGTGTCTGCTGCCTGTACCGTGTTTCCACCGATAAGCAGGTGAATTTCAACTCGAACCATGAAGCAGACCTTCCCATGCAGCGCAAGGCGTGTCACAAATTTGCCGAAGCAAAGGGCTGGGTCATCGTCCATGAGGAACAGGAAGAGGGCGTGTCTGACCACAAAGTCCGTGCAGAAGCCCGTGACAAGCTGCAAATCATCAAGGATTATGCCCGAAAAGGCAAGTTTGACATTCTGCTGGTGTTCATGTTCGATCGAATCGGACGCATCGCAGATGAAACGCCGTTTGTTGT
>OBJG01001312.1_pt1 | contig 19634 bp, 19 predicted proteins | sample 1517941 | NCBI WGS metagenome assembly OBJG01 (sample SAMN04571712, study PRJEB22368) | human gut metagenome | biome: human gut; material: stool | host: Homo sapiens | place: Luxembourg | collected 2012-09-21
GTCTGACGGTTGCCGGAGGTAGAACTGCCGACGGGTTTTCGGCCGCGGGCAGCGGAAAATTGCCGAAGGGGAAAAGTTGCCGCCAGTGTCGTCTGACGGTTGCCGGAGGTAGAACTGCCGACGGGTTTTCGGCCGCGGGCAGCGGTCAAAAGCGGCATATAAAAAGGCACCGGTTGAGCTTCGGTGCCTTTTGTTTTGACGCTTGTCTTCAGAACAGATTAACCGCGCGGTTTGTTCATCGGATGACGCGGCCGGCGGTTGAAGCCGCCTTCGTGTCTGCCGGTTCCCGTTTGCCGTTCCGAACTGCCGTTTTCGAATCTGTCGTCGAATTTTTTGCGCGGGGCGGAGTTTTTGTCAAAACCGAATTTTCTGCCCGGTTTGCGCGGGGTTCCGGCCGGGTTTTCATTGTCGTCGAAACGCATTCTGCGGGAGCGCTCGAACTTCTCTCGGCCGTTGAACTTTCCTTCCCGTCCGCGGGGGTTTTCCGGTTTCGGGGTCCATTTTTTGCGGGTGAATTTGCTGTCCTTTTCCGTTTTGGCAATTTTCGGTTCTTTGACCTCAACCACCACGTTTTTCATCTTTTCGCGGGCTTTGAGCGCGCTGCGGCAGACGGAGAAGCCGAAAAAGCCGACGTTGCGGCCGAGGGTGTAGTAGTAATTGTGCGAATAGGCGATCAGTCCGGCTTTTTCCAGCCACAGTTTGCCGTCCTGGTCAAGATATTTGTCGTCGACGTTGACAGCGACAATTTCCGCCAGGAACATGTCGTGACTGCCGTAGTTGGTGACGCTGACCACTTTGCACTCGATTGAAACCGGGCTTTCCATAATCTGCGGGCAGGAAACCTGCGAGCAGGCGCCGGGCGTCAGATTCATTTCCTTGAATTTGTCGGTGTCGCGGCCGGATTTGACGCCACAGAAGTCGGCGGCGGTCACCAGCGGCAGGGTGGTCAGGTTGATCACGAATTCGCCGCTTTCCTTAATCAGCTCGTGCGAGTAGCGGGAAGGGCGGATCGAAACATAAGTCATTGCCGGGTCGCTGCTGACGATGCCGGTCCAGGCGGCGGTCATGACGTTGGGTTTTTCCATGCTCCCGCAGCTGACCATAACCGGCGGCAGAGGATATTCCATCGTTCCCGGTTTCCAAGTGATTTTTGCCATTGTAAAATTTTCCTGTCAGATAAAGTTGATATTGTTTTCCATAACTAAACCAAATAATAATAATGTGCAATTGCAAAGTGAACAGGGGGGCGTTTTATTTTTGCCGGCGGCGTTTCCCCTTTCCGGCTTTTTTGTCACAAAACTATAACAACCGGCGGTCGTTTTTCGTGCTATGGTATGTATTAATGGAACGGTTACGGAGAAAGACAATGTCGGTTACATTCAATAATGTTCAGGAGCTGGAGGAGTATTTCCGGTATCTGGAAGAAACGATCCACGACGACGAGCGCCGGCTGGTTCTCCGCGGCATTGCCATTGCCCGTAATCTTTATATTTTCAGCGAATACCGCAAGCGGCAGGCCAGGCTGCGCGCCGCCTGCCATAAGCCGTCCTGAGCTTTCTTCCTTTTTTGTCAAAAAAAACTTTCGTTTGTCTTTTTTTTCTGCTAAGCTGATAGCGTTTTAACAAAGTCAGAGGTTTGAACAATGAAGCGCATGAAAGAATATTTTACTTACGAGGAACCGTCGGCGTTCGTTTCCGTGTCCAATACGCCGCCGCGCCTTTTTCGTCAGGAACGGGACTGGACCTGCAGTGTTGCCTGCATCCGCACCCTGTTGTCGGGGCGGACCGCGGAGGTTCCTTCCGAAAACGAATTTATCGAAAAGTTCGGTCTTGTGCCCGGGCCTCATTATACGGACGAATTTCTGGCCAAGGGAATGCTGTCGCCGGCCAGAACCGTCAAAACGCACAAGAACTTTCGGCCGGAGGAGATCGGGCTGCCGCTTCTGGCAAAACTGCTGGCGGAAAAGTATTACATAATGGCGGAATGCATGTACAATTACGCCCATTGGGTCGTCGTGCTCGGTTATTTTGCCGTCCGCGATCCGGAAGACACCGAAGAACACCGGATTTTGCTTTATGATCCCTATTACGACCAGGTACGGCTGGTGATTGCCGACGAATTTCTGACCATGTGGTGCGATCCCGACGGGCATGTCAAAGAATTTGTGGCAATTCGCTGAACCATATGGTATAATTTGCAATAAAAAAAGTTTGGGGTATGAAAATGGCTGAGAAAAAAAGCAAACGTTCTCTTGAGGAACAGCAGAGAATAAAGCAGGTTCGGGCACAGCTCAACGCGCTGCGCGGCGTGTTGGCGGTGGGTGCGGCGGCGGTGGCTATGGAACTGGGCAACGGCAAGGTAATGGCGCAGCCGGATTTTGACCGCAAAGTCGAGCCGGTGACGCAAAATGCTCCGCAGCCGGCGCCTGACAATACGCCGACGGCCGAATGGCCGGGGCTGGGCGCGACGCCGCAGAGCATGCCCGAGGCTCCCGCTCCGGTTGTTGACGACCGGCCGGCGGGGATCAACATTCCGGCCGCCGAACCGCCGGCGCCGGAGATCAGGGTCGGAGAGGAAGAAGACGTTCCCTATGATTATGAGGATGCCAGAAAAACCTGTGATGACGAACATTACGACATTTGCAACGACCTGCTCGGAGAATGCGAGGATGCCGGCTACGGCAAGCAGGAGCTGGATTATGAAACCAAGCTTGATCTGGCGGTCGGCGCGACGGAAGTGGAAATGTCCAAACTGCTGGGAGAAGAAATGCTGCCGGCGCTGGACGGGGTGGTGCAGACGACTTCCGGCATGGAAAGCGTGCTGGCAAATTACGGCCGGGAAGATCAGAACGATCCGATTGTCCGGGCCAAAATCAACCGCGACGTCAAAAACGTCGACAAGTCGGCCAGAAAGGCCGCCGGAAAGGCGATGAAGAGCTATCGCAAAATGCTGAAGCTGGCGCAGGAAAGCGGGCGTATTCACAAACTTGCGGAAAAATACGCGAAAACCGGCGAAAAGGCGGATGAAAAGATGCTGGACAACAAGATCAAGGGCATGTATGAGTATGCTCAGGACTTTACCCGGAAATACGAGAAGGAAAACTTTGAAAAGTCCGGCAGGAACAATTCCGTTTCCTTGTCCGCCGCGCAGCAGAAGATGGTGAAAGATTCTCTGAGCCGCTGAGTTTCGGCAATCAAAAAAGTCCCCTTCCGGAGGGGGGTTTTTTATGCGGTTTAACTCAAAATTAAAAAACACCGCATATTCTCTCCAAGGATTTATTTTTGCGGGAAAAACGATGCATACCATTCATGCCCTGATTATTGACCTGACGCTGATTACCATTTATGCCGGCATTACCACGCTGATTTGCAAAAAGCTGAAGCAGCCGATTGTGCTGGGGTATGTGCTGGCCGGCATTTTCGCGGGGCCCTACTTTGACTTGCTGCCGACAGTCAGTGACCGGGAGAATCTGAGTTTGTGGGCGGATATCGGGGTGATTTTCCTGCTTTTCGGCCTGGGGCTGGAGTTCAGCTTCAAAAAAATGCTCAACGTCGGCAAGTCGGCAATGATCACGGCCAACGCCAACATTTTGTTTATGCTTTTTCTCGGATATTATACCGGTCTTTTGCTCGGCTGGTCGACGACGGACAGCTTTTTTCTCGGCTCAATGATTTCAATGTCTTCAACTACCATCATTATCAAGGCCTTTGACGATCTCAACATCAAAAAGCAGAAGTTTACCGATCTGGTGTTCGGCGTTTTGGTGATTGAGGACCTGGTCGGCATTTTGCTGCTGGTGCTGCTGCCGATGGTGGCGCTCGGGCAGAGCATCAACGGCGGCGAGCTTGCCCTGAGCACGTTCAAGCTGCTTTCCTTTCTGATTTTGTGTTTTGTCATCGGCATTTATATCGTGCCGACGGTTTTGAAAAAGCTGACTTCGTTTTTAAATGACGAAATGCTGCTTCTGATCACGGTCGGCATGTGTTTCGGCATGGTTTGGCTGGCGACGGCTTCGGGGTTTTCTTCTGCTCTCGGCGCCTTTCTGATGGGGTCGGTGCTTTCCGAAACCGGGTTGATTGTGCGAATCGAAAACGTGGTTCGGCCGCTGAAGGATTTTTTCGGCGCGGTCTTTTTCGTTTCGGTCGGGATGATGGTTGATCCGGCCATGTTTGTCACCTATGCCGGGCCGATTGCGGTCGTTACCCTGATCGTGGTTGTCGGCAAGGTCGTCTTTTCCTGTTTTGGGTTCGTTATTTCGGGGCAGTCCCTGCGCACTTCGACGGAATGCGCGTTTTCGCTGGCGCAGGTCGGCGAGTTTGCTTTCATCATTGCCGCTCTGGGCATGAGTCTCGGGGTGTTGGACGGACAGGTCTATCCGGTGATCGTGGCGGTTTCCGTCATCACGACTTTCCTTACCCCGGTGATGATCCGTTCGGCCGGGCCGGTTTACAGGCTGATCGAACGCAAACTTCCCGCTTCCTGGAGCCGCTACATCAACAAGGCTTCGGCAGCCCGGGCACCGAGCAGGTCGGAAGAGCGCCTGTGGAGCGTTTTGTTTAAAAATTATGCCGTGCGGATCATTTTGTTTTCGATCATATTGTTTGCGATTATCGGTTTTTGCACCCAATTCGTCCGTCCTTACGTACGGATGGCGCTGCCCGGTCTGACGGGGCGAATCGTTATGACGATGATTGCTTTTGTTCTGGTTTCCCCTTTTTTGAAGGCTTTGATCGGATGGGAAATCGTGCTGCCGTCGTTTATCCGTTCTTTTGCCGATTTTCTGCCTGCACGCCGGCGGCGGAAGTTTCTTGAAACCCGGGAAGAAGAATCGGCCGCTGCCGCGGAAGAACGCCCGGCGTCCCGTCCCCGGCCGGCGGAAGATAAAAGTTCGCTGATTGACAATCTGCTGGGGGAAAATGCCGAAAGCCTGAAAAGCTTTTTCGTTTCCAATGCGCAGGCGGCGAAAATCTATTATCAGCTTTGGCGGAGCAAAAAAGCCAACCGGCTGCCGCTGATCGTGCTGACCAGTTTTCGTTTGCTGGTCGTTGCCTTTTTCATCGTCACCGTCGTGCATCAGTTTCTGACGGAAAACCAGAAAGTGACGCTGATTTTGCTGGTCGCTTCGGTGGCGCTCATTTCGCGGTCGAAGTGGCTGCTCAGCCAATATCTGAAAATGGAAGCGCAGTTTCTTGACAACCTGAAAGGCAGCGCGCCGGAAAAAGACGACGACCCGTCCGAATAGTTACAGAATTGTGAATTTCGCCGCCGCCGGCGATTTCCCGCTTGGTATCGTGCCGGGCTTTCGGTATAATGAAACCGAAAGCGACATAAGCGGGGCAGAAGAAAAAATGCTGAAATTCAAAATAATGCTGGTGGTATTTATTGCTTTGGTATATTACGGCGTAACCTATTGCATGCTTAGTCCGGGCATTTGCAAATATTACGCCGACTATTATCTGCTGAGCGCGCGCAGTTTTTCAATCGACGAAGAGAGGGCTTTTCTCCACAAACCGATAACGGAAACGACAAATTATTTCCGTACATACCGCTTTAACGGCCAAAACCGTAATTTTAAGGTGCTGGGGTTTGTCCGGTTTGACGACCGCGGCATATGGAGCACGGGCAACACGGTGCGGATGTCGTTCAGGCTGCCGCAGGTTTATTCTTCCGTTTGGCTTGATTTTGAAATTGATCCCTATGTCAACAAGAAGAATGAAAACGTTTTTGCGGAAGTGTATCTTGACGACAGGAAAATCGACGAATGGAATTTTCAGTACGGGCGCAAGATGCCGAAGACCAGGATCAAGATTGCCCGAAAATATCTGAGCAGCGAATATCCGGTTAATCTGATTTTTAAAATTGACGGCGCCGTTTCGCCGAAAAGTCTCGGCTTCGGGCAGGAAAACCGCAAGTTCGGCCTGATTTTCAACAGTCTGAGGATAACTCCGGACGATTGATGCAGCTGCAAGGTTTCTTTCTTTATCGGGGGAGGCGGCGGGCATTGTCGTATGTCGGTCGGACAGGGTTAAGGAAAAATAAATCCGGATTAACTATTATTTGTGCAGACGTTTAACGGGAGGGCGAATGAAACATTGTTTGATTGTTTTGGTATGTCTGTTATTTCCTCTTTCTCTTATGTGCAAAGAAACGCGGGAAACCGGGCAAAATGCGGATAAACGGTACGAAGAGATTGTAAAATCCGTAAAAGACAACCCCGGGCAGGCTTTGGCAGATTTAAAAAAACTGGCGGACAAAAACCGCTTTGCCGCAATGGAATATCTGATACTGCTCAGCATTTACGAACCGCAAAAAGTAAATACTCCCGAATTTGAACAAATTGCCCGCCGGCTGCATACGGATGTGGTTGCGCAATATAAAAAGCTTGTTCCCGATTCCCCTTTTTACGGAATATATCAGGGGCAATACGAAGGGCTGATCAAAGACGATTATTTAAAATGCTACAAAGATTTGAGCTGTCTGATAGAAATCGGCGCTTTAAACTTTTCCAAATTTTTCAGCGTTTGGGGGGATGTGAGCGGCGATATGCTTTATGTTCCGTGGAAAATCGTGGTTCCCTGCCCGACGGCTCAAAAACTCCATTTAACGGCCGTTTTGGACAGCGCCGGCGGCGGACACGGCGCCGAAACGCTGGATATTTCCAACTGTGGCCAGTATCCGCAATACGATTTTCCCGATGATGTTGAAGAGTATCGGAATTATATTCAGCGGGAACTGGAATTGGATAATCCCGGTTCGATACGCTATGTGTATATGGCCGGAGATGTATATAAGAATATAGTCAGTCATTATGATCCCGATTGGAATTTTGAACGAAGTTATGGCGAGAAAGAATATTTGCAAGCCTTGCCGCTTGAAGCCTGGGCGATGGAATCATATCCCAATTACAAATATTTTTCAGAAGTTGTCAATCACGGTATCGGGTTTGACAAAGCGGTCGACAAGCTGACGCGGCATTATGTAAAAACTTTTAAGGTTGATGAAGGCAAAGCCCGGCAATATGCCCGTTATGTCATGATTCCCCGGGCGGCGGCAAGTTTTCCGGTAAACAGGGAAACCCTGCGCTATAAAATCCTTTCCGGAGTTCCCGCGGAAGAAATAAAAGCATGGATTGAGGACAAGAAATTAAAAGGGGAAGAATTTGCGGAACCGGAAACGCCTCATCAGGCAGATGAAATTTTAATGGTCAGCGTTCACCGTCCCGATGTTTTGAAAATGCTGATTGAAACCTGTCCGGATAATGAGGAAAAACTGAGCTGCTTCGGTCTGAACACGGATGTTGACGCCGGAAACGCTTTCGGCAAAACCGCTTTGATGTACGCGGCTCAATACGGGTTTGCGGAAAGCGTGAAAATTTTGCTTGAGGCCGGAGCGGATATAAACGCGCAAACGAATAAGGGATATTCGGAAGATGCGGGCTGCTGGGAGAACATTTGTCTTGTAAACGGCGAACGCACGGCCCTGATGTATGCCGTACAGGAAGGAAATCTGGAAATTGCAAAGTACCTGGCGGAAAAAGGCGCGGATATCAATCTGAAAGATTCCAAAGGCATGAGCGTTTACGATTATTTAAGTGGAAAAGCGCCTTATTTGGGTAATTTCAAATATTCGCCGACTTCTGTCGATTATGATTTTTCTCCTCCGGAAAAACATGAAAATAAAAACGTTACCCCCGAACAGGCGGATGATTTTATCGAATTCTTAAAAAACGTGTTCAAAAGTCCGGCAGCTTTGTCGGAATTTACCGTTTGAAAAACGCTGAAAACGGGGGGTTGCGGAGAACGCAACAAAAAAGCCGCCGAAAGCGGCGGTTTATAAGGTGGTGCGCTAGGCCGGAATCGAACCGGCACGGCCTTGCGGCCAACAGATTTTAAGTCTGCAGCGTCTACCAGTTCCGCCACAAGCGCAAAATCTATTCCCCTTATACAGATAAAAAGACAAAAATGCAACCGTAAACTTGCGGACCGGAAAATTTTTGCCTTTTCGTCTGGACTAATCCGATTAAAAACTTGTAACCGTGGAAAAAATGTGTTTTGTTAATCGGTAAGGCATGCGGCGGAAACAGCGTTTCGGCATGCCGGAAGCTTTTGAACGAAAAGAAAGGATAACTGATGAAAACTGTTGATATTTCCTGGCGCCGTTACGTTCTGCCCAACATTAACAAAGAGGGATGGAAGTTTTTCGGTATTTTTGCGGCAATAACAGCGTTATTGGCAATGATCTGGGAACCGCTCGGTGTTATCGGGCTTGTCTGCACCGTCTGGTGCTATTATTTTTTCCGCGATCCGGAACGGGTTACGCCGGAAATTAAGGACGTCGTGGTTTCTCCCGCCGACGGCATCGTACAGATGATTACCAAAGTGAAAGCTCCGGAAGAACTGGATATGGGGGGCGAAGAATTTACCCGCGTCAGCGTGTTTATGAGCGTGTTTAATGTACATGTCAACCGGGCGCCGGCCGAAGGTACTATAACCAAGGCCGTTTACGTGCCGGGCAAGTTTTTGAACGCGACGCTTGACAAGGCCAGCAAGGACAACGAGCGCCAGCTGCTGGCGATGAAGACGGCCTCCGGCAAAGAAATCGTTTTTGTTCAGATTGCGGGGCTGATTGCCCGCCGTATTCTGTGTTTTGCCAAACCCGGAGACAAATACAAGGCCGGCGAGCGTTTCGGTCTGATCCGTTTCGGTTCGCGGCTGGACGTTTATCTGCCGGCAGGCGTTGAACCGCAGGTCTGCGTCGGACAAATTATGACCGCCGGCGAAACCGTGATCGCCAATCTTTCGTCGTCTGCCGCCGCGGTTAAGGGAGTGATCAGATAATGGAAAAACTCAACAACAATCTGCTGCAGCAGAAACTGACTTCGCTGCCTTTTCGCAAAATCGCCCCCAATATTGTCACCACGCTGGCTTTGTGCGCCGGCGTCACTTCCATGCGTTATGCGATTATGGGACTGTGGGGAAAAGCCATCGTCTGCATTTTTCTGGCTGCCCTTTTTGACATGCTGGACGGTCGCGTGGCGCGCATGCTCAAAGGATCGACCAAATTCGGCGCCGAACTGGATTCGCTTTCCGACTTCGTCAGTTTCGGGGTGGCGCCGGCCATTTTGATGTATCAGTGGACGTTGTCCAGCTTTCCGAAATTCGGCTGGTTTTTCTGTCTGCTGTTTGCCATCTGCATGGCGATGCGTCTGGCGCGTTTCAACACCATGCTGGAAGATGAGCCGCAACCGGTTTACTGGCAGAACTTTTTTGTCGGCGTGCCGGCTCCGGCTGCGGCGGCGCTCGGAATTTTGCCGATTATGCTGAGCTTTGAGTTTCCCGAAGCGACCTTTCTGCGCAGCGACTGGTTCTGCTGCGTGGTGATGTGCGTGGTGGCAATGCTGATGGTCAGCCGGATTCCGACGGTTTCGACCAAGCATATGAAAGTGCCCACTTATCTGGTGGTGCCGCTGATTATCGTGGTGGTTTTGTTTGCCACCATGATCATCAGTTCGCCGTGGCTGGTCTTGAGCGTTTCGACCGGGCTTTATGCCCTGAGCATTCCCGTCGGCGTGCTGTTTTTCCTTAAGGCCAAGAGGAAGGCCGAGCGGCGCATTTAGCCGAAAATCCGAAAGGAAAGCCCCGTGCCAGAGCGGGGCTTTCGCTTTTTCGTTTTTCGGGGTTGGAAAAAGTGGGGAAAAAAGAGTTTTTCCGAAACTTGACAAAAAACGGCAAAAGGGGTACAAAGAAAACATATAAACCTATTAACAAATTATCATATGGAAAAAAGAAAGTTTAAGCTTCGTTACCTTTACGAAGGCGGAGCAACGATGGAAGACTTTTATGATGTTCCGGTAACGGGCATTATGTTGGAAAACGGTTCCCGGATCAGCGTGCATTACGGCAGTACGGCAAACAATCGGGCAGCGGATGCGGAGGAAGCAAACCGGACGGCGGAGGAAAACGGCCTAATGCTGATTGAGCCGCGGGATTTTGCCCTGATCGTATGCCGGCAAAAGGAAATCCGCGGCATGCTTGAAAAATGTAAGGCGCCGTTGGTGCTGGCGCATGATTACGTATGGACGCGGGACGCGGAGAGCGGCGAAACGGCGGCATATTCCCTGATCGACGGCAGCAAGCGCGAAGAGGCCGGGCCGGCAGCGGTGGTGCTGAAATACAGATAACCCTTTTCCGTATTTTTATTTGAAGGCGAAGCGGATTTTTCCGCTTCGCCTTTTTTGGTCGGCGATCGGAAAGTTGGGTTTGTCGCCGAAAAACGAAAATTTCCCGAGACCGGACGACTGTCTTTAAAAACTGATAACTGTTCTTAAAATCAAACATTTTCAACGGGTTAGCTTGAAAAATGTGTTGATCGTGCCGAAAAAAACGTTTATAATCAAAACGTTATTAACCTTATTCATTAATTATTAATCATATAAAAACATGGAAAAGAATTTATCGGCTTATTTGTTTGTCCGTCAGGGAAAATTGCAAAAATCCCCGGCCGGCGAACGTGATTTGAACAGAGGAGAATTGGCTGCCGTCAAAGCGTTTTTTGAAGCCGGCCGCCAGTCCGAACTGTATACGCTGTTGCAGCGTCTGCTCTGCCGGATGCGCCGTTTTCGCGAGCTTCGACGGCATGACTATGCGATTGAACCGGCAGATTGTGTGGAAGACCTTTGCGCACAGGCGCCGGTTATGGCTTCCGCTCTGGCGGATCGTCCTGACGAAAGCGCGGCGGAAATTGAATTGCGGCACTTGTTTCTGCCGCCGGAACATCAACGGCAGATTATGTTTTCCGGCAGCCGCATATTGATCCGGACGCTGGTTTGGTGGGGGCGGAGAATCCTCGGAATCTGGCAGGATGTATTCGGTTGCAAGCCGGATGTTTTTGCTGCGGAACTGGAATGCAGGCTGTAAAAAAATGCCTGAAGGAAAAGACGTGCTTTCGGCACGTCTTTTTTGATTGTAAAAAGCTTATCGGACAGAGAGAAAGAGCGTCGAAAAGGCCGCCGGAGCGAGAAAAGCAGCGGTTGAGAGGCTGCGGTAGTGACTTCGGAAGAATAAGGACGCGGCAGGAGAGAAACAGACGGGAGAGAGGCAAGGTAAGCGGCCGGCGGGTACGGAGAGAGGAAAGTTATCGGAAAGGGGAGGCGGGTGAGGAAAACGGCAGTATAGGTCGGGCGGCGGGAACTGAGGGAGAAGGGGGCTGACTGAGGAATAGACGGGAGGCAGGCAGGACACGGCGGGAGAGAAACAGCCGGGGAACAGGCAGGGAGAGGCGGTCGCAAGGAGAAAGAGAGGGAAGAAGCGGGTTGGGGCAGGTTGGAGGACACGGCGGGAGAAGAAGCGGGCTGGGGCAGCCGGCCGGCGGGCGCGGGAAACGCAAAATTGGGCGAGGCGGGTCGGAGGCCGCGGCGGATATATAGGCCGAAGTGGGGAAAGCGGTGGTTGAGAGGCGGCGGCAGTGACTTCGGAAGAATAAGGACGCAGCAGGAGAGAAACAGACGGGAGAGGCGGTCGCAAGGAGAAAGAGAGGGAAGAAGCGGGTTGGTGCAGGTTGGAGGACACGGCGGGGTGATATAGGCCGGCGGGGAGAAGAAGCGGGTTGGGGTAGCCGGCTGTCGGCAGGTTGTGGAATTGACTGCCGATTTCGGTTGATTTCTGAAAATTTTTGTCTATACTGAAAGCAACGAATCGATTATTAACTTCAAATATTATCAGGTATGAAAACAAAATTTCAGTTTTTGTTTGTTTACGACGACAATTCGGAAAGTGCCGAATTGATCGCGGGGAAAAAAGTGAAAGCAATTCGGATTTCCGAGAATTGTCTGTTGTCGACGGAGTATTTCGGAACCACTGGCTACACTTCGTATGATGCTTTCGAGTTTGCCTGTCTGCACGGTGTTTCCCTGCTGACGCCCAAGGAAGCCAAAATCGTCCAAAGCCGCCTGAGCGGAGTGCGGATGATGTTGAAAAAATGCGGCAGTCATGTTCAAATCGACCACAAATGTCTGATCTGGACGGCTGACGAAGGGGACGGCAACTACAAGAACATGGAAGCGGTATCGCTTTCCGACGGCAAATGCAAAATGCTCGGCTGCGAGGAATGGGACACTTCCGGCGGCTTGCTTTGCAAACTGCGCGCCTGATTGTTTTCAGGCTTAAATGGAAAAAAGATCCGGTTTTGCCGGATCTTTTTTTTGTAACGAGAAAACCCTGCGCGTGATTATAAAGAGCTTGCGGCTTTATTCCGTTTCGCTCTTTGTCGTTTTCTGTTTTTCTTTTTCCCGTTTTTTTCCTCTTTTCCGCTTCTCTTTTCTTTCTTTTTGTTCTTCTTATTTCCGTTATTTCCATCTTTTCCGTTTTGTCCTTCCCCATTTTTCCGTTTCCCTTTTCTTTCTTTTTGTTCTTCTTGTTTCCGTTATTTCCATCTTTCCCGTTTTGCCCTTCCCCATTTTTCCGCTTCTCTTTTCTTTCTTTTTGTTCTTCTTATTTCCGTTATTTCCATCTTTTCCGTTTTGCCCTTCCCATTTTTCCGCTTCTCTTTTCTTTCTTTCTGTTCTTCTTATTTCCGTTATTTCCATCTTTTCCGTTTTTCCTCTTCCCTTTTCCGTTTTTTTCTTTGCTTTTTCCTCTTTTCCACTTTCTTCGTTGCTTCTCCCCCTTTTCTCCCTTTTTTCTTTTCTTCCTTTTTCTCTTTCTCTTGTATTTTTTTACGCCTTGTTCTTAGCGTATGAAAAAATCCTTTGTCGGAACAAAAGCGACGGTCCGGCAACTGTCTGATAAAAAGCAACGGTGTTTTTTTATGAACATGCATATAATAACGCACACAATATGGAACCGGAAAATACCATGTTGTCTTTGCGCCGAAATATCGCCGGAAAGCGTTTTACGGAGGCAGACAAACAGGTTCAATACTGAAGGAATTGTACAGACAAAAAGAAATACCGGTAATGGAGGCAGAGGTCTGTTCGGACCGTATTCATATGTTGCCGGAGATACCTCCCGAATATTCCGCAAGTTCATTCTGGGGCTGTCTGAAAGGTAAAAGCGGTTATGAACGATGGGAAAATGCGAAATTTCGATATGGCAACCGGGAATTCTGGCGCAAAGGATACTTGTTGATACGACCGGAAAGAATACCCAAAAGACAGCCGGGCATATACGGAAGAAATTAAAAGAAGACGGGAAGGCTGGTCGGCAGATTATGGACTTTGTGCCGTTTATGGCGAGTCAGACAATCTGCGTTTGGTTGAAATCTGATACGTCATTTGGGTGCGGCTGAGCCTTCTTAGGCCTGTGTGAAGAACCCCCGGCCGAGCCGGGGCCGATTGTCGGAATCACGCCGTATTATGTCAGCGGGAATAGGCAAATGTCGGTTTTGTAACGGATCGGTTGGCCGGGAGACATCTGTGAGGATCTTTCCGGACGGTTCGTATTTTTTTTGGGGAAAAAAGCCTTTTATCCGCGGCGGCGTTTGCCGCTTGGACTTCGGGAGAACGGGTAAAACGTCGTTTGCCGGCTGCCCGCTAATGATAGAAATAAAGAAAACGTGCAATAAACGGTTGCATTTTGGCGGCGGACGTGTTATAAAAATACCGTCGCTGTTTTCAGCGGCGTTATTATTAAAGCCAAGGGGAATCGAATCCTCTAAGGAAACATTGCCAAGTGTTTGTGGCGAAAGTTGGTGCTCTTCTGCAAGGAGGAGTGCCACGAATAAGGCATGCCAAATAAGTGGCTGCACCCTTAGTGTATTCGAAACTCCTCCACCTTAAAGCATTTTGCCAAGGTGGAGTTTTTTTTGTAATACCGGTTGTCGGTGCGCCCGCAGACTGGCCAAATAAGTGGCTGCACCCCAACGTGTATTCGAAGCTCCTCCGCCTTGCCGGAAGCGGTATTTTTTTTAATCAAAAACACCGCGTTTTTTAAGGGGAAATTAACCAAAACCGATTTATGCTTAACTTGGTTTTTTAAGCATAAACCGTTTATTATTATAAAACTGTCGGGAGTTCCATCCCACATAGTGTGATAACAATGGTCATACAGACCCGTTGTGTTTCTTTTCCTCGAAAGCAGGGAAGGAGTACAACGAACTAAGCTTCATTGGACTCGCAAGAGCTTCTTTTGAGGACGAATAAGTGTTGCTGACTATGTAGTATGGAAAACTCCTTCCTTCTTTCGGGGACCCGAAAGGAGGAGATTTTTTTTCCATTCATTTTTATCAGGAAACAGAGTTATGCTTAAATCTCCCCAAAAATCTTCCGCCAAAACCGTCAAATCCATAAAAGCTTCGCGCGGCCGGCTGGCCGACGGACAGCCCAACCCGGTTGACGTTCATGTCGGTATGCGTCTTTTGCTCCGCCGAAAACAGTTGAATTACAGTCAGGGACGGGTGGCCGGCATGCTGGGGCTGACTTTTCAGCAGATACAGAAATATGAGCGCGGCGCCACCCGGATCGGCGCTTCCCGGTTGTGGGACTTTTCCCGCATTCTCAGGGTGCCGGTCGAATATTTCTTTCAGGGCATGGATGAAGACGCGATCAATCATTCGCCGCTGATGAATTTTCATACCGTTGAGGAAGTGCAGAAAATGGCGGGAAGTTTTTTCCCGGCGGTTGATCCGATGCTGAGCAATGAAAACATCCGTCTGATCAATGCCGTAGACAATCCGAAAATTGCCAGACTGGCCTGTGAGCTGATCAACGAAATAAAACAAAGCTGCCGTTACGGGCAGACGGAGGAAGAGGCTGCCGGCCGGAAAAAGGAACGCGGACAAGGTGCGGCCAAAGGCGCAGAGAAGGTTTGCCGCGGTTCATAACGGCGGCGGCAAAGACGGAACGCCGCGGCGCAAGACCCCGGCAGGGCGGAAACAACGATTTTTGCCCATGGTAAGCGTTCGGCGGCGGTTTAAAGCCTTGCTGGGTGCCGTCCGCTTTCTTGCGCCGGTTATTGTTTGCGGGGCAACGATCGGTTTTGTGTTTAAAACCGATAAAACAGGCTGATTTTGAGGCAGAGTTTGTGAAGTTGTGTTTTGTTACAAAAAGAAAGGAACTGTGCCTGATTAACAAAAAAACTTAACCGCTCGGCAAAAGGCCGGGGACGGCTGAACTTTTCCTGACTGTTGGCGGAGGAGCAAAACGATGACGGATGATAAGCAGACAAAAACCGAAAAAATCCGGGGCGTTTTGCTTGAAGATTTTATAATTTTTGCGTCTATGTTTTAATGGTGCATTGGTACCTGCGGAACATTGGGAGGATACCTTTTTTTTTGTGTTTCGTTTTGGCATGTGAGAGGCGTGTGCCCGCATCGGCCGGCAAGGTTTTAGAAAAAAATTGACTTTTGTCCAAAATAGTGACAAAGTACATGGTATGTGAAACAATTATTAAGCTTAATTATATGGAAAAAATTTTATTATCCTGTCCGTTGCTTTATCTTAACGGCACGGTGACCAACGAATTGCTGAAAGGCGAAAAAGTTATTGCCATCGTGGTTGAAAATACGCTGATGAGTTTGAAAAATCAAATTCGCATGTCGTATCGCGGAGCAGAACGGGAATGTGAAAATCTGACTTTTGCCGACGGACACTACGGTTATCTTTCTTTGAAAAAAGAGTTTGAACTGTGGGTGTCGCATCGGGAGGAAATCAACCGGACCGTGGAAGTTTTGCGCGAAAACGGCGTCAATGCCGATTTTCTGCTGGCGGGCACGGTTTACTGGACGGCGGGCGGCGACAAGTTTTATGCGCCTGTCGTTAACGCTTCTTCCGGCTATACGCTGGTGCAGGACAAAGGAAGTTCTTATGTTTCGCGGGCAGCGGTCGGCAAATAAACGAAATCACTTTTAAATGTTTTGCTTATGGATATTATTGAATTTGAAAAAGCTTACGCGGAACTCATTGCCCGGGGCATTGATCCGTCGGAATTCGGCCGTTGGCTGATATCGTTTGACGAAAGGCATCCCTATGCGCCGGCGGTTTCCCCGCTGCGGCCGCTGCCGGAATTCGTTTATGTTTACGAAGGTTTTGAAGACAAACGGTTTTACCGCGACGTCGAGCTTTCCGGGATCAGGATTGCAGACGGGCTGACGCTCAGTACCAACATGCAGTTGTGCGGCTGCGATGCTCTTTGTGCCGCGGAATATGCGCGCGAATGCGGAGAGCTGCTGCCGGCGTACGACGAGTTGATGCTGACGGTTTCGCTGCTGCCGAAGCTTAATGCCGTGCTGCAAGCCGGCGGCCTGTCACCGGTTCCGGTAACGCGGCCGTTCTGGTGCCGGCAGGGCGACAGCTTTGAACTTATCGGTTTGTGCAACGGCAAACCCTGGCGCGAATCGCCGGGAAACGGCGGCGTATTGCTGAAGTTTCCTTAAAACGGACGCGGCAGACAGAAATTTTAAAGAAAAGCGTGTCGGAGCAATCCGGCCGCTTTTTTTGTTTTTCGGGCGTTGACAAGGGCCAAGAAAAAATCCCGCATCGTTTGATGCGGGATTTTTGCATTAACCCTTAAAAAAATTACTTTTTCAGGATGGATTTGCCGGCGAACAGGGCAACGTCGCCCAGTTCTTCTTCAATACGAATCAGCTGATTGTATTTGGCCATGCGGTCGGTTCTCGACATGGAGCCGGTTTTGATCTGGCCGCAGTTGGTGGCAACCGCAATGTCGGCAATGGTGGTGTCTTCGGTTTCGCCCGAGCGGTGGGACAAAACGGCGGTGTATTTGTTGCGCTGGGCAAGGTCAACCGCTTTCAGGGTTTCGCTCAGCGAGCCGATCTGGTTGACTTTGACCAGAATCGAGTTGGCAACGCCTTTTTCAATACCCATGGCCAGACGTTTCGGGTTGGTAACGAAGAGGTCGTCGCCAACCAGCTGAACTTTGTCGCCGATGGCGTCGGTCAGCATTTTCCAGCCTTCCCAGTCATCTTCGGCCATGCCGTCTTCAATTGAGAAAATCGGGAATTTTTCGCACAGGCCTTTGTAGAATTCAACCATTTCGGCGCTGGTGTAGGATTTGCCTTCGCCGGTCATTTCATATTTGCCGTCTTTGTAGAATTCGGAAGAAGCGGCGTCAATCGCCAGAACGACGTCTTCGCCCGGTTTGTAGCCGGCGTCTTTGATCGAATCGACGATGAAGGTAAGAGCTTCTTCGGCCGATTTCAGATTGGGAGCAAAACCGCCTTCGTCACCGACGTTGGTGTTGTGGCCGGCTGCTTTCAGGTTCTTTTTCAAAGTGTGGAAAATTTCCGCGCCCCAGCGGATCGCTTCCTTGACCGAATCCGCGCCGACCGGCATAATCATGAATTCCTGAATGTCGATCGGGTTGTCGGCATGCTGGCCGCCGTTGACGATGTTCATCATCGGAACCGGCAGAGTGCGGGCCATGGTGCCGCCGAGGTAACGGTAGAGCGGAAGCCCGGCTTCTTCGGCCTGAGCCTTGGCAACGGCGAGGGATACCGCCAAAATGGCGTTGGCGCCGAGTTTGCCTTTGTTTTCGGTGCCGTCGAGGTCGATCATGGTCTGGTCGATTTCGATCTGGTCTTCGGCATCCAGGCCGGCCAGGGCGTCGTAAATTTTGTCGTTGACGTTTTCAACCGCTTTCAGAACGCCTTTTCCGCCGTAGCGTTTTTTGTTGCCGTCACGGAGCTCTACGGCTTCATGCACGCCGGTCGACGCGCCGGAAGGAACCGCCGCGCGGCCGAAAGCGCCGCTTTGCAGGACAACTTCCGCTTCAACCGTCGGATTGCCGCGGGAGTCAAGAATCTCGCGGGCATGAATATCAACAATTGCACTCATTTTTTTCTCCTAAATTAAATTATCAAAACTGCCTTTAACTTTGACTATTTTCGTTTGTTTGTCAAGTGTGTGCATGAAGTCGTTGCAGAATTCTTAAAAAATAATTGCAAAAGCGGGGCGCTCGGGTAATACTTAAAAACAAGGTTATCAACAGGGAGGTTCTGATGTTTTCGGAAAAATGGCATTACCGCTTTATGGAAGTGGCGAGGCTGATCGCCACCTGGTCGAAGGACCCCAACACCAAAACCGGCGCGATCGTGGTCGGGCCGGACCGGGAAATCCGCGCCACCGGTTATAACGGACTGGTGCGCGGCGTCAACGACGACATTCCGGAACGGATGGAGCGCCCGACCAAATACGATTTTTTCGAACACGCGGAAAGAAACGCGGTTTACAACGCGTGTCTGACCGGCACTTCCCTTAAAGGCTGCGTTCTTTATGCCACCCATCCGCCCTGCACCGACTGTGCGCGGGCGATCATCCAGGCCGGGATCAAGATGGTGGTGACCAACCGGCTGCCGGAAGATCCGAACGCGCCGGCCGGCGGCTGGCGTGACAAGCTGGTCTATTCCGAGCAGATGTTTAAGGAAGCCGGGGTCGAATATAAGATTCTTGACTAAAAAACCGCGCGGCTCCTCTTTAAATGTAAATCCGACTGATTATATGATGCTAAATTGACGCTGTCTTAAAGTTTTACCTCCGCGGCAGTTGCCGTGCGGGTCGAAGATGGCGAATCTATACAGTTGGAGAAAGTTGTATGAAAGTTTTAATCGCAGACGAACATGCGTTGTTCCGGGACGGTCTGGGGCTGCTGATCGAGCAGCTGGACGGGTCGGCGACGATACTGCAGGCTTCAAATTTTGCCCAGGCGCTGAAAATTCTTGACACCGAGCACAAGTTCGACCTGATCATTATAGACCTTGACATGCAGGATATGGTTTGGGAAAAGGGGTTTGACGCCATCCGCGCCAAAGCCGGAGACGCCAGGCTGGTGGTCATTTCCGCTTCCGAAAACGTGCATAACATCAGGGAAAGTCTGGAAAAAGGCGCCAGCGGCTATATTACCAAGCGGGCGGAAACCAAAATATTAAGCAACGCGCTGAAACTGATTTTGGACGGCGGCACCTATATTCCGCCGGTGATGCTCGGCAAAAATCTGGACGATACGCCGGCCAAAGGCAAGGGCAAGATGCTGACCAACCGGCAGTCGCAGGTGCTGGGGCTGGTTGCTAAAGGTATGTCAAACAAGCAGATCGCTTATGAAATGGGCGTGTCTGAGGCAACCGTCAAGCTGCATATCAACGCCCTTTTGCGCGCGATCGGCGCAACCAATCGTACTCAGGCGGTGATCATCGCGCAGAAAATGGGGCTGATCTGATTTTTGCGGATAAATTCCGGATGTTTTTTTTATACTTTTCGCGCCGGCCTTCGGGTCGGTTTTTTGTTTGTGCGAAAAAGCCGTCCGATGTTTGCCGCAGCGGTTTTCTTATCTACCTTCGGTTTGTTTTTCAACTGAAGTTTTACCGTTATTCGGGAATAAACGCGTTTTTTTGAAAATAACGCGTTTGACGGTCACAACGGGCACTTTCTAACTTATTGATAAAAATAAGTTTTTTGTTTCGTCCCGAAGAAGAGTGCGGTGTTTCCGGACACTTATGTGTTTTTTTCTATTCTATTGATTTTGCGTATTGTTTTTCGTTTTTGGACTGTTGCGAAAAAAGGTACGTTAAATTGCAGCGAAAATCAAGCCCAAAAATCAAAGGGAAATCTATAAAAGTATCTATAACGAAATAACGTACAATACTTTACAGCACCTGTAGTAATCAGTCTTGATAAAAGGGGAAAA
>OBJG01001314.1_pt1 | contig 19605 bp, 20 predicted proteins | sample 1517941 | NCBI WGS metagenome assembly OBJG01 (sample SAMN04571712, study PRJEB22368) | human gut metagenome | biome: human gut; material: stool | host: Homo sapiens | place: Luxembourg | collected 2012-09-21
AATTAAAGAGATATCGGTTTAGAGATTTTTATTTAATGATCTTAAAGGATCTAGTTTATGAATAAGATCTTTCATTATGGGATTATTCTTTTTATTATTGTTGGTTTGATTTTTAATAAACAAGAAGCCATGTTAAAAGCTCTTTTACAAACACCTTTTGATGTCTTTGAGCTTTGTAAAACACTTATTTTAAGTATTTGTTTATGGAATGGTTTATTAAAAATCATTCAGGCTTCAAATATGGTGAATCATTTAAATTTTCTATTTAAACCACTATTACGTTGGATCTATGGACAATGTATTCAAGATGAACAAATCTATCAAGCACTATCTTCAAATTTGATTGCTAATCTATTAGGACTTGGAACACTTGCTACAATGAGTGGTTTACAAGCAATTTCTAAATTAAAAGAAAAGAATTATCCTCTTCAAATAAAAATACTCGTAGTAATCAATACGGCAGGCTTTTCTATTTTACCAACTACCATGATGACAATTAGACAAAATTATCATAGTCAAAATATTTTAGCTTTTTATCCTTATAGTTTATTTATTGGTTTTTCAATTACAATTATAGGAATTGTTATTATTAAGGTGATTGAACATGTCTAATTTAATTCTACTTATTATTTTATGGAGTTTTTTAGAATGTGTTTATAAAAAAATACCTATTTATGAAGAATTTATTACAGGAGTCAAAGAAGGAATGCATTATTTAATGATTCTTTTTCCTTCTTTAATGCTTCTTACTTTATGGGTCAATCTTTTTTTAAGTAGTGGTTTTATCTCTTTAATAGGTACTTTCTTTATTCGATTTTTTTCAATTCCCCTTGATTTATTATTAATGGCTTTTACAAGACCAATAAGTAGTCAAACTTCTCTTATTATTTTAAAAAGAATTTATGATCATTATGGAATAGATCATCTTTATAGTTTAATGGGATCAATTTTACAAACTGGAAGTGATACAACTTTATATGTTGTTTCTTTATATTATGGAAGTATTCATTTAAAGAAGTATAGCTATACATTATGGTTAGGCTTTTTCTTAGATTTTCTTTCATTTGTTTTTATGCTTTGTTTTTATTATTTAGGAATGATTTCGTAAGTTTTTAATATATTGGAATAAAAGGAGTTATGATAATGGAAACGAAACAAATTCTTAAAGATATTGGTAAAAGATGTCAAGGTGATATTTATTTAGGAATTGTTGGACCTGTAAGAAGTGGAAAGTCGACTTTTATTAAAAGATTTATGGAAATGGCGGTTATTCCTTATATTGAAGATCCTGATGTAAAGATAAGAACGATCGATGAACTTCCACAATCAGGAAAAGGCAAAATGATTATGACTGTAGAACCTAAGTTTATACCGAATCAAGCCGTTAAGATAGATTTACAAGATGATTTTAAAATCAATGTACGTTTAGTTGATTGTGTAGGATATGTGATTGAAGGGGCAAGTGGTTATCAAGATGACAGTGGGATACGTCTTGTTAAAACACCATGGTATAATGAAAGTATACCTTTTGATCAAGCAGCTAAAATTGGAACAAAAAAGGTTATTCAAGATCATTCAACGATTGGAATCGTTGTTACTAGTGATGGTAGTTTTCTAGATATTGATGAACAAAGTTATCACAGTGCAACAAAAGAAATCATTCAAGAGTTGCAAGATATAGGGAAACCATTTATTGTGATTGTCAATAGTAAAGATCCTTCAAGTTCAAAGTGTCAAAATGTTGTTGAAAGTTATCAAAAAGAATACGATGTACCAATCATTGCTATTGATACAACCAACATGTTAGAAACTCAAATCGTGCATCTTTTACAAGAAGCACTTAATGAATTTGGAATTCATGAAGTGAAAATTGAAGTTCCACGTTATATTGCAATGTTAAATCAAAAACATTGGTTAAAACAAACATTAGATGAAGCACTAAAAAATTCATTAGTAGAAATCAAAAAAATAAAAGATGTCAAACATCTTACAGAAGGTATTGAATCGTATGACTTTGTTAAAAGAGCTTATTTAAAAAGTGTCGATACATCTCATTCTTCAGCGACGATTCGCATTGAAGAAAGAAATGGTTTATATGATGAATTACTAACAAATATTGTTGGTTATGAAGTAGATCGTTCTTCTATTCTTGCCTTGTTACAAGAATTGATGACTATCAAGGATGAATATGATGGTATTTCGAATGCCCTTAGTATGGTAAGACAAACAGGTTATGGTTATGCGATTCCTCGTTTAGAAGAAATAGAATTATCAAAACCAGAAATTATTAAACAAGGTTCTAGATATGGAATGAAGTTAAAAAGTAAAGCAGCAACCACTTATATGATTAAAATTGATATTGAAAGTACATTTGAACCAATTATTGGTTCAAAGCAACAAGCGGAAAGCTTTATTGATTATTTAAATCATAATGGAAATGATAAGGAAGCTATTTTTTCATGTGATGTTTTTGGCAGAAAATTAGGTGATTTAATAGAAGAAGGGATGTATTATAAATTGAATATGATTCCAGAAAATGCAAGTTTAAAAATACATGATATATTGTCAAAAATTGTAAATAAAGGTAAATCAAATGTGATAGCAATTGTTTTATAATTTTTTAAAAAAGTTCTTTAAAAATCTCTTGAAACAACATTTTTTAGATGCTATACTAACCTAGTATTTTTATTATTGCGGGGTGTGAAAATGAATAAGAAAGAATTAGTTGAATCAGTTTCAATAGAACGTAATTTAACAAAAAAAGAAGCAGAACTACTTGTAGATACTGTGTTTAATACGATTACTAGAAGCGTTGTTGAAGGAGATAAGGTACTTATTTCTGGATTTGGTACTTTTAAAGTCAATGATCGTAAAGCTAGAAAAGGAATTTCTCCTAAAACTCAAGAAGAAATGATTATTCCTGCTAGTAAAACAGTGACATTTAAACCTAGTAACAGATTAAAAGATGCTATGAATTAAGCATCTTTTTCATTTTCTGTTCATAATAGAAGTGTAAACTATAAATCGAGGTGAATAAAATGTTTAATTATTACTATTATACAAATTCTTATTATATGTTAGGGAATATACTTGTTCTAGTTGGTGTTGCTTTGATGGCACTTGCACAAATGAAAGTTTCAAGTGCTTATAATAAATATTCAAAGGTTCAAAATAGCAGACATTTAACGGGCTATGATGTGGCGCGAGAAATTCTTGATCAACATGGTTTGTCTTCTGTTCAAATCTTTGAAGTTCAAGGACGTTTAAGTGATCACTATAATCCAAGTAACCAAACATTACATCTATCTCGTGATATTTATCATGGGACAAGTATTGCTTCACTTGCGGTAGCTGCTCACGAATGTGGACATGCACTTCAACATCAAGAAGGTTATAGACCATTGACATTTAGAAATGCTATCGTTCCTGTATGTAACTTTTCTTATAATTTAGGATGGGTTGCCATTATGATTGGTCTTTTTATGGGAAGAACATCTATTGCTTGGATTGGTGTTTTACTTACAAGCTTAATGTTATTATTTCAAATTGTTACCCTTCCAGTTGAATTTGATGCATCTTCTAGAGCTTTGAGTATTTTAAATGATCGTTATTTAGTTCAAGATGAATATTTTGGAGCTAAAAAAATGTTAACAGCTGCAGCGCTAACCTATGTTGCAGGAATGTTATCGACCCTTCTTTCATTACTTAGAATTGTCTTAGTTGTTTTAGGAAATGATCGAGGAAGAGACTAAGCCAAAAGGCTTTTTCTTTTTGTTTAAAAAGGTTATAATAAGGTGGCATGGAGGAATAATGTATGAAAGCTTTTTTTAGAAAACATCGTTTTAAAATCGTGTTAACATTTTTAGTTATTGTTTTTGTATATATATGTTTTTACATGCTTTGGGTACATGTTCCTTACACAAAGCATAAAAATGATTTAGTAAGTATACAAGAAGAAATATGTAGTCAATACCATTATGACTATGATGACTATTTTAATGCTTATCAAAATAAGAAAATAAATTATATTGTTAAAGTGAAAAATAAAAAGAAAACAATGTATGTTGTATGTAATAAAAAATTAAAAAAGGTGGATACTTTTGAAGGTAAAACTATTTCTAAAAAAGAAGTGAAGAATGCTTTTGTTCAAAAATATCAAGTAAATCCAACAAAAGTAGAGATAGGATATGAAAATGATCAATTTGTTTATTGTTTAACTTATAAAGGAAAGGATACTTTATTATATGCGTTTTATTCTTTAGATAATGGAGAATTTTTGAAAGCATATAAATTATAAAAAGATATGATTAAATATTTAAAAGATTTAGAATGTATAAATTTAGAAAGATTATTACTTTTAAGAGGGAAAGAACTCTCTTTGACAGATGAAGAATGTCATATATTACTATTGATTGATACTTTTGTTACGTTGCATAAAAAAATGATTACACCTTCATTATTATTAAAATATTCATCACTTACTCCTCATGAAATGGATCATATTTTAGATTCTCTTTTAAAGAAAAAATGGATTTTTAATAAAAATGGAGCGATATGTTTAAATCATTTTGAAGAAAAACTTTTAGAAAATAAAGAAGCTCCAGTAGAAGAAAAAATGAATATGGTTGATATTTTTGAAGAACAATTTGGTAGACCATTAACACCGATGGAATTTGATAGTATTAAAGAGTGGGTTCAAAGCGGTTATAGTGAAGAAATAATTTTAAAAGCTTTAAAAGAAGCTGTTAAAAGTCAAGTTTTAACTTTAAGATATATTGAAGGTATTTTAATTAATTGGGCTCAAAATGGAGTTAAAGAAAGATATATTGATGAAAAACCACAAGAAAGAAAAGTAAAAGAAAGTCATTATCATTGGTGGGAAGATGAATAAAGAAAAAACAAACAAAGTATTAGATTACTTTGAAGAACTCTTTCCTGATGCTCATTGTGAACTCAATCATCAAAATGTCTTTGAACTTTTAGTAGCCGTCATGCTTTCAGCACAAACAACTGATAAAAAAGTCAATCAAGTGACAGCTTCACTTTTTAAAAAGTATCCTACTGTTGAATCTTTTGCTTTAGCATCTTTAGAAGATTTACAAGATGATATTAAAATTATTGGGCTCTATAGAAATAAAGCTAAAAATTTAAAGAAAATGGCACAGGTTTTGCTTGAAGAATACAATGGTGAAGTGCCAAAAACAAGAAAAGAATTAGAAAGTTTACCAGGAGTAGGGAGAAAAACAACGAATGTTGTTTTATCTGTTGGTTTTGATGAACCTGCATTTGCTGTAGATACACATGTTGAACGGATTTCTAAAAGATTAGGCTTTGCTAAAAAAGATGATACAGTAAATGATGTTGAAAGAAAGGTTTGTCGTTCTATTCCTAGAGATAGATGGAATAAAGCACATCATCAGTTCATATTCTTTGGTAGATATTTTTGTAAAGCACAAAATCCAAATTGTAAAGAATGTCATTTATATGATATGTGTAAAGATAAAATAAAAGAAGTGAGAAAATAAGCATGGATCAAAATATTCAAAAAATATTAGAAATAAAAAATAAAAAAATGCAAAAAGCATTTAATCAAAATCATATTGAATTACTTTTTTTAGATAACAAACAAGAATTATTAAATTATTTAGATTCTTTACTTAAAGATGATCAAACAGTAGGTGTTGGTGGTTCAATGACTTTATTTGAAACAGGAGTTATTAATTATTTAAGAAATAAACCTGTTCGTTTTTTAGATCGTTATCAAGAAGGTCTTTCTAGAGATGAAATTGAAGATGTTTTTCATCAATCATTACTCGCTGATGTTTATTTAACAAGTTCAAATGCAATCGATAGAAATGGAAATCTTTATAATATTGATGGAAATGGAAATCGAGTAGCAGCAATGATTTATGGTCCTAAAAAAGTGATTGTGATTGTTGGCATGAATAAGATTTTTGATGATGAAGATTCAGCTATTCAACATATTAAAAACATATCATGTCCAGCCAATGCATTACGTTTACATAAGAACACACCATGTGTTCAAGTTGGAAAATGCGTAGATTGTCAAAGTGATGATCGTATATGTAGTGCTTATGTGAAGATTGCGAGGCAACCGTTAAGTAGAATGACGGTGCTTGTTATAAATGAAGAATTAGGATATTAGGGGGGGTAATACTATGTTTGAAAAAGTAAATATTCAAGATTTAAAGTTTAATCCTTTTGATGAAATTAGTAATCATTGGGTACTTATTTCAGCTAAAAAAGATGGAGTTGTTAATACAATGACAGCAAGTTGGGGACAACTTGGGCATTTATGGGGTAAAAATGTAATGACTGTTTATATTCGACCTCAAAGATATACGAAAGAATTTGTAGATGCCGAAGATTATTTTACAGTTACTCTATTTGATGGTTATAAAAAGGAATTAGGTGTTTTAGGTTCTAAATCTGGTAGAGATGGCGATAAAATTGCTGAAGTTTCTTTTGATATAGAGGAAGTAGAAAATCAACCAACTTTTAAACAAGGTAAGATGGTATTTGTATGTAAAAAGATTTATAGTGATATGATTGATCCTAAACAATTTATTGATTCATCTTTAGATGAAAGATGGTATCCACAAAAAGATTATCATCAAAGATATATTGGTGAAATTATTGCTGTTTATGAAAATAAATAGGAGTTAAAAGAGGTTCGAATGAACCTCTTTTATGCGTCTGAACGTTCAAATTTATTTTTCATTGAAAGACTTAATTCGTTTAAAACAAGTGAAATTGTTTTATTTGTTTCTTCTTTTAACATATCAGCTATTTTTTGATTGGCTTGATGTTTAAGTTGAAGTTGTTTGTCTAAATCGTTTTCTTTTTGTAAAAGTTCATCATAGATGTTTATTAAGTGATGCCCTTTAGCCATAACATTTTTTTGATAACGTTCGATATGAATAGATGATTTCTTATAGGAAGCATCTGCCATAGCTGCAATTAAACGACTTGACCAATAGAAATTATCTGTAGAAACAGTATCTGTTGTATTAGATAAATAATCTGGTGTTTCACTGATACTTCCATAGAAAGGAACCAATGCGTTAAAGACATTTGATGCATAGGCAATCCATTCAATTGCTTGGAAAGACTTAGGTACATCATTTCTTAATTGAATAACTGATAAAAAGTCATTACGATTAATTCCTATAGGACGATACATTCCTTTTTGAGATAAATCACCATAAGATTTATAAGGATCATAATTAGTTCCTTGAAAATGTAAAGAAAGAGCATATTTAACATCTTCAACAGTGATTTTCTTTTCTGGTACTTGTGACCATGGAATATCATCATCATATGGTTGATGAGTAAATGTATGTGGATTCAAATATCTTTCAATATCAAAAGCACGAGGTGTGTTATAGACATGATCTGAATCATCATGACTTCCAAAGGTGTCACGAGCATTAAATTTAGAATTTAAAGAAAGATCTAGATGATATTTTTCTATGAATTCTTTCATATCTGAAGAACACATATGATTTTTCTTGGAAGTAAGTGCATCTTCTAAATCAAAATTATCAATACCAAATTGATTAGGCATAGCTACATAGTGATCATCAGGTACTTTTTTTGCAATCCAATGATGTCCACCAATTGTTTCTAACCACCAAATCTCATCATGATCTTGAAAAGCAATCCCATTCATTTCATAAGTTCCATATTTTTCTAAAAGACTTCCTAATCTTTCAACACCTTCACGTGCACTATGAATGTATGGTAAAACAATATAAACGATATCTTCTTCCCCAATTCCTCCAGAAATATGATTGATTTCATCATATTCAACAAGTGGATCAGCACCTAAAACACGTGGATTTGAAGTGATTGTTTCAGTTGCAGTCATTGCAATATTTTCTTCATTAATACCACTTGCAGCCCAAATTCCCTTTCCTTTAACTGCATTTGGCATAGCTGTATATGACATTGGATTATCAGGTAAATCAATTTCTAAATGCGAAATAACAGTTTTATATTTTCTTTTTTGTTCTTTTGAAGAAATAACGACAAACTTTTTTGGAGTGAACCCATCAGCACCAGAATCATCATTTCTAGCAATCATTGTTGAGCCATCATAAGAAGCGTTTTTCCCCACTAATAATGTTGTACAAGACATATATTTTTCCCCCTTTGTACCTTATTATAATATAAAAAAAGGGAATTTCATCCCTTATTTTTGATATTTAATTGTATAACGATTTCTACCATTTCTTTTTGAATGATAAAGAGCATCATCAGCTATTTTAAAAATATTATCAAAATTTTGTTCATTAGAAAATGTATAAACTCCCATGCTTATTGAAAAATGTATCCCGTGATGAGAAAGAGAAATTTCATTTAGATGAGACATTAATTGGTTACAAGGATAAGTCAAATCATCATGTACATTTTTTAAAAAAACAACAAATTCATCGCCACCCATACGAATAACGATATCATTTGGATTTGTATGAAATAACAAATATTTTGCAAGAGCAATCAATAATTCATTTCCCACTAAATGTCCATAAGTATCATTTACTTCTTTAAAATGATCAATATCTAAAACAATTAAAGCGTTTTGTTGCTTTTAGATTCTTTTTAATATATTCATCAATGATATATTTTCCAGCTTCAAGATTATACAAATGAGTAAGAGAATCTCTTTGAGCTTGTTGTTTTAAAGAGTTTTGTTCATGCCAATTAACAGTAATATCAGAAGCTGTTGCAAGTATGATTTCTGCTTCATCATTCGAATTATAGATGACTGTTGCATCGAGTGTTTTAACACAGTATTCTTGTGAACCTCTATAATATTCACGATAGATAATAGGTCCTTTTATTTTTTGAGTAAATAAATCTACAATTTTTTGTTTATCTTCTTCAAAAACAGTTGATTTAGAAGAAGAAACATAATCTAGATAATGATCATAAATTTGTTTTTTAGATTGTTCTAAAATATCAATAATCATTCGATCATCTTGAATATGATATTCAAGAATAGAAATAGAATTATCTTTTAAAGCCATTTGATATTTCTCTTTTTCAACAGATGAAGCAAGTTCTCTGTTTTTAATAGAAGAAATATCACTTAAATAACATTGAACAATTAAATTTTTTTGATTATTGAAAATGAAATGACCTTGATCATAAATCTATAAATAACTACCATCTTTTCTTTTAATACGATATTCTAAGTGGTGTCTTTCTAAAGCAGAAACATTTTCAGAAAGTGCTTTTATAACATTAAAAATATCATTTTTATGAATACAATTGGTCCAATGGTAATCAATATCATTTAAAAATTCTTCTTTGTTATCATATAATAAAAGTTCTAATAGATTATCATTAATATCAATAATTGAAAGCTGTTCATCTAATTTAAAAGAACATGAAGCAAGAATAAAAGGTGCTTCTTTTAAGTCCTTTGGTGTATTTCCAATAGAGGTATGAAGAAGTTCTATTTGATGATCTTTAAATACAATTGTATAAAAATATTTAGTTCTTGTTTGATATTCTTCCATATTAAGGTAAAAAACACCTTCAGTAATACATACAGAATTATTTTGATAAATAACAGTGCATGTAAACTGATCAATATAAAAAGTAAAATGATTTGATTTATAGGTTTTTATATGATTAATAATGTCATTGTATTTTAAGACATCTTCTGTATATAATCCCATGGCTTTAACATTTTTAGATAAATAAGGGATAAGTTGATCGATATCTTGATTACTAAAAATTAAATTTAAGACATCTTTTGTATATATTTTATAATTATCATTATCCATTAGTCTTTTCCTCTCTGATAGAGATATCATATCACAGATAGTTTTGTTTTAAATCAATAAATAAAAAAACCATCCATTTAATGGATGGCTAATTTACATAAAAATGTATTGTTTTCTCTGTAGAAGAAGAACCATTTGATTCAACAAATTTAATGGAATATTGTTGACCATGAGATAAATTAGAAAATGTTGCATTTGCATGATTTACAGATGATAAAACATTACCATTTCGATCATAGATTGTAATTGTTACCGTATTACTTTGGCTTTGAGTATAAATATTTGCCTGAACAGAAGTTGCTGTAATTGTTGCTCCATCATTAATTTGACCACTGGCACATGAAAGAGAGGCATTAATATTTGATAAGTTTTGCAATAAATCTCTTTCTATTTTATTTGATGTACGATCAGGTGCTTTTTCATAACTATAGAAACCAGTAATCTTAAGATTAGATGTAACGGCATAGTTAAGTGTTCCTGATGCAGTAGAGAAATTTTCTCGGTGAAGCTCTTGACCATTTTGATCACTTACAACAACTGTATAAACAACTTTACCAAATGTTTTTGTTCCTTCGGTAGCATTTTCATCAGTAACAGCATTTTCTGGACTATATGGAGCAAAGTTAAATGAAAGACTTTGACCATTAAGACTTACATCAAATGAAGTAAGTTCACTTAAATTAAAGACATCACTATCAACACTTTGAGTAGGGGCAGTTCCTTTTTTAAACCAAGCTTGAATAATCATATCTTCGCTCATTCCTTCACTTGGTGAAACATATGGATAAATACCTTTGACCATCGCTGCTTGTTCAACATCATCTGGTTGATCAGGATAAGATTTTTGACTTCCTTTACTTTGTAAATGATTTAAAAGTGTTTGAACAACTTTACCAGGATAGGCTTTATATTGACTCGTTGTTTTACCTTTATCAATACCTTCTTTACCAAATCCCATCCATACAGAACAAATATAGTCCGATGTATAAGCTGACATCCATAAATCACGGCTTTTTCCAGCCATACCATTTTTAGCACTGCTTGACCAGTTAGATGTTCCCGTTTTAGCCCCGACATTATTAATACCAGAAACGTAAGCATAATTACCACTACCATTTTTTGTATAATCAAGCATGACTTGTCTTACCATAAAAGCACTTGCTTTTGAATAAGCACTTTGTTTTGCATTATTTTGGATTTCTTCATCGATATTAAAGGTTTCTCCAGTTTGTACAACTTCTACATAATTGATCGTATGACTTTCTGTGTAAAGACCATTATTAGAAATAGTAGCGTAAGCTCCTGCCATTTCAAGTGGGGAAATACCATAAGACCAACCACCAATGGCACTTGCTAGACCAATGTTTTCTTTTTCCATTGAAATACCTATGGATTCCATGGCTTCTTTGATTTTATCACTACCAATTTTTTGTTCTACTTCATCAAATGTTTTAATAGCAGGAATATTCCATGAATTTTCAAGAGCGTTTTCAACTGTCACTAAACCATGGAATTGACGATCCCAGTTTTTAAATTTACCATTATAGTAATCATCATCATTAATTGAATGTCCTGTAGACCAATCAAGATTTTCAAAAGCAAGTCCATAATCCAAAAATGGTTTTACGGAAGAACCAGGTTGTTGTTTTCTAGTAGCGTAGTTGTAATCCCCATAAGAATAATTACGACCACCAATAACAGCAATAATTCGACCATCTTGGCTTGATTGAACAGCACCACCCATACGCATATCTTCATCACTATAATCATATTTTTCACCATTACCAATAGCAGCAGCCAAAGCTTGAGTTTCACTATTACAATATGTATAGATATTCATTTGTGTTTTTAAAGGATCTAATCCAGTTCTTTTCTTTACTTCATCTGTTACGATATCTACATAAGCTGCATTAACGGAACTGTTTGTAATTTTAGATGAGCATAACATGTTTTCAACCTTCACATTTTTGGCGTCATCACATTCTTTTTGAGTGATATAACCATGCTTCACCATAAGATTTAAAATTGTATTACGTCTTTTCGTAGCGTTATTTAAACAATAATAAGGATCATAGTTGTATGGTGAATTTAAACTTCCTGCAAGCATAGCTGCTTCTGGTAGGGTCAATTCACTAACGTCTTTATTAAAATAATAACGAGAAGCAGAAGAAATACCAATTGAACGTGTACTTCTACCAAAATAGATCTTATTTAAATAAAGTGTTAAAATTTCCTCTTTACTTAAAGCTTTATCCGCTTGGATAGCAAGAATAATTTCACTAAACTTTCTCGTATATGTTTTTTCAGCATTAGGGAAGTAAGTTTTTTTAATCAATTGTTGGGTGATTGTAGAACCTCCACCTCTAATACCTCCGGCTACTAAATTAGACATAGCTGCTTTAGCAATACGTGGCAAATCAAAACCATTATGTTCAAAAAAACGTGAATCTTCAGCAGCGACAACAGCATCGACAAGAACTTGTGGAAGATCTTCATACGTGATATTTTCTCTTGTTCCGTTTTCTTCACTACCATAAGTATAAAGAACTTGCCCTTGATCATCGTACATCACACTTGCACCGGATGATAAAAGTTTCTTTGCATCAAAGGTTTCTGTATCTTTATAGACACCATAGGCTAGAACACTCACGCCACCAATTAAAGCAACTAAGATACATATAGTAAGAGTGATAAATACTTTCTTTTTATTTATTTTCTTTTGAGTTTTATTTTTTTTCGAAGACATAAGATACCTCCATGTTTTTCTTATACAAGTATACCTTATTTTGTATATTAAAAGCAAATTTTAGCAAAAATAAAAGCCAACCGAAGTTGACTTTTTATTGATTTGCTCCTTGGTTTTGAGATTGATTGGTTCCTTGGTTTTGAGAAGGCTGACTATCTCCACCGGTATTACCACCCGTGTTATTGCCATTATTGTTATTACCATTAGTATTATCACCGTTATTATCATTATTAGAGTTATTATTAGAGTTATTATTAGAATTATTATTAGAGTTATTGTTAGAATTATTATTATTTTGATTATTTGAATTATTTTGAGATGATTGGTTATCATCTGTTGTTTGGGTTTCATTTGTTTCTGTTGTTTCTTCTGTTGTTTCTTCACTTACGGAAGCATGAGATTCATGTTTTGAACCTTTTTTATAATAATCATCTCCATCTTGTACAACAGTTGATGGTTGACTTGGATATGATTTTTTACCATCTTTACTTTGTAAATGTTTCAATAACCTTTGAACAACTTTACCAGGATAAGCTTTATAACGACTGGTTGTTTTTCCTTTTTCAATACCTTCTTGACCAAATCCCATCCATACTGAACAAATATAATTAGAAGTGTAAGCAGTCATCCATAAATCTCGACTTTTTCCAGCCATACCTTTTTTAGCACTGCTTCCCCAGTTGGATGTTCCTGTTTTAGCTCCAACATTAGAAAGACCGGATAGGTATGCGTAATTACCACTACCATTTTTAGTATAATCAAGCATGACATGTCTAATCATGAAAGCACTCGCTTTTGAATAATCACTTTGTTTTGCATTGTTTTGAATTTCTTTATCAATTTCAAAAGTTTCACCAGTTTGGACAACTTCTACATAATTAATTGTATGACTTTCTGTATAAAGTCCATTATTAGAAATCGTTGCATAGGCACTTGCCATTTCAAGAGGGGAAATTCCTTTATTCCATCCACCAATAGCATAAGATAAATTGGTTACATTACTTTCACTAGACATATCAATACCAATTGATGCCATTGCGGAAGTAACGCCTGATTTACCAATTTCTTTAGTCACTTCTTCATAAGTTTTAATGGCTGGGATATTCCAAGAATTTTCTAGAGCACTTGTAAGTGTAACAGTTCCATGGAATTGTCCATCCCAGTTTTTAGGAGTAAATTTACCTTTAGAATAAGGTGTATCCTCTAATGTTTTACCAGTACACCAATCTAAGTTTTCAAAAGCTAAACCATAATCTAAAAATGGTTTTACAGAAGAACCGGGTTGTTGCTTACTTGTTGCGTAGCTATAATTTCCAAAATTATAATTACGTCCACCAATGACAGCGACGATACGGCCATCTTGACTTGATTGGACGGCACCACCCATGCGCATATCTTCATCACTATAATTATATTTTTCACCGTTACCAATGGCACTTGCTAATGTTTGTGTATCAACATCACAATACGTATAGATATTCATTTGTGTCTTTAAAGGATCTAAACGAGTACGTTTTTTAACTTCAGCAGTTACAATGTCAACATAAGCAGCAAGTGTGTTATTATTTGTTGTTGGTGAAGCACAAAGCGTGTTTTCTATTTTGGTAGCTTTTGCTTCTTCATATTCTTGTTGTGTAATATAGCCATGAGTAACCATTAATTTTAAAATTGTATTACGTCTAGCAGTTGCTTTATCAAGGCAATAATATGGATCATAGTTATAGGGTGAATTTAAGCTACCTGCAAGCATGGCTGCTTCTGGAAGGGTTAATTCATTTACATCCTTATTAAAATAATATTTAGTTGCTGCAGCAATTCCAATCGAACTTGTACTTCTACCAAAATAGATTTTATTTAAATAAAGGGTTAAGATTTCTTCTTTACTTAAAGCTTTATCAGCTTGAATGGCTAAAATTATTTCACTTAATTTACGAGAATACGTTTTTTGTGCATCAGGGAAATAAGTCTTTTTAATCAACTGTTGAGTAATTGTAGAACCACCACCAGTGATTCCTCCAGCCTTTAAGTTAGATAATGCCGCTTTAACAATACGTGGTAAATCAAAACCATTATGTTCAAAGAAACGAGAATCTTCAGCAGCTACAATGGCATCTACTAAAACTTGTGGTAAGTCATCATAGGTAACATTTTTTCGTGTACCGTTTTCTTGGCTACCATAAGTATACATAATATCACCATTACTGTCATACATGACACTTGCTCCAGAGGATAAAAGTTTTTTTGAATCAAAAGCAGCTGTATCCTTATATACACTATAACCAAATATACATGCAAAAACTAAGATTAAACAAAGAATAAGCATTGTTACTACTTGAATGATTTTTTTTGAATTTAATTTTTTTGTTTGTCTTTTCATTTAAATACCTCACAATAATATTGATCAATAATTTCTAAATAATGAAGACGAGGAAGAAATCCTTGCCTTATCAAATGACCTTTTTCTTTTATTGTTTCATAACGAAGGGATTTACGATCGTTTTTTCTATATGCTTCTACCATAAAAGAAGCATCTAAGAGATAAACTTCATTCACTTTTGTAAAGGCGATAATTAAAAAAGCAATTCCTCCATGATGAATGACTTTATCGAGATGATTAATTTGATGTAAAGAAATGTTCGTAAAGGGAAAAGATAATGTTTTTGTTTCTTTTGCTTCAAAATCAATATATTTTCCTTTATAAATACCATTATAATCTGTTGTTGAAGGGGTTCTAAAATAAGCTTCTACTATTTTTGCTGAACTTCTTTCTGGATAAGAAACCTTGACAATTTGAATAGGGGTAGGTTTTTTATGAATAACTGCAATATCATGTGATAAATAGTATTCATTTGTTAAGTTAATATCTTCTTCTAAGTTCATTCCACGGTGAGCAGTATTATGTTTACCTTCAATCATAGATGTATAATGATTATTTTTTTTCTTATTTGGATAATTAACCATAGAAACTCCTTTTTATTTGCATATATATGGGTATTATAACACATATTTTTTTTGTGATAACAACTCTTTGATAAGAAATCATATTTTATCTTGAAAAAAGGAAATAAATTGGTACAATGAGGTAAAGGAGTTGAAAAGCATGGAATATAAAGTCGTATTAAGTCCAAAAAAAATTGTTAGTAAAGAATTTAAAGTTGATTTTAAAGGGTACAATGCGGATGAGGTTGATCACTTCTTAGATCAAGTTGTAAAAGATTATGAAGCTTTTGCTGGACTATTGAACAATTCTTATGATAGAATAGAACAGCTTGAAAGACGTCTTGCTGATCAAAAAGCTATGATAGCTCGATTAGAAAGAGAAAAAGCTTTACAAGATGATAATTTAAGAGCATTAGAAGATAATGTTTCTTCCAATGTAGATATCTTAAAAAGATTATCATTATTAGAAAAAGCAGTATTTCAAAATAAATAACAAATGACAGATAATCGCTGCTTCATTGAAGTAGAGGAAAGTCCAGGCTGCCACAATCTGCGATGATTGTAGTGTTTGTGCCTCACGAATCAATAAGTGAGGGTAGTGTAAACTAACGACAGAAGGAAAACCTAAGGGCAACTATGGTAGAACTTCATAAATGGCTCCACAGAGACAATTCCATAGGAAACTATGGCTGAAAAGAGGAAAGCTCCGCAAGGCAGAAACCCAAATTTGGTAGGGGAACCTTTAAAACGGAATTGAACGGGATAGAGGACGTGTAAACGTAGATAAATGATTATCTAATACAGAACTTGGCTTATTATCATTTGTTTTAAATTGGCATGGAAACATGTCTTTTTTTAATAGAACTGAGGGGAAAATATGCAAAGAAAAACACTTCATAAACAATATAAAAAACTAGGTATATCAGCAGTTAGAAGAATTGGCTTTAGCTTTTTTGCGGTTATTTTAATAGGGTCAATTTTATTAAGTTTACCAATGAGTCATAGTGTTCATTCAACAAGTAGTTATTTAGATCATCTATTTGTTGCAACTTCAGCAACCTGTGTAACAGGCTTAGTGACTCATGTAACAGCTAGTGAATATACGCTTTTTGGACAAATAGTCATTATTTTATTGATTCAAATAGGTGGGTTAGGATTTTTAACACTGATGTCGATGTTCTTTGTTCTTTTAAAAAGAAAACTAACCTACGCTAATAAGATTGTCATGCAGGAAGCTTTAAATAGAAATTCATTAAATGAAACAGGTATTTATATTAAAAGAGTTATTAAATATACAGTTTGTTTTGAACTTATTGGAGCAATTTGTCTTGCTTTTGTTTTTATTCCACAATTTGGAATCCTTAAAGGAATTTATTATAGTTTATTTCATGCAATTTCAGCATTTTGTAATGCTGGATTTGATATTTTAGGAAATAATTCATTGGTTCCTTATGTAGGCAATGTTTGGATCAATTTAGTTATTTGTGGTTTGATTATTGCTGGTGGTTTAGGTTTTGTTGTGTGGATCGATTTACGTTTATCTTTGATTCATTATAGAGAACATTTTAAATATTTTAAAATAAAAAGGTATTTAGAATCTTTATCTTTACATACAAAGATTGCATTGATTTCTACATTTGTTTTAATTTTTGGAGGAATGACCGTTATTTTCATATTAGAATTTCAAAATCCGCTAACATTAAAATCTTTACCATTTTCACAAAAGATACTCGCAAGTTTTTTTCAATCAGTAACACTTAGAACAGCTGGATTTGCGACAGTAGATATGGCTTCTTTACATCAAGCAACGAAGTTTTTTATGTCTATTATTATGTTTATCGGTGGTTCTCCTGCAGGAACTGCTGGTGGTGTTAAAACGGTAACTTTTGTTATTGGATTGTTATACGTCCGTGCCTTAATGCGTGGTGATGAAAATATTCATGTTTTTAAAAGAACAATTGATGATCAAATTGTTAAAAGAGCATTAACAATTATGTTGATTAGTTTTGCGATTGCTTTAACAGGTTTATTTATTTTATCAATAAGTGAGCAGGCAGATTTTATTGATCTACTTTTTGAAGTTTTTTCTGCTTTTGCGACAGTAGGATTAACAGCGGGTATTACACCAACACTGACATTTGTTGGAAAAATTGTTATAATTATTTTGATGTATATAGGACGTATTGGTCCTATTACTATGGTTTTGATTTTTGTAAGAAAATATAACGCTAAGAAAGGAAAAGATGTGAACTATATAAAAGAACATATCTTAATAGGATAATGAGATGGAAAAACAATTTGTTGTATTAGGGCTTGGAATTTTTGGCTCTACACTTGTAAAGACACTTTCTCAATATGGTAGAGAAGTCATTGCAATTGATAAAAATCCTGAAAATGTACAAAGAGTGGCTGATTTTGCGACAAAAGCAGTTATTGGTGATGTCACAGATTTTCAATTTTTATCAGATTTAGGATTAGATGATATGGATGTAGGAATTGTTGCTATTGGAGATCGATTAGAAGATAGTATTTTAGCTACAATGAATCTAAAAGAACTGGGAGTACCTTATGTTATTGTTAAAGCTAAAAACAAACGTTTTAAAGTTGTTTTAGAAAAAATAGGTGCTGATTATGTTGTCCGTCCTGAAAAAGAAATGGGAGAAAAAGTAGCAAGAACATTACTTCGAAAAAATATTAAAGATTTAATTGAATTAGATGAAGAAAATTGTATTGTTGAAATGAAAGTACCTCAAGCATGGGTAGGAAAAACATTATCACAACTAGATTTAAGAAAACTTTATAGTATCAATGTTTTAGGTAAACGAAATCCTCATACACATAAGTTAGAAGTTCCTGTAGATCCTAATTTAGAAATAGAATTAAATGATACTTTCCTTGTTTTAGCACAAACTGATGAAATAGAAAAATATGATTATTTATTATAGAGGTTTATTATGAAAAACGAAGAAACTTTATTTTTGTTTGCTAAAGCAATCAAAAGCTTAATAAAAAAACAGCCTTTAGATAAAATTACTGTAACAGATATTGTTTCAACAGCAGGAAAAACCAGACAAACATTTTATCGACATTTTCAAGATAAATATGATTTAGTTAATTGGTATTTTGAAAAATTAGTTTTAAAATCATTTGAAGAAATGAATCAAGGTGGTTCGTTACAAGAAGCACTTAATTTAAAGTTTGCTTTTATTGAACAAGAACATGCTTTCTTTAAAGAAGCTTTTAAATCAAATGATTATAATAATTTAATTCATTATGATTTTTGCTGTATCTATGATTTTTATAAAAATTATATTTATAAAAATACAGGAAAGACATTATCTTCAGATATAGATTTTTTATTAAATATGTATTGTCGAGGTTCTGTAGATATGACAGTAGAATGGGTCTTAAATGATATACCTATCAAAAAAGAAGAAATAGTTAGCTATTTAATAGAAGCTATTCCTGATAAACTAAAAGAATATATGAAATAATTGGTCATACTGACCAATTATTTTTTTTGGACAATCTGTCCAATATAAAAACCTCCTTCATATAACATGATAATGTAGAAGATTAGAAAAGAGAAATGATGGTGACATTTTCACTGAATTTTATCGTGACAAAATCGCTGGGTCTTAACATTTTTTATAAAAGGGATTGTATTTTAAAAAAAATAATGTATAATGTTGGCAATTTGGGAATTTTTAGGAGGATGGTTATGAAAGAAAATAGTGGAAAGCAGTTAGCTAAGAAAATGTTGATTGCATTAGTATGTGGTTTAATTGCTGGATTTAGTTGTATTTTATTGAGAGAACACTTAAATTCAAGTGGTCAAGGAGACTTGTGGCAAACGATTAATAATATCTTTTTCCAAGATATTACAGCAGAAGGTGCTACAAGTGCTATCGGAATTTTCTATATTATAGGTCAATTATTTGTTAATGCATTACAGTTAATTATAGTACCAATGGTTTTTGTTTCTATTACACTTGCTATTTGTACAATTACTGATACTAAGAAATTAGGTAGAATTTCTTCTAAAACAATTTTAACTTTCTTTACGACGCTAAAGTGAAAAGTTAAATTCCACTTTAAAAA